>OFFV01001504.1_pt1 | contig 13450 bp, 6 predicted proteins | sample 1521461 | NCBI WGS metagenome assembly OFFV01 (sample SAMEA3504120, study PRJEB24116) | mouse gut metagenome | biome: mouse gut; feature: mouse-associated habitat; material: faeces | place: Denmark | collected 2011 | reverse complement strand
TACGGGGTTTGCTTCCGACTAACACAAGGCCGCACATGTCAAGAGCGGAACTCCGCTATGTGTTTTAATCACAAACAACAATTACATAGTTTTCAATCACAAACAACAGTTACAGAGTTTGACTAGCAAACAACAGTTACAGAGTATAATTGCGAAGAAACCAGATAATCTCTCTGTTAATGTCAAACGCTGGGTGTTTTTGTCTTTGTAAGCCTGACATTTCAGAGGGAGGAATGTCAGGCTTTTTTGCGCTTAAATTCAGAAATGGAGGAAACTACATGGAAGATGAAAACGAGCTGATACAGGTTACAATCCGGCTACCGCTCAGGGTCAAAGAAAAAATTGACAATCTGGCGAAAAGCGGCGGCTGCTCCACAGCGGAAATTATACGGCGTGCCGTTGATGGCAGTCTGAATAAGTATTGTGACGGATTGCAGTATGTAGACAGGGAACAGGGCGAAGCCGTAAAGAAACTGGTTGGCAGCGTCTACACTGAATTATCCGGCATGAGGACAGAATTAAACAGGATAGGAGTCAACTACAATCAGGAAGTAAAATTGAAAAATCTGGAAAGGAAGTATGCCGAGGGAAAAATCAGCGTTCTGGAATTGGCAAATACACAGCAGTCCATTGTAGAAGAATGCAAGGGCTTTTCCCCGGAAGCTATCAATGAAATCATGAACAGGTTTGATGCGATTGCGGAGGAATTTGTAAACGTCATGGCATATACCAGAATTTCCCACACAAGAAACGGCAGGGCCGCTATCCGATACGCACGAGGAAACGGGCGAGGCCACAACGGACACGCAAAGCGAAATTTGCTTATTGGCGGCGTGGGTATGCTCCCCGATGAAGTGATACCCTTTGAGGAACAAATGGCGCAGGATTGGGCGCGGGCCTCTGGAAAGAATAAAAATCAAGTGAGGCGGATTGTGGCTTCCTACAGTGAAAAGGAACTTGACCCGCATGGTGAAGATTCTGCTTATTTGGCGTTAGAGATTGCACAGGAGTTTGTCGAAGAAGCATATCCAAACAGGAAAGCCGCTATTTTCGTCCAGAACGATGGGAAAGGCGAAAAGCTGCATGTTCATATTCTTGTCAGCAACGTTGACAGCATTGAACACAAGGGCTGTACGGACGAGCAGACAAATTTCCGTTATGTAGAAAATCACTTTGACCGGGTAGCGGGCAGGCATATCACGCTGGAAAACGGGAAAAAGACGAAGGACAAGTTTACACAGGCGGAACGTGCGTTAGAGGAAGAGAACGAGGAGGCCGCAGAGAACGGCGGCGCGGCGGTGTATATCTGGAAGGACGATTTGCGCGAGCGGATTCGAATTGCCATGGAGAACGCAACTTCTGAGGATGATTTTCTGGAAGCCTTGGAGGATGAAGGAGTAAAGGCCCGGTATGGTACTTCTCGGCAGCATGACAAGTATATTTCCTATGAACTTGTGGACGTTCCGGACCACATGGAGGGCGCGGACAGGAAGTATAAAGCGCGTTCTTATACCTTGGGTGATGCCTATGGGGTGAAAGCGTTGCGGGAAAAACTGGACGAAAAGGCGAAAGAGCGGTTGCGGATGGCAGAGCAGCGCAGTCATGCAACGGAAAGCAAGCGCGATCTGTCCACCTTCCCACAGAGCGGATGGAACACGGAAGCGGCGGCCCCGGTGAATCGTACTCCGGCAAGGAAGTCTATAGATGTCCAGACGGTGAGAAACAAGGTTGATTCCGTGATTCGCGGATTGCAACAGGATATTAGAGCGGAAGCACCCAGCCCCGCGCAGCAACCCCCTACAACGCCGCCTACGGCAGCAGAGAGGGGTGAAGGGGAAAATAGTATCCCCGAAGCGAAACAGCCCACACAGAGCGCGACAGCCCCGCAGACAGATACATTAAGCGGCGTGGCGAAGCTGAAAATGATGCTCAAAAAAAGGGATGAAGAAGAGGCACAGAAGCAGTTAGAAAATCAACAGGACGATATGGATTGGCTTCCCTATTAGGTAGGGAAGCCAATCCCCAGAAAGTTGAAAGGAGGCCAGAAAATGGCAAGAACTGAGGCCGATTTAACCCTCTTCATGCTTGCAAGCGATTATAACCCCGCACATTATGACTGGACGGAAAACGAGCTTGCCGCATTAGGGGACTGTAAAGCAACCGCCGAAGTCGTTAAAAGGCGATTAGAGGACAACGGCACGAAAGTAAAGGAAATGTATGTCATAGAACACAGGGGCGAGAAAAAGGCTAATTCAAAGCCAAAGGAATATCATAATAGCACCGATACCACCAAACCGCACTATCACATTCTTGTAAGATTTGAACCCTCACACGGGGCCACGCTGGAAGAAATTGCGGAATATATCGGCGTCCCCCCGGAAGTTATCGAAAAACCCAAACCAGGCCGCTATAGCTATGATAACATGTTAGCGTACTTGACGCATATCAAGTATGTAAACAAGATTCAATATGCCCCCGAAGACGTTGTTACGCTTGCTGGAAGTAATTACATGGACTATTACAATCATCGTAAAGAACGTTGGATAAAAGCAAGGGAAATTGTGGCAAAGAAGGGAGGAAAAACGCTTGACCGCCTTTTTCGGGAAACAATGGAAAAAATAGGCCATGGAGAACTTACTTATAATGAGATAGCATTAGCAAAAGAAGGTTGCTCCCTTCTCATAGATTCTAAATACCAAAAGAGACTTTTTATAAAATCTAGGCAAGCAGCGGATTTGGCAGAAATTCATAGCCAAAATATGAAAAAAATGATTGAAAACAAGGAGATAAACTCATGGGAACAAATTGAGAAAAGTGAACAGTTCAAATTACTGCAAAGATTTGGTCATACAGAAGGACTAAAAAAAGCCTTGGAAACTGTGTTTTTAAATGGCTTGCGGAATGATTTGTTAAGTCTACAGCAGGATATTATAGAGTGTAAAATAAATCTACCATTTGAGGATATTGAGGCTTGTGCTGAATACAGAACTTTATGTAAGCATTTCAAAAATGAGATTGAAAAGACAATGCTATCACGAGCAGAAAGCGAATATAGTACTTTGTATTATGCTGTAATAAATCGGGAAATCACTCCTGTTGAGGCCAAAGCAAGTGGACAATATATGTATGCATATCTATTTTTTAAAGAAGACATAGAGAAGAAACCAATGCCGTATCATGAAAAATACTATTAAGGGCGGGCTATTCCCGTTCTTTATTCTGGTTGAGGGGATAGTTAGAAAATTTTAACTATCCCCTCAATCATACCCATCCAACAACCCCGGCCCGTCAAGGCTATCCGGCAGTCGTTTCAATCGACAAGCCCTTTAATATTATAACGCACACATTGATTTCTAATTTTAAATATCCCTTGATATTAGTAGCATTTAAGGGGTATTATTAAGAAAAAATTATACTCCCTTCGCTCCAGTAGAAAGTTTTTGAAAAAAAGGTGTTACAACCGTTACAAATACACCCCAGCACCGCCAAACCCGCTCCACACAAGGCTTTCCGTCAAAAAAAGTGTAACACTCTTTGTAACACCTGTAACACTTTTTTTGTTGGCACTTAAAATGTCCCTGAGTTCTCCGAACATTTTTGTAACACTTTTTACTAACGTTTTTCCAGAACGCAAAGCCAAAGTATAAGCAAGGCCGGGTGGTAGAAGCTACCGCCCGGCCCTAACATACATAGGCACTACACCACGCCAAACGCCCGAAATGCCTCTAAAACAAGCCTTTCCTTTGCTGTCTTTATAATACCGCTATCTGGCTCCTTCCCGGCCTTAAAATCAAGTTTCAAGGCCCCGCATTTGTCTTTTACCATAGTGACGCTTGACTTGCTGACTTTGACACCGTGATTGTCCTCTATCCATTTTTGAATGGCTGCATAGGTGGGAGGACAATCTGGGTCGCACTGTCCGGCATCGTACCCCGATGTGTCGAGTACGATACCGAAGGTGCTTCTATATACCGCAATACTGCGGATTTGAACGGTGTTCGACCGTTTTGATTTTGGTGGAGGCGGGGAGAGTTGAACTCCCGTCCGAAAGCACTTCCACAGAAACTTCTCCGAGCGCAGACAATCCTTTACATTCCCTTGCTCAAGCGTGGATTGTCACACTATTGAGCTTAGTAGAGTCATAATGCGTGGAACGGTCAACTCTTTCCGAACACACGGGCACCACTCAGGCTACGCCCAGACCCGGCTCGTGGTCCTTCCGGGCAGGACGGCCGCATTAAGCAGCGGCGAGAACTACGTTATCGTCGTTCTTTAATTTATAATTGCCCATTTTTAGGATGTTAGGCGCATCCGCTCGCTATTCCTGCTTCTATACCCCCGTCGAAACCGGTACGCCCCCTCATTGTCGCAAATTCTATATCGTTCACATCCGGTTAACACTGAATACTAATTGTGTTACTTTCCTGTCCGGCTGCCCCCTTGCACGGGGCTGGCAGTTGGACAGCGGCTTTACTGCTGTTGGAAACGGCCGCCAAGACCGCCCGGTGTAATGGCTGGGAGAATTTATATCTTCTCTGGCTCAGGGTAGTCCACTCCGAAGGTATCCACAGTGACCTTCTTCATCACCTGTTTTTCACGGGGGCGGTCATTCCAGTCAGTCTTACCGGAGACGATCGCGTCAGCTGTCTCCATCCCCTCAATCACCTTGCCAAACGCGGCGTAGCCGCCATCCAAGTGAGGAGCCTTTTCCACCATAATAAAAAACTGACTGCCAGCGGAATCGGGGTCCATCGCCCGTGCCATAGATAATACCCCCCGATCATGGACCAAATCGTTCTGAAATCCATTCTGGGAAAATTCACCGCGGATCGCATAGCCAGGTCCGCCTGTGCCAGTCCCCTGAGGACAGCCACCCTGAATCATAAAGCCAGGGATACAGCGATGGAACATCAGACCATCATAAAATCCCTGCTTGATCAGAGAAATAAAGTTATTTACACTGTTGGGTGCCACTGAGGGGTAAAGTTCCGCTTTCATAATGGAACCGTTTTCCATTTCAATGGTAACAATGGGATTGCTCACACAAATCAATCCTTTCCAAATAAATATTGATCCAGCAAATTAAAATTTTCCATATCTGGAGGCAATCTGAGCAATACTTCTCCCTTTTGGTCAAACAAAACCAGCTTCCCACTAGGGGCGTGCACAGCACGAGCTACCTCTCCAATAGAAAAAGAGTAATCTTTTTTTCCGGGGCCTACCACCCGCAGCCGCGAACCATAGACCTCCAGCCGAGGAGTTCGGTGGGTAAGCAGAATGACAATACCGGTGCCAATGAGAAGCAAACCAAGCGCGAGTACCTTGGCCGAAGTGTTCCAGGAGTCAAAAATTGCGGTGAATATCAAAACAGGTACCGTAAAAACCAAGCCGAAGATAAGGGCAAGCTTTCCTTTGTCGATGACGGCCTTGGGAGTCTGGACGATAAATTTCTGATTTTCCATATTACCTGCCCCTGGTTTTCATGGCCCGGTCCATCTCTCGCTTGGCGTCCCGCCGGGCGGAGGCCTCCCGCTTGTCATAGAGCTTCTTGCCCTTGGCCAGGCCAATTTCCAGCTTAACACGGGGGCCCCGGAAGTACACTGACAGGGGAATCAGGGAGTAGCCGTCCTGCTTGATGCGGCCGAACAGCCGCATGATCTCCCGTTTGTGCATCAGCAGTCGGCGGGGACGCCTAGGGTCTTTATTGAAAATATTGCCTTTCTCATAGGGACTGATGTGCATACCCAAAACAGAAATCTCCCCATCTTTTACCAGGCAGAAAGAATCTTTGAGATTTACATTGCCCAACCGAATCGATTTTACTTCAGTGCCCGCCAGCTCAATTCCGGTCTCATATTTCTCCTCAATAAAATAATCGTGATACGCCTTGTTGTTTTTCGCAACAATTTTTATACCACCATTCAAAGCGGACACCTCCCATCCCAGGATTAGGCATTAACTATACCACATGATACCCAAAAAAGCAAGGAAAAAGTCAGTCAAACTTGATCGGGGCAGGCAGGAACTTTCATTTTCCCCTTGCGCAGTCAGAAAAAATTTAGTATAATTACCCTGTTAAACATTTAGGAAAGGGGTGTCCGCAATGTCAGCCATTGGAGCAATGAGCGGCTTTGGCAGCATCAGCGGTTACTATTCCATCTATCATAACAGAAACGCAAATCCCATAGGCACGCAGGCTGTGGAACGGGTGAGTCGTGTCCCCACCGCACCTGTCCCACCAGTGAGGGGCGTTCCCACAGTGCACCGTGGCTCCACTCAGTCCATCCCAGAAAAACAGGACAGCCCTGTTCAATTCCCCACTATGCGCGAGGGGGCCGACCCCGCCGAGATGGCGGTACGTGCCCGAATTCAGTATCTGGATGAACAAGTGGAGGGCCTAGAGCAGGATCTTCTGGGTTGGAATCAGTCCAAAGGATTGGATGAGCTGCTGAGCACCGGTCGGAAGCAGGAATCCGGCGCAATTGGTCAGACACTAGACCGTCTCAACGCCAGCCAGGAAGAGAACTCCCAAACCCCTCAGGAGATCATGGAAGAGGCCGAATGTCAGACTTGCAAAAACCGCAAATACCAGGATGGCTCTGATGACCCAGGTGTGTCTTTTAAAACAGCTACCAATGTGGCTCCTGAATTAGCTGCCTCCGCCGTAAGAGGGCACGAACAAGAACATGTAGTCCGGGAACAGGCCAAGGCCCAGAGAGAGGACCGAAAGGTAGTCAGCCAATCAGTCACACTCCACACAGATATCTGTCCAGAGTGTGGCGATGTATTTATTTCGGGCGGTACCACCCGCACAACCACCAAGGCCAATCCTGTTCAAGAGCCTCAGCGCCAAGAGGCGGAACAGATGTCTCTATTCCAGGCCTTCGCCTGAGGAATACAGCAACAGCCGGTTTGACAGACCGGCTGTTAATTTATTAAGGCCTTGCTGCCAGCGAGGCCTTTTCCGATAGCCATCAATGGGACGATGTTACCCAATCCAGCTTTCCGCAACGAAACAATATAATTTCTGAACATATTGACGAGCAGAAAAGAAAGGGCTCCTGGCACGGCTGGAAAGACAGTGCCGTTTTGTATTGGCAGTACCAAAGCCCCCGGCCAGGCAGGGAGAGTAACTTATAGTGAGGGGTAAAGTAGAAAAGAAAAAGCTCCCTGTTAGCGTAAAAGTGGATTTCTATCCAAATCGCTTATCCGGTGAGGATATCCCGATAGAGGTCCGTATTTTGTTTTTGACGCACTGACCGCCGATGACAGGCCCTATAAGCCTGGAATGCCTGCGGAGCGGGCGCTGGCAATCCTGAGGGATATGGCGGAGAAAGAGGACAAGCTGGATGTTGGGCTAGTACGGGCTTTCGTTCAAAGCCGATGCTGGGAAGTATCGGATTAAAGATTCCGTTGGTAAGAGCTGACTGTCGTTCATAAACCGGCAAGGTATAAGTCGTCGCGGTGGATTGGAGTTCCCTGCGGCGATTTTTTATCAGGCCGTTCTTTGCGATTTCTCTCTCAGAGATTGAGTACCATTCCAGATGGTCAACAACTCCAAGGTCTCTGCCATCCATCAGATGGATGAACGGAGGAACAACGGCCTCCCCAAGATACCATTACCCCTTTGCTTACCTGGTTGTTCAACGAAATTTATCGCCGGCCTTGACAAAATTCCCCAGAAAGCGGACTGTCTGTCCTGTGACTGGATTGACATGAAAGAGCGAATGTGAAGTGAAAATCCTGGGAAAATCGGGAGGCCGGGCCACAAAGATGAGATTGATGGGAATATGGCCCCAACGATATACTATATTTTCTGAAAGTACGCCAAAGGGTACCCGAATATAGAAAAACTGTAACAGCCTGAATGAATCCGGGCTGACGACAGGCCGTGGTGCTCCTTCCAATATTTGGGTTTTTTGTCTATAAAAATGCTGCTGATAGAGGATATGAAAAGGATTAGGGTGGTGTGGCCGCGCCCGAATGGCTTATTATTTGTGTTTCCAGTAAAACTCTTAACTTCTATTACGAAGATGCCGATATGATAAATTAAGAATTAAAGTTCTCTTAAAGAAGGGAACCGACAGATGCCATGCTTTCTACCATTGACAGACGGGCGAATGGGGGGGTGCGCTATGATGATCACGCAAATAGCACAAGCGAGTATGTCCACGATTAAGCCTCCAGTTGAGACTGGGGCAAGCCTTTTGAGATAAGCGTTTTGGAGGGTTATCAGCGGGATATAGAGATACAAATATTATGTCTTTGGAGCAAAATGGGCCTGTTGAAAAAGGTATGCTTTGGGTTGCGAAGGCGGGTGGCGGCTCATGGCACTCCAAGAATGAGGATAGAAATATTGGACAGTCTGGTTCAGCTGTCCAGTACTCCTGTCCTCATTTAAGTTGTTGTTTCAGCAGTGGACAATTTGCTGTTTCAGTGGTAAAATTTAAATGTTACATTGGGGGGTTGCGCACTAAACGCAATTTCCTCATAAGTTTGGGAGGTTATAGCATGAAACGCAGAGTACTAAGTCTTATCATCACTCTGACTCTGTGCCTGAACCTGTGCCCCGTGTGGGTATTGGCCGCTGACGAGGACAGGGGGCTGTGCCCACATCATTCGACACACACGGATGAGTGCGGATATGTTCCGCCAGCGTTGGAACAGGAATGTATCCATAACCATGATGATAGCTGTTATACAGTAGAAACAGAATGTATTCACGAGCATACGGCCGAGTGCCGTCCGGCTTCAGAGGATGATTCCGAAGGGGACGAACTGGTTTTATGCTCCCATATGTGCGCGGAGGACAGCGGCTGTGTCACGCGAGAGTTGTCCTGCCCGCACGAGCATGACGCTGCCTGCGGCTATGCTCCGGAGAACCCGGGAACACCGTGTGCGTTTGTCTGTCAGATCTGCCCCATTGAAGACTTGATCAGCAGACTGCCCCATAGCGTTTCGGCGTACAACAGCGAGCAGGTCCAGGCACAGATCAGTGAGATTTACGCTTTGTATGATGCGTTGACTGATGATGAGCAGCGGCAAGTGGATCTGTGGCCCTGTATTTCCCTGGGAGAGCAGATAGACGAACTGGGTGCTGCGCTGCAGAACAGCAACTTAGACTTTACGTTGAAGTCGGACGAGACGTTTGACGCTCCGCATGTAGTATCGGGCCCCGCGCTCATCAACACAGATGGGTTTACCCTGTATGGAACGGGCTCTAGCACCATACAGGTCGCCGAGGGAGGCGATCTGGAGCTGAGAGGCAAGGTGAATGCGAAGGCGACCGGTGTGGAGGTCCTGTCTGGCGGCTCCTTGTGTATCACAGAACCGGGCACAGACATCCACAGTGGGTCCTATGCCTTGGACATCGCTTCTGGCGCGAAAGTGCAGCTGTCTACTGGCAGATATTATGGAAAAATCACCGCAATTCGGACGGCGGACGGTGATTTTGCCGCTCTGCTGGCGCCGGGCTGTGCCTATTTTGACGAGAGCGGTAATCCGATTCTGCCGGCAGATGTGGCGGAGGCTAGGACGCTCGTCATTGGCCAGTGTGCCGGCCATGAGGGCAAACGCTATGAACATAACGTCGGTACCACGGAACACGCCTGGACTTGTCCGGCATGTGGAATAGAAGAGACAGAGCGATGTACGTTTACATTCCAGGACAAGGATGGAACGTGCGCCTTATGTGGCAATACGCTCACAATTGTAGTTGACGAGAACGATTTAACCGACCTAGTCTATGATGGCACCATCAAACCAGAAGATGTAGACATTACAGTTACCTTGACCGATGGTTCAAATAAGGAGTTGGTGAAGGGGACCGATTACAGGGTCGAGTATGAGCCCCGCAAAGATGCGGGCGAAATTGAGGTGACGGTTACCGGCCTTACATTCAACGGAACCTTTACCAAAACTTACCTCGTGAACCAGGACCGGCCTGCTCTTGAGTGGGATCTCTCTTCAAAACCTGTTCCTGTAGAACTGGACTATGACGGCGATCCGGTGGAAGCGGGAGATCTCCCGGCTGTGATTATAAATATTAAGTCCGATGAAGACGATCTCAGCGGTTATCTCCAGTATTCTTATAAAAAGCCGGGTGATTCTGCCTATACTGATGGCCTGCCCACCAACGCGGGCACCTATGAAGTAATTGTTAGTCTCCCGGAGATGCAGAATTTTGAAGCTGCTGTCAGCGGCCCGATCACGCTGAATATTCGCAAGATCAGCCCGATTGCCACAGCCCCTGCCGCCGCAAAGCCGGTTTACAACGGTACCGCCCAAGAGCTGGTGACCGCAGGCGCCCTGAAGGATGTGGCGGTGAAGGATGGCCTGGAAATCAAGTTTGCGACCAGTGAAAACGGTTCCTACTCTGCGACCATTCCCAACGGCACCGACGCTGGAGAATATGATGTCTGGTACACGGTAGAAGTGACCGATAACTACCTTGCGGTTGGCCCTACCAAGATCACTGGCGTAGAGATTCTGCGCAAGTCGATCACGCCTGTGGTTGAGTTGTCGGAGTATAAATACTTATACGACGGTGGAGTGAAAGAACCCAAGGTTACGGTCAAAGATGAGGACCACAGGACTGTCCTGCTGGACACCGAGTATCAGGTAACCTATAGGGATAACCGCAATGTTGGTCAGGCTACGGTAGAAGTTTCTGATAAGGCTGGCGGCAACTACGACATTAAAACGGTTGAAGTTAAGTTTCAGATCACCTCCCGGACACAGGAGACGCTGTCTATCACGCAAAAACCCAATACGATCACCTATGGGGACCAGTTTACGCTGGGTACGTCCGGCGGCTCGGGCAACGGCCTTGTCACCTGGGAGATTATAAATGTCGGCGGTGTGACCGTTGCGGAGGTAGATAAAGACAGTGGGCAAGTTACCATCATCGGTGATGGGTCAGCCACTGTAAAAGCGACGAAGTCCGGCGAGGACCCCGCCACCGGTGTGGTCAACTACGAGGACGCCACCGCCATCTGGACGTTCCAAGCGGCAAAAAAGAATGTCACCGCCACAGTGAGGGCGGAGAACAAATTCTATGATGGCAATGAGAACGCCAAGATCCATGCTGTTGTGGAACAGGGCGTTTTGACTGGGGATGTCATTACTATCACTGGATTGACCGGTACCTTCAGCGATGCGAACGCCGGTACGGATAAAACGGTAACTGTGGATGTAACGGGCGCGAAGATCACCGGCAACAATTCCGAGCACTACAATGTTTCCTACTCCAGCACCACCGTCAAGGCGACTATCCACAAGGCGATTGCGAAGATTACGACAGCGCCGGTGGCTGCGAACTTGACCTACGACGGGACAGCGCAGACACTGATTGCCACCGGGGCGGTGGTTGACCCCGCCGGTGTGCCGGTGGAATACGCCCTGAGCGAGGACGGCCCCTACTCCACCGACTTCCCGAAGGGCACCAACGCGGGCACTTACACCGTCTGGTACCGCATTCAGGAGACGGCCAATTACACCGGCGAGGCTCCCCAGAGCGTGAAGGTGACGATTGCCAAAAAGCCGGTGAATCCCACAATTGAGTTGAGCGGCGATGGCCTGACAGTGGAGCTCGATGGTACTTACTCCTATGTCTACGACGGCACCGCCAAGGAGCCGGTTGTCACGCTGAAGGAGGCTGACGGCACAACGGTAATCCCAGCCGGTGAGTATACGGTGGAATATAGCAACAATACCAACGTGGGCACCGCCGCCGTTACTGTCACCGCTAAGCCTGACGGTAACTACTCCTTTGAAAATGCCCCTGTTACAGAGACATTTGAGATTCAAAAGGAGAAGGCCAAAGTCACCACCGCCCCGGAGGCGGTGGACGACCTTATCTTCAAAACCAGCGCCCAAAAGCTTGTGACTGCGGGCACCGGGTCCGGCGGTACGATGGTTTACCGTGTGGGGTCGGATGGGGAGTTTAAGCCAGAAATCCCCACCGGGACCAATGCCGGAAGTTACACGGTATATTATAAGGTAGAGGGCGACGCCAACCATAGTGATTCTGAGGTAGGTTCGGTGCCCGTTATCATCGCCCCCAAGCCGGTGAACGACCCGCTCATCGAGCTGCAAAACGACGATGGAACCGCTTTTGTCAGCTGCGTCTATGATGGCATCGCGAAAGAGCCCAAGGTCGTGGTCAAAGACTACAGTACGCTTATCGATGCAGGCGAATACGAAATCCGCTACGCAAACAATATAGACGCCGGTAATACCGCTACGGTCAACATCATCGACAAGCCGAACGGCAATTACACGGTGAAGGGTTCGACGACATTTGTGATTGAAAAGGCCAATATCGTGTTCGATCAGGATCCGAGCGCGGCTGTTATCACCTACGACGGCAAGGCCCATGAGCTGCTCGTTCCGGGCAAGACCAGCGGCGGCGAAGTCCAGTACGCGCTGAAGAGCGCGACAAGCAGGTATGACACCGCCATCCCCACGGCTACCGAAGCGGGGAAGTACACCGTCTATTACAAGGTCGTGGGAGATAAGAACCACAACGATCTCGCAGTACAGTCCGTAGACGTGACCATCGAGCGGAAGCCACTGACCGACATCACCATTGAGCTGACCCCCGACAGCTTTGAGTACGACGGCAAGGTGAAGCTGCCCACGGTCGCGGTCAAGTTCAAGGAGGGGAAGACGGAGACAGTAGTGCCCGATACGGAGTACGATTGGACGTGTAACAATGACTCTCCGACAAACCAGGGCACTTATACCATTACGATCACCGACGCTGCGGACGGCAACTACGATCTGACCAACGTCACACCTAATACCGCGACCTTCTCCATCGGGAAGACGGAGCAGGCTCCGCTGGTGATCGAGGACAAACCCAAGTCCACCATCTACGGTGCTACGTTCACCTTGACCGCCAGCGGCGGCTCCAGTAGCAGCGCGGTGACTTGGGAAGCAACGGGGCCTGCCACCGTGGACGAGAACACCGGCGAGGTGAAGATCACAGGCGTTGGCGAGGTCACCATCACAGCCACCAACCCCGGCGATCAAAACTACCTGCCCGTCTCCGATCAGTGGACCTTTACCGCCGCGCCCAAGCCCGTTACGGCTTCCGTTGTGGTCGATGATAAGGTCTATGACGGTACGACAAACGCCGCTGTGACCTCCGCCAGCATTACCACGATCAACAGTGACACGGTGACCATCGACCCGGCCAGCATCACCGCCGCCTTTGACACCCCCGGCGTTGGTACGGGGAAGACGGTTACGCTGGATACCTCCAAGGTTAAGGTGACCGGCGCGGACGCGGCCAAATATGACATCAGCTATCCCGACACGGTGACTGCGGACATCACCCAAGCGACTACGAAGGTCACCACCAATCCCGAGAAAATCGACTCCCTGACGTACAACGGACAGCCTCAGGCGCTGGTCACGGCGGGGCAGACCAACGTAGGCTTCCTGG
>OFFV01001503.1_pt1 | contig 13450 bp, 10 predicted proteins | sample 1521461 | NCBI WGS metagenome assembly OFFV01 (sample SAMEA3504120, study PRJEB24116) | mouse gut metagenome | biome: mouse gut; feature: mouse-associated habitat; material: faeces | place: Denmark | collected 2011 | reverse complement strand
CAATACATCCAGTATTCCTGGGAAAAATTGTGCTTGTCTGGCAGAAAAATCCCTCGCCGCTGTGCATAGTTCCATGTTTCAAACAGCGCCTAGACCTAAATCATTTTGCCAATCAATAAGTCTAGCACATCTATTCAAAATAGAACAGACATTTTTAAGCTTTTACAAGAAAATTTTGGAAAAATGTGTCCGCTTTTATGGTGTGCGGGAATATATATATTGAGACATTTCAACTATCTATACCTTGCCGCATGGCTTTACAGCACATCTGCCAAGCGTTTTAGTGCCGATTGTCCGGACTTGACAGCGGGTCGGGGCAGTTATTATGGCAAAAATGTCGAATTTTGTCGTACTATCTTTGTGAGAATCGCTGATGAAAAGCCGGAGTGAGGGACAGAGGAACGGCGCTGTTCTCATAGGGGGAAAAATTGGACAAATATGCCCCTCAAAGACTGCTGCGAGGGTTGGAGGGGTATGTGGAACAAGGAGATGCAAAACGTTGAATTTTGAGAATCGTTTCATCAAGTTGATGACAATCTGTGTCGATGGACAGGAACGCCTGCTGTATGGATTTTCTGTTTCCACAGCGCAAACGCCGCGCCCATGGAGGCAAAAGAGGGATAAGAGGAAACTGAATGTCAGCTTCTCGATCCTGTCTCCAGATGAGGCAGAGCAATTTGAGCAGAGCCTGATGGGGACAGAGGACGTTTCTCTGGGGGAACTGACGCTGTCGGCTCCAGAACTGTTCCCCCGCAGTCCAGTTTTGTCCTATAGCGGGGAGTGGAAAAAACTGGCCCCAATCTCCCGCTTGAGTTGTGTGCGCGAGCTCTGGAACACAAAAAAGGAGGGGCTGGTTCAACAGATGCAGACAGGATTGGGCGCTCAGGGCAGAGAGCTGTACTTGAAGATGCGGGAGATGCTGTCACAGCTGAAAGAGGAGTGCGGAGTGGACTTTGCCCAAGACGGCGCCCGGTTTGGGAATTATGAGCACTATCACCGCCTGGCGCTGGCCTGTGATCTGGAGGCGCGCTGCCCCAAAGCGTCTGCAGGAAAGAAGATCGTCATCAGAAAGCGGGCGGAATGGAACAGACCGCTGATTGTCAATTGTACTGCGGAGCGTTATGGACGTTTTCAATTCAATCAAGTGGGCGTGCTGCGGGCAGAGGATTCTGAGATAGCGTTCACGTCGGAGGAAGCTGTTGGCCGCTACACAGTATACGCTTGGGATCAAGAGACCCATGAACTGGTGTTTTTTCAGCCAACTGTTCTTTGTCATCAAATAATCCTGGAGATCAGTGTGGGGGAGACGACTCGCGTGGTGCGCGATCCCTGGTCCGAGTCCCTGCTGGCCTCTGCGGCGAATCGAAGTGATGTCATACATCGCCAGATTGAGGCGGTACAGCGCCACTCGTCAGAAGGTCCAATTCGAATTGGCGGGAGCGAAGACCCGATCAGCAGAGCTGCGGACTCTGGAGAACAGCTGCTTTCCCTTTATGCCTGCAGTCCCTGTCAGGGGGCCTTTGTTCCAAATGTCCAGAGGGATGGGGAGATCCAAAGCTTTTTGAAGATCAGCCATTATCTCGAGGAGAGGGGCGTGTGTCGGGCGGTGATTGCCGACCCCTATTTTTCGATTCGGACTGCGGCGAAAGTGCTGCCCCGGATAGCAAATACTGACCTTGAATTGGCGGTTGTCACATCGCTGGGAACCACTGACCCGGACTCCGGGGAGAAAAAGAATGTTGTGGAGGATTATCGGGAGTTTCTAAAGGACCATGTGGGCGCGATCCACAAGAAGCTGTATGTGTGCAACCTGCACCGAGGGAAAAAACCGGTGTTTCATGACCGCTACTTGATTCGCTATTTTACAGACGGCCGGATAGACGGCTTTCTACTCAGCAACTCCTTAAACTCGATGGGCCAATTCTATCCCTTTGTCATTGCGCCGATGGAGGAGGAGGTGTGCCGGTCTGTTGTGGAATATCTCGATCAGCTTCAGGATACACAGGCGCAGGCGAAGCTGCCAAAAAAACAGCGCATCGTCAGTGATGTGCTGTTTGATTACAGAAGGGCGACTGCTCCGCCGCCCCAGACGCCAGAGCACCCCGCTGACCAGAACTGGCTGACCGCGCTGACAAAGCGCCCGATCAGGGAGAAGGAACTCCCCGGTGTGCTGGATATGATGATAAGCCATTGGGAGGAGGAAAAGGAGGAGGTCTGCCAAGCCCTGGGCCTGTTGGGAGGCCGTACCCACTTCTGGTCCGCCATTGAACTGGCTGCGCTGCTCTGGAAAAGAGAGACTGTGGCAAAAGGGTATATCGACCATTTTTCAGAGATGGCGAGAGAGATCGAACAATCCCGCAGACATGATGGCCCTGAGGCAGAAGGGCGGGAGACCACCTTGTGGGCTTTGCTCATCGGGAAGGCGGAGCCCGATCAGACTGGTTTTTCCAAACTGTTGGACTATTCCCATCGCGTATATTACGCCAACATCTACTGGCTTTCTGGCGGTTACCATCTCCTGTTGGAGCTGGACCCGGGCTGCTTTGTAAGACTTTTGGAGGAGACCTGCTCCCCTATGATGTTCAGCTGCCTGGCGGAGCGGCTAAGTATTTGGCCGTGGTCTGAGCCACTGTATCACTGCCTGGTTGACAGCAAAAATACCTGTGTTCGGCTGCTGGCAGTTCATTGGCCCGGTTACCTTTTCGAGCTGGACAGGCTGGGGCCTGACGTAATATTCCGGCTGCTGGACGGGCTGGAACCTGATTGCCGGATGCTGCAGGCCGCCCGGCTGCTGTCGACGGCCGCGTTTTGCATTCGCTACCCCAAGCCCGTGACAGGCTGTTGGAGTGAAATATTCCCGAGGCTGCTGGAGTGTGCAGCCTCCGCACTTCCTCTGTGTACGCAGGCGGGCAGGCAGCTGGCCCTGAATTGGCTGTACGATTGTGAGGAATGTTCTTACTGTAGACTGCATTTAGAGTTGGCCAGACTGACAAAAGACGGTGCTATCCAAAAGGACCTTTTCCACAGAGCAGTCACTTGGATGGAGGACTATTTCACCAGACTTGACAGTGCACGTGATGTTTCTCAGCACATTACGCTGTATTTGGACGGTATGGAGCAGCTTTATGGGGAACAGACTGAAAAGGAGCTGTTGGGTCGCTTTTTGGACTGGGACGCCTTCGAGGCTGCGGTGGAACCGGCGCTGCAAGATTATGATTATACCCGATGGTACAAAGCCTATGTGCGGGCGGGCTGGCAGCTTGCGCTGCTAAAGGACTATCTGGCCCGGCGCCCTCATGCGCAGGATGCGGCCAGATGGCTGGATATGTGGGAGGACCGCATAGCGGCAGAAACGTCTAAGGAGGCGGAACGAAGGGGCGTGTGTTGACAGACTGCTGTGTGGAGCGGTGATAACATACACACAGCAGCCCGCTTGGGGTTTATCATCAGATTTGGAGGAGAGAAAGAAATGCTACGCAAGCTTTTTGTTGTAACAGGACTCATCGGACTTTTGCTCTTGGCCAGCTGTGAGAGCCGTAAAGAGGTGGTGTGTAGGGACACAATAGAGACTGCTTCTCGTTCTGAACAGTTCAGCCCGCAGACTAGAACGGTGGGGGTATATATGGATACAACACCGTCAATGGAGGGGTTTCTATGTACCAGAAGAGCGGTGAGTACGACCAACTACTATAAAAATTGTCTGGATGAACTGCGGAACATGATAGCACGCAGCTATGCCTTGGAGGACACCTATTTTTATAGGGTTGATACCTCTGTATGGAAGACAAATGAAGATGTGTTGTCCAAGGCGCTGGATTCTGGATACTACGATTCCAGTGAGCTTTTGGAAGCGCGAAGGAGAGGGCCCGATGACTCTGGGGAACCCAGATATATTGATGTTTTAAATGGGACTGGGGATACGGATCGTTTGGGCAAGACCGGATATTCTACTGCCTGTTTGACGGCGGCTCTGGAGGAGGGACAGAAGGAGGACTTCTTTATTTTGGTTACCGATCTATATGAAAATAAGTCGGAGAACGCCAGAGAACTGATCGGTAAATTTGGAGAATTGTCGGGGCAGGACGATGGAAAGGTGTTTGGATTTTTGGCCATCCGCACACCGTTTGCAGGGGAAGTCTATGATCAGGGACCAGACGACAGAAAAACAGAGTATGGCATAGATGAGGACGCGACGCGCCCTTTCTATGTGGTTGTGCGGGGATATCCAGACGAAGTTTCAGAGTTCTGTTACAGTATCCAGGAGCGGCTCGCCATTTCGGACGAAAATTGTATCTGTTCAATCTTTGATCAGTCATCTTTTCCCGGATTAAATTATCAAGATTTCATAACCTGCAACAACTTCGATAGGAAGTGGATATGGAGCTCTGGATATAAAAAAGTGGAGATCAATGGGACAGATGAGATGATGATCTTCGACTATCGTGGAAAGAGTGGGGCGTTTTCTGAGGAACTTTTGTTTTCTTACCGTGTCCCGGATGAACTGCAGGAAGAACTTTCAAAGGCGGCGAAGCGGTTTGGAGATCTGGAACTTGCCTCAGACGATGGTACTGGCACGGGACGCTATCATATGCCTTCTTCCAGTAAGGAGATGAATCTTGCCCTGTGGTCAGGCAGCGATACGATGACTTTCCAGAGTACAGATGACAAGAACGCCACTTTTGTCGTCAGCAGTCTGCTCTATGACGAGACCCAGGGGACTATGCGCGTTGGGCTGAAGGTAAAGGGTCTTACGCGGGGGACTTGGCGTTTGCAGTGGAAGAACGTTTTGGAGTATCAGGAGGAGAAAAACGACTGGTGGCTCGCGTGGGGCAGCGGCAGCGGTTCTACGGACTGCAGCAAAACCCAGCGCCTGGGCGACTATATTGGTGCGATTCAAGAGCATACCGGGCAGAAAGAATTTTGTCTTTTACATGGCACAATTTACTTATATGTTGCTTAGAGAGGTGATTCATGATGAAGGAAAATGATTTACAGGCTTTGATGTGGGAAAATGGATTGCGCGCCGGTATCTGGGTTGTTGTTTTATTGGCCGGCGGATTTTGGTCGTGGGCGGCAATATCAGCCCGTTATCGCTCGGTGGGAGAGGCGGACAGTGTGGCGCATTATATACTCTACTGTTGGCTGGCATTGGCCGTTGTCCTGCTTGTGACAGCGTTGTGGTGGATTAGTACCACTTGTTGTGCCGGCAGCGTGCGCCGCTTGGTGGAGGAAAACAGTTTTGTGTGTGCTTTGCTTTGTATTCTGGTTGTCTTTGCTGCGGTAGCGGTCCTTTTTATGAGGAGTTGTGGCATTGTAGATACAAACGGAAATCCTCAGCTTGACGGTTACATATTTATCTTTCCGGCTCTATTTGGGGGGCTGATGTACAGTCTGCCACCAGTCAATGTGGCAAAGGTCGTTTGGCCCTTTGGGGTACGGCTGATTCCGTGTGCTGCGATGGGCGCATTTTTGGCTGCTGTGGTATGTTTTTGGACGTAGGGGGGCAGAACATGAAAAATTATGTGTTGTTTATTGGCGGTACAGGCGCCAGAATATACCGGTCTTTCTTACACATCTGTGCGGCTGGTGTCATGCGGGAGGAAGAGATTCAGGTGCTGTTATTGGATGCGGATTCCAAAAACAAAGCGGTGGAGGACTGCCAGGAACTGTATCGGCTCTACCAGTACCATCGGGACCGCCTGCAAAGCGAGGATGCGCAGAAGGCTCAAGAGACCAGGGCATTCTACTGCAAGGTACATATGCCGTTTAAACAGGTTATTTCTCCCGTGCCGATCGGCGTGACATACTTGGAGGATGTTGTCGGGGGGAATATAGAGCAGAAACGGGCTATGAGTTGGTTTTACTCTAAAGAGGAGCGGAAACAGCCCCTGGAAAAGGGATTTTTTGCGCATCCTAATATTGGATGTGTGTTTTTCCAAAATTTCCAAGATAAGAATATGCAGACGTTTTTGAAACAAGTGAATCAGGAGCTGCAGCAAGGGGAAGATGTTAAGATTGTACTGGTCGGATCTGTGTTTGGTGGCACGGGCGCTTCCGGGCTGCCTAATATTCTGAAGATGATCCATGCAGAGTGCAATGACCACCGAGACCGGCTCCACTGCTGCGGTATCCTAGTCATACCATATTTTGAGGTGCCTGAATTGGAGGGCAAAAAGGGTGGGGACGGCCTGGTCATTCGCAGCAGGGAGTTCTCTCAAAATACACGTGCTGCGCTGAGTTACTATCAAAAACACAGCGCCTTTGAACAGATTTATCTGGTGGGGAAGAAAACGTTAGATCTGGTCAATGACAAATATGTGGATGGAGGAAAAGAGCAGGACAATAAGGCTCACATTGTGGAGATTTGTGGGGCCTTGGCCGTGAAAGCATTTCTGGAGGGAGAACACGAGGGGAAGGCGTGGAGTCATATTGTCAGTAAAGAGGTGGTGAGCTGGAGGAACCTGGAAGAGGAGCTGAATCCAGTAGCCGACATGATTCGAGCACAGGTGGTGCTGAAGAGGGAGATCTATCCGTTTATAAAGTCAGTTCCAGTAGAACACAAGTTCATGTGGCGACATAATCGGCAATGGTTCGAGGCGTATTGCGTGGGGAATGCGGAAAACCGGGAGCAAATGTTGTACATGGAGAGGTATACCGCAGATTTTCTGCATTGGATTTATGATGTGCAGACTAAACTGGTGTCAGGTGAGCGGCAGCTAGACAGGGGGATTGAACTGTGCAGCGCCCTTGTTTCGGAATTTGCAGGTCCGCTGGGACTGAGCACAGGGCATCAGCTGCAAAAATGGAGTGGAAAGCCTATGTTGGAGCGGTTTAATAGTTTGATTGACACCGCCTCCAACATGGAGTATCTGTTTGACAAGGTTGTGCTGATTTTATCCTGCCTGGGCTTGGTAGAACCCACGCTAGCCGGCCTCGGTAGCGTGGGACTCTTGATCAGACTTTTTGACATCACAGGGCAGAAAAAGAAAAAGCGGATAGCCGCAAAGTAGAAAGGTGATATTTTATGCCTAGTAGTAAAATATGGAAACCGGTTTCCCATATGGATGATATCATCAAAGATCTTCCTGGTGGGGCGGTACAGGGGGACGATTGTTCTATACCCGATGTGTATGGAAAGGCTATTCAATTTCGTCTTGCACTGGAAAGGGCCCATAAAGAAAAAAGACATATGGATGAGGTTTATACATGGCGCGGCCTGATTACGATCTTGGCGCTTCAGAACTATTATGACTTTCCTGTGTCTTGGAAAAAGGTCACAATTCCTAATGATGGAAATGCATTCAGCAGGTCGCTGCAGTTCCTTCCTGAAAACTTTTCTATTTTTACTGAAGCGGAACAGAATTGGAACGGAACAGATTTCTATGTCTTGGTTTGGAAGAATAAAGACGGCATTGAACAGGACCTGCTTCTCTACTCTCCGGCCACATTGGTCTACCCTGTGGCAGATTGGCGTAAAGTATTTTCTGAGCTGACGGAAATTACGTGGTTTGACCAGAGCGGCAAATTTAAATCGCCGGAAGAGGTTCTTCAGGAACCGGATAAAAAGGTGGTATCCTACTGGCTGGAACAGATGACCAATGAGATCCGAAATCAGATAAATTCGAATGGATATGTGATCTTAGAGCATTTAGACGACTATTCAGCGGATTTAGGGGTCAATTTGTCAGGAAAAGACAGGCTGTCTCTGTCGTTGACCCCCATTGAGAACTGCCCTAAAGAGGTCTCAACCTTGGGTGGGCTCAAGAGTTCTGTAGCGGTCAACTTGAAGTTTAATAAGGATATCATATCGGCTAAGGAGCTGTTTTCGGATCAACTCTGCTGTTTTTATGACCCCGAGCATACTGTCTTTCAAATGTGCAGCCATCAAAAGAACTACGAGATTCAAGGGGATGGAAATCTCTGTGCCTTTTTACCGCTCCATCCCCAGGTGAGAGAGTACTGCGGTCCTTTTGGCCTTGCAAAGGGGATCTCAATGAGGATGATCAAGAAGAAGGAGGGGGACTATATCCGTGTAGAGGCCCATTTGCCTAATAATGTGGGTATGGACCTGGTAAAGGACTATCGGATATCTGCTCAACCCGGGGCGGGGAAAGGTGAGGCGTTCTACTATAAAGACGATCATGCGCTTGAACTTCCCTTGATTGCCGTCTGGCCCAATAAGATTTGTGATATATATAATCAATATTATATTATGGTGGAGGACGACTACGAGTTTGGAAACTTTGAAATCGCGGATACATCAGGACTGATATACAGATCTAAGTATGTCGCCCGAACAAAGTATATTCCTGATGCAGTTCCGCTGGCTGTACGCCTGCTTGAGAATGGGAATACTGCCTCCATCGGGATGATTACGCTTCCGGTCCAAACTGTCAGCAGGGATGCAAATGTACAAATATCCGCCCAGGTGGCGGTAGATTTTGGGACGAGTTCTACCAGGGTGTTTGCAAAGATATCTGATCGCGAAGGCAAGCATGAGATTTTTATTTCAGATGACGGCCCGCTGATTGTCACCAGCAGCGGGAATGAGCGGAATATCATGCGCAGTTATTTTGTGGCGCCTCACCAGACCTCTGCTTCCCAGACCAAGGAGGAGGACTGCTGCGCCCAAAAAGTGTTTTCTATTTATAATCGAAGTACGAAGGCGTTGAAACTAAATGCGAGACCCATTTTGGACGGTGTAATTTACCAGGATGAGGCGGACGAGCGGCTGGATGGCAAGAATGGGGCCGGCTGGCTTATGACAGACCTGAAGTGGGGCGCTCAGGCCAACAAAGACTACTATGAGGCCTTTTTAAAGCAATTATGTCTGCATGTCATGAATATCCTGTATCGAAAATATTGTGTAACAAAGATCACATGGAAATATGCGCTTCCAGCGATTATGGAGGAGGCAACGAAAAGTACGATTCATAGAGTCTGGCAGACTGAAATTGTGGATTATTTAAAAGGTATAGCTAGGTCAATTACATGTGATGTAGACAATTATGTAACCGAAAGCGATGCAACATCCCGCTACTTCCTGTATGACAAATTTGGGAGTGCCAATGCCCAAAAAGGATATTTGGTCATAGATATTGGCGGCGGAAGTACAGACCTTGCTCTGTGGCAGGGGACTTCCAGCAAACGGGAGATGAAGTGGCATGATTCTGTCAATGTAGCAGGTCGCAGTATGTTTACCCGCTGGGTGGCGAGCTGTCTCGATTGGTTTTGTCTACCAGAGGAGCAGGCAGTTTTTCGAAATATGGTACAGGATGTGCAGGCGATAAAGGGGGAAAATAGTATCAATGGAGCACATAATGCTTTAGTGGACCGCATCCTGGAATTTTATGGCTGCTTTTTACAGACAAATTATGAGATAGCGTGCAACAGTGAGGAACCAGCGGGATGGGCGATGGACTTGCGCCGCAAAATTGTGCACAGCGTCTCGCTGATGTTCTTTGCATTAGGCTGCCAGGTTGGTTTGCTGGTCGATTCAGGGGACCTGGCGGTGACAGAGCAGCCAGGGACCTTTGTGATATCAGTGGGCGGGAAGGGCTCTCAAATTCTGGATTGGACAAACTATGCCATTGAAAGTGAATCGGTAGCGAAGACATTTTTTGAATTGGGGCGCAAGAGCGTAATGAAGGGGAAATTTTCCCATGTTGCGGTACAGACCGGCCCTGATCCAAAATCAGAAGTGTCCCGAGGTCTGCTGGAAGAAGCTAGAACGGCTGTTTTCAAACCGAAAAAGGCCGGCCAAGAGCAAGATTATGCAAGTCTCTTTCTAAAGTATATTGCTGCCTATAAAACAGTCTTTAAAGATAAGTATCCTTTGCGCAATATCACTGCAGACGATATAAGAGATGCGCTGAACCGATATACAGGTGATGGGCGCGCTTCGCTGGTACGGGTGTTTATGGAAGTGTTCTATATGGAATTGGTGGCATAGAATGGCTGGAGGAGACATGATGTATGCTGAATAATTTGATGTGCCTATTTCTCCTTGTAATAGAAATATTGTTCTCTGGTATCCTGCTGGTAATATTGCTTCTTCTGTTGGCATTTTATCAGGAGAATGTGCTAAAAAGGCGCCGTAAGAAGAAAGAGAGCGCAAAGCAGAAACCAGGCAGTCCTGAAAAGAGTGACGAGAGGCAGGACAGTCAGAACGCGGTTGTCTCATCGCCGATACAGGCCGAAACAACATCGGAGATTGATGTTCCGCTGGAAGGTGAATTCCCTGTTCAGGCACAGGGAGAATTGCAGCGGGAAAAAAGGGGTGCCTCCCGTGCAGCAGCTTATTCTGCAGGGGAAAGCGGGAGCGATTCCATTAAAAGAAAATTTACGTGCGGCCTACGGGATCAGGATTGCATCAACACCTACCGTGAACGGGTGTACCTGGTTGAAAGAAAGCAGGGGGAACTGCTGGCAACGCAATATCAAAATGGAGTGATTAAAGCTGTGCCAGCCAAAGACTACGCCAACGAGCGTGTACTGAACGACCTGTTCCATGTATGTTTCGAGTTCGACCCGCCTCAACATCCTGACGCAAAAAAGTTTAGGGTTGAGTGTAAACAAGAAGTAGTCCTTATGAGAGATGACAAAGGCTATTGGGTAAAGACAAAGGGGCGGCTGAAGATCGAGGCGGTGCAGTAGCACCACCAGGCTGGGCGCCTTTCAAACAGCGCCTAGCCTTTGATGGAGAAAGAGGCAGTGGGAGACCACTGTCTCTTTTCTATTGCCACACCGAATTTGAAAATCTGGATATTTAGCTGGATATAGTTGGCGCCTGAAAAAACTCCGGGGCTGACCCTGGGACAATCCATCTACAATAGGCTTGATATGGCCTCTCATATCCACTATAATGGTGGCAGATGGGGAGAGTCCTGAAGAGATGGCGGCAGGTTTTTCGTTCAGACAGATGTCCTATGGTGCAGGAGGGCATATCGGTTGAAACAATAGGGGGCTTGACAGTCCCAGCTTCATTTCAGCGATATGGGCAGTGAAAAAGAGGGGGCTATATCACGCAGACAAACGCCCCTGAAAGGATCTCTCCCCAGGGGCGCTTTCAGTGCTCAGGCAGTGAGGGCCAGCTCTTCTCGGGCCTCGCGCTCATTGTCGGCGGAGAAGCAAAACCGCCCCGCCCAGTCATAAACCTCTACATGACCTCTTACCCAAACGATGTTATAATCCATAGTGTCTTGCTCCTTTCTTGTATTGTAACCCTATCATACAAGAGGAACAGTCCTATAAACCGGACTTTTATCCGGGCAGAAGGGGGGAGTTTTATTGGACACCATCTATTATACTGTCCGGGCGATCAACGGCGACTACGCGGATCTGGTGGCCGACGATGGCGGTCAGCACGCTATTACCATGTTTCTGCTGCCCGAGGGGACCACACTGGGCAGCCGTTTGAAGCTGGAGAATTTCCAGTGGGAGCTGGTGTAAAAGCTTGTATCCCGATCAGATCTGTGTTATACTGTGGGAGCAAATTTCCTGAAAGAGAGAGGAAGAGATCATATGGGAGCCCTGAATTACATCATCATTTTTGTCCAGCTTGCCCTCCTGGTCGGAGTGGTAGCCCTGTTTGTGGTCAAGCGGAGCCGGTATCAAAACAAGTCCAACGCCGGGGCATTTTTCTTTGAGAACGGCAGTCTGGTGCTGAACACGGGAATCCCTACCCCCATCCCCTTTGGAAACATTGATCATGTGGAACTGTCCTACAGTCCCTGGGAGCTGAAGAACAGATTGTCCTACAGCCTGGGGATAACGGTGTTCAAGAAGGACGGCAAGAAGAAGTGGGTCTTCTATAAGGGCTATAAGACCGCCAAGCTGGCCACTCCCTTTGATATGGAGGCCGCCCTAAAGGAGCATGGGGTCCGCTGTGTGATGGTGGAGAAATAGCAAAATCCCGGCCAGGAGGCCGGGATTTTTGATTACCGATTGCTTCTGCGCCAGATGCCCATCTTCTGGGCGTCCTGAATCAGCTGCTCCCTAAACTGGGGGTCAGCGATAGAGATGATAGCCTCGGCACGCTCCCAGGTGGACAGGCCCTTCAGGTTGATCATGCCGTGCTCGGTGACGAGGTACTGCACGCAGGAGCGGGGGTCGGTGGCGATGGAGCCGGGGGTAAGGGTGGGGACGATGCGGCTTTTAACGCAGCCGTCCTTGCCGGTGACGGTGGAGGACATGCAGATAAAGCTCTTGCCCCCCTTGGACAGGTAGGCGCCCATGACGAAGTCCAGCTGGCCGCCGGTGCCGGAGATGTGCTTCAGACCCGCGGATTCGGCGTTGACCTGGCCGAACAGGTCCATGTCGATGGCGTTGTTGATGGAGATGAAGTTGTCCAGCTGGGCCAGCACCCGCACGTCGTTGGTGTAGTCCACCGGGGCGGCCATGACGGCGGGGTTGCGGTCCACGTAGTCGTAGAGCTTCTGGGTGCCGGCGGCGAAGGCGTAGACCTGACGGCCCTTGTCCAGGGCCTTGTTCCGCCCGGTGAGCTTGCCCGCCAGGGCCATGTCCACAAAGCCGTCCACATACATCTCGGTGTGGACGCCCAGGTCCTTCAGATCGGACTGGGCGATCATGGAGCCCACGGTGTTGGGCATCCCGCCGATGCCCAGCTGGAGGCAGGCCCCGTTGGGGATCTGCTCCACAATGAGCTTGGCCACCGCCCGGTCCACGTCGGTGGGCTCGCCGCCCCCGCCCAGCTGGGCGATGGCGGGATCGTCCCCCTCCACCACGAAGTCCACATCCTTGATGTTGATCTCGCTGCCGGTGAGGCCGTACACCCAGGGCATGTTCCGGTTGACCTCCACGATAATGGTCTTGGCCTTGTCCATCATGTCCTTCAGGTGGGAACACGCCAGGGCGAAGCTGAAGTTGCCGTGGGCGTCCATGGGGGTGGCCTGCACCATCACCACGTCCACGTCCACGTTCTCCCGGTAGAACCGGGGCAGCTCGGAATAGCGGATGGGGGAGAAATAACCCATGTCCTTGGAGATGATCTTGCGGTCCACCCCGGAGCAGTGCCAGGCGTTCCAGGTGAAATGCTCCCCCGCGTCGTCCGCCTTGCAGATCTCGGGCATCCACATGGTGACGCCGCCCCGCACCTTCACGTCAAACAGCTCGTCCTTGCGCCCGGCCAGGGCGCGGTCCAGGGCCACGGGGTGGTTGGTGCACCAGCCGTAGTCCACCCAGTCGCCCGACTTGACCGCCTTGACAGCCTGCTCCGGGGTGGTCAGCTTCTGCTGGTAAAGGGCTTGATAATCCATAATTTGTTCCTCCTGTGTTCATTTATGTAGGGACACAACTTACTGTGTCCGCATTGAGATGAAGTGTCCTGCTTCGGGAGACGGCTGGGGCAGTCCGCAGCCCTGCGCTCTGTCGCCCTAAGCGCCGGGTGGGGCCACATGCACGATGCGGCCTCTGTCCCGGTCTGTAGGGA
>OFFV01001499.1_pt1 | contig 13459 bp, 11 predicted proteins | sample 1521461 | NCBI WGS metagenome assembly OFFV01 (sample SAMEA3504120, study PRJEB24116) | mouse gut metagenome | biome: mouse gut; feature: mouse-associated habitat; material: faeces | place: Denmark | collected 2011 | reverse complement strand
GATTTCACTAATGAAATGGATAATGCGATAAAACCGAACGAGCCGGAAGCAACGGCATCCATGCCTATGCTTCCTGAACCCGCCCTCCCTGGCGGGTTCGCTCTGGTTATCGACCATTTCATAAGTGAAATTACTGATTGTACGCAACAGCAGAAAACCAGCCCCCCGTCCCTTTCCATCTCTACCGGCTTCCCTTGGCTTCCCTTTTCCGTGACGTTTACAAAGTATGTATCCATCTGCGCCTCAGCCGTTTCACAAATAATATCCCAAAAACCGGTTAAACAAACTATAGGAAAACGCTGCCATCACATAAAGCATGACGCCAAGACAGATTATTTTTCCAATGACAGGCCGTATCATATCGGACAGCCGGCATAGCTTCCCGATCCCCAGAGTCACCAGATACATAAAGGGAATCAGGATTGGAAGAATGTACCGTCCTTGGGGCTGGAACTCCCATGTATAGGAATAAAAAACGCATAAACCGATCGTAATCGCACATGCCAGCGCCATGCATATGTAAAAAGCCGCCCGGTATCTCTCGTCCCATTCCGTCCTTTTCCATTCTCCCTCTTCTCTCCGCCCTTTCCCATATGCGACCCTGATTTTTTCTACTGGAAGAAATGCCGCCAGGCATCCGATGATCCAAAGCCGTTTATAATAAATATAAATCAATCCGTGGGTGGGGATGATCATCGGTCCGAACATGGCAATAAAACTATCCCGCATCAGCGTGATATAGCCCGTATCAAACAACATCTCCCGCAGGCTCTTTCCCGCATTCTGATAAGTAAACCTTGTTAATGGATTATATTCCTCGGCAGCCGTCAAAATCGCGCAATCCCTTCTGGCATTCATGGCAATAATATCGCCCTGATAGAGAATGGCATTTCTTGCAAACCACCACCCAATCCCCAGAAGAACAAACAGGGATATATAAAATCCCTTTCGGAGCAGCGGTTTCCATTCCACCCGAATCCCTCTTTCAAAATGGACATAACGGACGAAAAAGATCAACATCGCCGCCAGTATCATCCCATAGGCATTATAATAGGACATAGCGCACAACACAATCCCTGCGGAGAGCAGAAGGCAGCCCTTCCTGTCGAAATCCGCCCTTCTCGCCCTGAGCAGCGCATAAAATATAATCGCCACCGACAGCATCGCCATAGAATCCGTATTCACATAGGAATGAATAAATATATTCTGAGGCAGGAAGACCACCAGAAGCGTAAACGTCCACTGGATATACGGGTTTCTCCATGCCTCCTTTGCCGTTTTGCGGACAAAATAAGCCATCAGGACACCAAAGCAGACATTGACCATGCGGGCGGCCAGCAGAAGCGTACCGCTGTCTTCCGTAAATAGCTTCAAAAACCGGAGCAGAAAACCCTGAATAATATAAGTCAAAATAGGCTGAAAAGCATAGGATGCGCCATACCCCGCCAAAATCACCTCGGGATCGGCCCCATGAGGGAGTACACCATGGCGGCATATGTAATCCACGACCTTAAAACGATTAATCTCATCCGGCGGATCGCCGAAAGGCTGCACCACGGCAAAACATGTAATCGAAGCAAATACAAGCAGATAAAAGACGATTTCCACCGCCAGTTCCAGCCTTCCATTCTTATTCCTTTGACGCTTTTTTCTTCCTGTCCAGCTATTTTTCCTCTCCATCTATATCCCTGCCCTTCCTCAATATGCCATATCGCTTCCGCAGCAATATACATAAACCGCATAAGGAGCCTCTTCTGCCTCATAGGCTTTTATCAGATGCAGCCCGGCTTCATCGGCGTTGCTCAGTTCAAATCGTGAAAATATATATTTTCCTCCCAGATCCGCAAACGCCCCGGCATCTATATAAATATCTTTGTCCTCCACCGTAAAAGACTTAAACTGACTTACCACCGACAGATCCGTTCCCGAATAAAGATATGCCCTGGCACCCCAATCATCATAATAGACCCGGCTGGCCTCCACCCGCTCCAGCGCCGGAGCAATGATCCTGCGAAAATCCTCCTTATAACTTTGCGGATAAAAACCGAGGTAGCCGTCCAGCGTGGCGATTCCGTTATATTCTAACACGGCCGGATGAAAGCCGTAAGCCGCCGACCATTCTCCCTCATAACCGATATCCTCCTTCACCTTCTCAAACAGATCGCAGGAATAAAATTCCCGGAAATTCATTTCGTCAATCTCTTTCCCTTTTATGATTTCCAACGCTTTATTCTTGCAGGTAAAAAACAGGTCGTTATACCTGGAAGGCGTCAGCAGAATCACGGCCGCCGCCGCCAGCGCCAGCCCATTTGCCGCCCAGCGGCTCCAGCGCCGGATCGCTTCCCGCCCCTCCGTTCCAAAAGAAAACGTATACATCCTCTGCAAAATCATAAAATATGCCCCATACCAGAGAAAAGGACTAAAAAACACGGTACGGTTGAACTGAAAGCCTTTCAGGGGAGGAACAAGCATTTCCACCATCCGCCGGAAGGCCCCCCAATTATAAATACCATATACCACGCTGTTAAACACCAGAAGCAGCATCAACAGATTATAGACATCATGGAAAATCGCTTTGTATTTCCTCTCCGCCACATATTTCCCATTCCGCCAGAAAAAATACCCTGCACATATCCATAAAACCAGCTTATCATGAACGCTTTCCGCATGAAACATGCCATGCAGCCATACATCCGCACTCTGGGCCATTATCTCTCCCGCCGTCAGATCCGCCTCTGCCATAGTAGCGCGAATCGTTTCCACGCCTCCGAAAAGCATAACGTAAAATAAACGATATTCAAAAAACACATATCCAAGCCCCAGTACCACCAAAGCGGCCATCAAAGATACCGGTGCCTTTCTGTCCCTGATCCACAGCCAGATAATCCCGGCCAGAAGATACGCAAGAATAAAAAAACCATGATAAGAAAAATAAGAGAAAAAGGGATAGCAGAATAACAAGACATACAGCTTTACGGACGGTTTCCTGTAAATCCGCAGCAGAAGATACAGCGCCAGCGGAATTGACGCGAATGGAATACCAAAAGCCGGAAATAAGTTCAAAATTCCATAACAAAACCCCATCATGGCCGCCATCGGCCTATATTTTACAAAATCCTCCCCATACCATTCCTTTGCCAGCATCCAAACGGATGCCAATGATATCGCCACTTTCAGCAGATATCCTGTAATATAGGCCGCAAAAGGGGGAAGCAAAAAATAGAGCAGCGTATAAAGAGACAGCTCCGAAGGCAGATTATCCCTTGTGACCCCGCCCAAAAAAGGTACATCAACGCCATGGGAAAAAAAGCTGTCCGTATTTTTCAACATACCGAACTGTGCCATAAACAGATCCAGATTATCATGCACCGCAATATAGCTGCTTTCTCCAAAAACAATATATACCGCGGAAACGGACAATAAAAACGCCCCTATGAAAATAACGTACCAATTACCGATGATTCTTTTCTTCATTCCCTAACCATTTTCCTTTGTTCCCATTCCGCCACAAAGCCCGGCCTTTTATTTCATCATAGATCATCATCGACAGAGCTGTGTAAAACAATCCCATACTATAAATCATATAACGCGGCTGACAAAAAATCATAGCGCCCACGACAAAGCAGTTTACCGCCACGCTGCCAAAGACGATCTCAGCCATCGTCCCGCTTTCATCCCTTTTCGCCCAGCCTTTATTCCTCCATATGCGGCGCGCATAAAGCAGCAAATACAGAATATAAGCCGCTGCTGCGCAAAGGTTCAGATAACGGTTTACCCTTGCGATAGAATTAATAAAGCCTTTCCATGTATTCGATACATACACGCGGATCAGATTTCCCTTTTTCTGGCCAAACAACGTCTTCACCATAGCATTGCAATATTCGTCATATTTCAAGACCGCATCAATGCCCGTATATCCATCATGCTCCCTGACGTATCCCTGCACTACCGGATTAATAATACCATAGCCGATCGCATCGTAACTGTCCGCATAATGGGAAGAAAGATCCACCCATCCCTCGGGCGCATAAGCGATCTTAAGCCCCTGTCTGTCCGCTTCCGCAAAAATCTCCTCATAGAGCCCCCGAAGCGTCTCATCCTCAAACAGGCCGCTATCTTCCGCCTCCGCAGTATAGACCAGCGTGCAAAGCATCCCCATGGAATTGCCCGAATGCTCAATCCATGCCCCCCTGACACAATAATTATAAAGTCTGTCCGTAAACTTACAGGCAAAGAATATCCCGGCAGTCAGAACAAGCAGAAACAGCAGCTTTTTCACCCTTTTTTCTTTTATCAGATAATAAAGGAGAAGCACTGCCGCCATCAGGCAGATCGTAATCAGCATCTGCTTCCGCAGATTCACCAGCAGCAACGCAAAAAATACCGTCCCTGCCAGATTTCTTTTTTTCTCCTCCATCATATACCGGTACAACTGCACGATAAAAAGAACATACAGCGACAGCCCAAGCCCTTCCGTCATAATACTGCAAATATAGGAAGAACGTCTGGCCGCTACAAATCGACATAAAATAGTAACGCCAAACTGAAAGAGTACCGAAAGAAGCGCCAGTATGTTGCTGTTCCCTTTATCCCTTTTCACCGTCACAGCCAGTTTCCATGTCGCATAAGCCGCAAGAAGGCTCTGGACAAACACTACCGGCACCAGATAACTTTCCTCGCCAAACATTCGCCGGAATATCCAAAGAAACGTAGGATACAACGGTTCTCTCGTCAAATCCATCGTCGCGTAACTAAGGGAGTCCTTACACCAGACCGGCCCGTCATAAAAGGCAAAAAAGAGATAAAATCCCAGCGATGCCGCCAATAGGCCGAGTTCCCATTTATCCCACTTTTTCCCCATCTTCTTCCCGATATCAGTCCACATCCCCACGCTCTTTCCTCCCCTGGATCATATTCAGCCGGAATTCAAAATCTCTTCTGTTCTTCAGCGCCATATTGGACAAGATAAGTCCTGAAAAAAAGGACTGTATGGCTGCCAGCATGACAAAACCGCATACGAACAGCGTCGGAAACTTATCCACCATTCCTGTTTTGATAAAATCCACCAGGACAGGGATAAAAAAGACAATCGATACTGCCGCCAGGAGTACGGCCAGCAACGTGAAAAAGCCCAGCGGCTTATAATCCTTATACAGCTTTCCTATCGTTCCAAGCACTTTCAACCCATCCGCATAAGTGTTTAATTTGGATTCGCTTCCCTCCGGCCGATCCCTGTAATCCACGACCACGTTCTCAATCTGCATATTATTGGATACCGCATGGATCGTCATCTCTGTCTCGATCTCAAATCCTTTGGACAGCACCGGAAAAGTTTTTACAAAACCATAGCTGAAAGCCCTGTAGCCTGTCATAATATCTTTAATATCACAGCCAAACAACCGGTTAATGCTTCCCCTCACCAGACTGTTTCCCATATTATGAAAAGGCCTTTTATTTTCAGTAAAATACGTGGACGACAGCCTGTCCCCCACCACCATATCCGCATTATGATTCAGCACCTTGTCCACCATCTCTGCGGCATACTCCATCGGGTAAGTGTCATCCCCGTCCACCATTACATAACACTCCGCCTCCACCTCGCGGAACATGCGCCGAATCACATTTCCTTTCCCCTGCATATACTCATTCCGCACCAGCGCTCCCGCCTCTGCGGCCAACTCCGCCGTTCTGTCGCTGGAGTTATTATTATATACATAAATCACCGCCTCAGGCAAAGCGGCTCTTGCATCCTTCACTACTTTGGCAATCGTTTTTTCCTCGTTATAACACGGTATCAGCACTGCTATCTTATCCATTATTTACTCTCTATTCTTTCTTGATTTATTCTGCATATTCTGACTTTTCCTCTATAGTATATCCGTCATAAGGTATATTTTAACAGAATCTTACGGTTTCGTCTATATATGGATAGAAATCAGGTTGGAGAGAGGGGGAAGATTTGGAAGAGTTTGGAAACGGAGGGGCGGTTTGGCAGCAGCAGGGGTGGCGCGGCAGCGGGGCGGGGTTTTCCAGGTGGATCTTTTCATCAGATTTCACTAATGAAATGGATGGAATTTTGTCAAACCATTCGGGTCGGAAATGAAGGGCATCCATGCCCTGCATTTCCTAAAATTGCCATCCATGGCAATTTTCCCCTATGTTTTTGAGCATTTTATAAGTGAAATGGCTGACGAAAAGCGACAGAACAAAAAAGTATCCTTCCACAGGCGGCCAGGGCAGGGTGATGTCAGTAGAACACTCCATGCTCATGGGTCTGTGCCGCCGTTCCGCCACAACTCCTGCGGCAAAATCCTGTCGTGGGTGAGCTTCGATGAAAAGCGGGTTTGGGTTAGTTGGATTTATTTTTTGGTTTTTTATGAATGTCTGATATAGTGTTGATGATGCATAATATGATGAAAAGGCTTGTAAAGTTGATCCAAATGTCGCGGTATGCTGTTTTTGCCAGTGGTTCCCTTAATCCGGTGAACCAGACATAGGTAAAGGCCAGTAACTGGGACGGGATGTATGCAATGAGGTATCTGAGGATTAAGGGCTTGACGGGAAGATTCGTGCATAGCATAAAGGCGGCAAGGCCGATCAGAAGGATGATGGCTCGATCCAGTTCGTGCCAGTTGCCGCTCGGGTCTTCATAAATGCCGCTGCCGAGATATAAAATGCTGTTTAACAGTGTGATTGCAGTATATATGACGCAGTAAATTGAAATTGTCTGGCTCCATTTTTTCTTCATTTTGGTTTTCATGAGTCGCTCCATTTCTATGCCTCGTTGTTTTCTTTTATTTCTTTCAGTAATCCTTTGCATACTTGTGTGATCATTTTGCTTATTTCTTCTGCGGTAAATATGCACATATTGGTGGCGCAAAGCACCGCTATGCCGTGGGTGTAAATCCATAAGTGCCGGTATAGCTGTTCCGCTTTATCTTCGGGCAGATGGTATCCGTTTTGGACGGACAATAAAATGTCTTTGTAATTATCATCCAGCACGGGCAATACGTTGGCGACCGCAGGAGTTTGTGTCTGCTCCGACATAAAAAGCAGCTGGAACAGCTTTGGTTCCTGGAGCGCAAAAAGGATATATTGCATGCCTACGCCTTTAAAGGCTAATTCCTGCTCCAATCCTTTCCTGATATATTCGGCATAAAGGGATCTTGCGGAATTCCTGGCTTCTGCCTGTACTTCTTCCATGCTTTGGAATACCGTGAAAATGGGGCGTGCGGAACTTCCCAGTTTTGCGCCCAGTGTTCTGGCAGATAAAGCTGCCATTCCGTTTTCCCTTATAATAGCCAGGGCGGCTTGTATGATCTGGCTCCGTGTAAATTTTGCTTTTGGCGGCATATGATATCCTCCTTGATCTAAATAGACTGTTTTGAAACAAATGTTTTAAAACCTATGATTTAATTATATGCGCAGAAAATGTGTATGTCAATAAGAAAAAAACATGCAGTAGTTGAATATCAGGTGCAAATCTGCTACAATAAACAGTGGATTTTTGTAAACGATGGAATTTTACGGGAAAATGGCGGCAAAAGAAAAGCAAGGCTGCCGGTTCATGGAATCAGTGGATGACATAGGAGTTAGGGAATGAATATTGTAAATAAGGTTTTTGGAACTCACAGCGAGAGGGAATTAAAGCGTATTAATGATACGGTGGATAAGATTGAATCTTTGAGGCCCTCCATGATGCAGCTGACGGACGAGCAGTTGAGGGAAAAAACGAAGGAGTATAAAAAACGGTTTCAGGAAGGGGAGTCCTTGGACGATCTGCTGCCGGAAGCGTATGCGACGGTGAGGGAGGCGGCGCGTCGCGTGCTGAATATGGAGCATTACCGTGTGCAGCTGATCGGCGGCATTATTCTTCACCAGGGCCGTATCGCGGAGATGAAGACAGGCGAAGGAAAAACGCTTGTTTCCACCCTGCCGGCTTATTTGAACGCGCTGGAAGGAAGAGGAGTGCATGTGGTGACAGTCAACGACTACCTGGCGAAGCGTGATGCGGAATGGATGGGTCAGGTGCATGAATTCCTGGGGCTTAAGGTAGGCGTGGTGCTGAACGATATGAAGTCCGACGAGCGCAGGGAACAGTATAACTGCGATATTACCTATGTGACGAATAATGAACTCGGGTTTGATTACCTGAGGGACAACATGGTCATTTATAAAGAGCTGCTCGTATTGCGCGAACTGCATTATGCGATTATCGACGAAGTGGACTCGGTGCTTGTGGACGAGGCGAGGACGCCGCTGATTATTTCCGGGCAGAGCGGAAAGTCCACGAAGCTGTATGAAGCCTGTGATATTCTGGCAAGACAGTTAAAGCGGGGGGCGGATATGGAGGCCCTTACGAAGATGGACGCCATTATGGGCGTGGAACGGGAAGAAACGGGAGATTTTATCGTTAATGAAAAGGATAAAATTGTCAACTTGACGGCGGAAGGCGTGGCAAAGGTGGAGAGATTCTTCCAGATTGAAAATCTGGCGGATCCGGAAAATCTGGAGATCCAGCATAATATCAATCTGGCGCTGCGGGCTCATAATCTGATGTTCAGAGATCAGGACTATGTGGTGAAGGACGAGCAGGTTCTGATCGTGGACGAGTTTACAGGGCGCATTATGCCGGGACGGCGTTATTCGGACGGTCTTCATCAGGCGATTGAGGCAAAGGAACATGTGAAGGTAAAGAGAGAGAGCAAAACGCTGGCGACGATTACTTTCCAGAATTTCTTTAATAAATTTGATAAAAAGGCCGGAATGACCGGTACTGCATTGACGGAGGAAAAAGAATTCCGCGATATTTACGGGATGGATGTTATTGAGATTCCCACCAATATGCCTGTGGTCAGAAAGGATTTGCAGGATGCGGTTTATAAAACGAGGAAGGAAAAGCTTCACGCGATCGTGGAAGCGGTAAAAGAGGCGCATGCCAAAGGGCAGCCGGTGCTGGTAGGTACGATTACGATTGAGGCGTCGGAGGAAATCAGCCGTATGCTGACAAAAAACGGCATCGTCCATAAGGTGCTGAATGCCAAGTTCCATGAGCTGGAGGCGGAGATCGTTGCGGATGCGGGCGTTCATGGGGCGGTTACCATCGCTACTAACATGGCTGGGCGTGGTACGGATATTAAGCTGGACGACGAAGCAAGGGCAGCGGGCGGCCTGAAGATCATCGGTACGGAGCGGCATGAGTCCAGGCGTATTGATAATCAGCTCCGCGGGCGAAGCGGACGCCAGGGTGATCCCGGTGAATCGAAGTTCTATATTTCCCTGGAAGATGATCTAATGCGCCTGTTTGGTTCGGAGCGGCTCATCGGCATGTTTAACGCGCTGGGAATACCGGAAAATCAGGAGATCGAACACAAATCGCTGACAAAAGCCATCGAGTCGGCGCAGAAAAAGATAGAAAATAACAACTTTGGCATTCGTAAGAATCTGCTGGAATACGATCAGGTGATGAATGAGCAGAGGGAGATTATTTACGAAGAGAGAAGGCAGGTTTTGAGCGGCCAGAGCATGAGAGACTCCATTTTCAAAATGATTACGGACATCGCGGAAAATGCCGTGGATATCAGCATCAGCGACGATGTGGATATCGATGACTGGGACTTTGGCGAGCTGAATACGCTTTTGCTGCCGACGATACCGCTGCGCCCGGTGAATACGGGCCGCGTATTAAAGCCGAAGAAGAATAGCCTGAAGCAGCAGTTGAAGGAAGAGGCGGTGAAGCTGTATGAAACGAAAGAGGCGGAATTCCCCAATCCTGAGGCAATGCGTGAAATCGAGAGGGTGATCCTCCTGAAAGTGATCGACCGGAAATGGATGGATCATATCGACGATATGGATCAGCTGCGCCAGGGCGTGGGCCTACAGGCATACGGGCAGAGGGATCCTTTGGTGGAATATAAGTTGAGCGGCTATGAAATGTTCGATGAAATGACCCAGAATATTAAAGAAGAAACGGTAAGGCTTTTATTCCATGTACGTATCGAGCAGAAAGTGGAAAGAGAGCAGGTTGCAAAAGTGACCGGAACCAACAAGGACGATTCGCTGCCAAAGGGGCCGGTTAAGAGAGAAGCGGAAAAGGTATATCCGAACTCGCCCTGCCCTTGCGGAAGCGGTAAAAAATATAAACAGTGCTGTGGTAAGAAATAACGTGGGAAGTACTTCTTGGCGAAACAGCATGATATAATTTAAAAAAATAAGAAGAAAGTGTGGTGAACGTTAAGTGGTAGAATTGGATCAGATGAAAACAGAATTGCAGACCTATGAAAGTCCGCTTGCGGAAGTGAGGGATTCACTTTGACTTAGCAAATAAGTCAAGGCGTGTGGAAGAGTTGGAAAGGGAGATGGAGGCTCCCGGTTTTTGGGATGATCCGGAGATATCCAACCGTAAAATGAAGGAACTGAAAAACCTGAAAGATACGGTAGATACCATGCGGGGGCTGGAGAGCCAGTATGGGGATATCAAAGATCTGATCGAAATGAGTTATGAGGAAGAAGACGCGGAGATGGCGGCGGAGATCCGTTCCGAGCTGGATTCGTTTGTTTCCGTATTTGAAGCAATCCGTATCAGTACGCTGTTATCCGGGGAATATGATAAGGATAATGCGATTCTTAAACTGAATGCCGGTGCCGGCGGGACGGAAAGCTGTGACTGGTGCAGCATGCTTTACCGTATGTATACAAGGTGGGCGGAGCGGAAAGGCTTTTCGATTGAAGTGCTGGATTATCTGGACGGCGATGAGGCGGGTATCAAATCGGTGACGTTTCAGGTAAACGGGGAGAATGCCTATGGGTACCTGAAATCGGAGAAAGGAGTACACCGCCTGGTGCGCATTTCGCCGTTTAACGCCCAGGGAAAGAGACAGACTTCTTTCGTATCTTTGGACGTTATGCCCGATATCGAGGAAGATATGGATGTGGATATCAATGAAGACGATCTGCGCATCGATACTTACCGAAGTAGCGGCGCGGGCGGACAGCATATCAACAAAACATCCTCGGCGATCAGGATCACCCATCTGCCTACCGGGATCGTGGTGCAGTGCCAGAATGAGCGCTCCCAGTTCCAGAATAAGGATAAGGCGATGCAGATGCTGAAAGCAAAGCTGTATTTGCTAAAAAAGGAAGAAAATGCGGAGAAGCTTTCGGATATCCGCGGGGAAGTGAAGGATATCGGATGGGGCAATCAGATTCGCTCCTATGTGATGCAGCCTTACACCATGGTGAAGGACCACAGGACGAATGCGGAGACAGGAAACGTGGATTCCGTCATGGACGGGGCCCTGGATTTGTTTATCAATGCTTATTTAAAATGGAGTAACAACAAGGAGCCGTCAAATTGACGGCTCCTGTTTCTCTCTTTATTTCCGCTCTGTCAGGGCAAGGAAATTCTTTGGGGAAATCCCGTAAAATTTGCGGAAGCATTTGCTGAAATACCCGGAGTCTGTAAAACCGCATAAAGACGCGGTATTCTGGACGGACGGCGACTGTGAAAGAAGCAGCTCTTTTGCCTTTTGCATACGGAAGTTATTGATATACGCCGTAAGCGTTATATGGGTCTCCCGGCTGAACAGAGTGGACAGGTACTGGGGATTCATATAAAAATGAGAGGCGATTGTTTCCAGACGTAAATCCGGGTGGCTGTAATTTGAAGCAATGTAGTCCTGGACTTCCTTTATGAAGGAGGCCGATTCAGGCTCTTTGCTCCGGGAGATTTCTGCAAGGACATTGGAATATGTTTTTGAAACCAGCTCCGCCAGTTGCCCGATATTTTCGCAATTCTGGTAGGTGCCATAGGCGTCCTGTAAAATGGACGCGGTTTTATTATGACAGCCGCACTCGCATACGAAACTGTCTAAGACCGTGAAAAATGATAACGCAATATTCCAGATTTGCCGGATGTGGAGGTTTTGGGCCTGCATTTTGCCAAAGTATTCGGAAAAGTAATCCAGAAGGCGGCTTTCGTTTTTCTGCCGCAATAAAATCATAATTTGCCCGTAGGTATCTGCATTGACATAGAAATCTGCGCTTTCGTCCCCCTTGTGGAAAATCCGGTAAGGCGAGGAAGCGTTGAAGTAATTATTGTGCAGGGCAGACAGGGATTCTTCATAGGAAACACGGATTCCCCGAGTGCCGGCATGGGCGGTTCCGGCAAAAAAAGTGCAGTCTGTATGGGCAGTCTCCTGCAGAATCCGGGACAGGCTGATGCAGAGCAATTCCAATGAGCCGAAATCCCCGTTGCTATTGCCGAGGATGATATATTGGTGCAGTCTGGAATAATCAATATACAGCAAAAACGGATAAGCGGGGCTGAGAATTTCCGTACTAATATTTTCCACGATGGAGTGGAGAAGGGAACAATCCGATTCCGCTTCGCAGAACGGCGGATTTACTTTATTGATTCTTACAAGGAGCACCAGATAATATTGCGTCTGTGTGATTCCCATTTGACTTTGAAGGACGGAAAATTCTTCCTGCTGAAAATTCCCGGCAATTATTTTGTGGAAGAAGTTTAAGGTCAGCTGCTGCTTATATATATTTTCTTTTTGGAAATAATCGCTGATAAAGTACTGCCTGCTGTTTTCTTCGTCAATTTTAACGCTGAGCTTTTCAAGGCACGACAAAAGCTCCTGATTATCCAATGGCTTTAGAAGATAGTCTTTTACGCCGAGGGAAATCGCCTGTCTTGCGTATTCAAAATCCCCGTAGCCGGTCAGCAGGATAAATTTTGTCACGGGCCGGTCGGCGGTCAGTTTTCGTATCATTTCCAGCCCGTTCATTGCGGGCATGGAGATATCGACAAGGGCGATATCCGGCTTTAATGATGTGATTAAATGAATACCGGATATTCCGTTATTTGCTTCCCCTATTATCCTGAAATCGTTTTGCTTCGCTATAAAATTGCAGACAGCTTTTCTGAAAAATATCTCATCGTCAATAATTACCAGTGTTTTCAATTCCGTCTCCTCCTTTTGGCAGTTTAATAATCACGGCGGTTCCAATCCCCTCTCTGCTTTTTACGGAAAGACCGTAATTCTTTCCATAAAGCAGCGTAATCCGGTGGTGGACGCTTGGAAGTCCGATTGATTTTTGGGATGTAATGCTTTGGCTGATTGATTTTTCCAGTGAAGACAGCTTATCGGGCGGGATGCCCTTTCCGTTGTCCTCCACAGAGATTATTATGGAATCCTGAGCGCATTGTATCTGCAGGCGTATATGGCATTTGGTGTGGGCCAGAGCATGGACAAAAACATTTTCCACAATCGGCTGCAGGGTCAGCTTGGGAACTTTGATATTCCAGTCCGGGCAGGATTTGTCGCAGATGATTTCATAATCGACAAATTCCATAAACCGGAGATTTTGTATGTAAAGGTACTGCTCCGTCAGCAAAAGTTCGTCCTTTAAGGGAATGATGAACTGTCCCCTGGACAACAGGTTCCGGTAA
>OFFV01001496.1_pt1 | contig 13502 bp, 12 predicted proteins | sample 1521461 | NCBI WGS metagenome assembly OFFV01 (sample SAMEA3504120, study PRJEB24116) | mouse gut metagenome | biome: mouse gut; feature: mouse-associated habitat; material: faeces | place: Denmark | collected 2011 | reverse complement strand
TGACAGATGTCAGGCGGTTTTCGCTTGCTGGATAGGGTCTGGATGAAAGAGAATGGGCTGGCTGATTTTAGCCGACTGTCCGCTGCTGGACCTCCTCCCAGCGTGGGATGGAGTCGGCCGCTCCGGGGCGGGGGACCGCAATGGAACTGGCCCTGGCCGCTAGAGTCATAGCCTGCTCTGGAGTGGCCCCCTCCAGAGCGGCGCGGAGGAAAAATCCAGTGAAGGTGTCCCCTGCGGCGGTGGTGTCCACCGCCTTAACGGGAAAGGCGGGCACTTGGAACGAACCTTCCTCCCCCTGGTAGAGACAGCCCTCCTCCCCCAAGGTCAGTACCACGTTCATACTGGGATATCGCCGGCGAAGCAGGGAGGTAATGGCGGCATAATCGGTCTCACCGCTGAGGACAGCGCCCTCGGTCTCGTTCACAAAGAGCCATTTGACCTTGTCCAGCGGATAATTTTCGACTTTGCTGTCCATGGGGGCGGCGTTGAAGGCCACCGTCAGCCCCTGGCGGACGACCTCCTCCATCATTTCTCCCACCAGGTTGGTTTCGTTCTGAAGAAGTACCAGGTCGCCGGGACGGAAACGGGAGAGGACCTGCTTGACGTAGTCCATGGTCAACAGGCCGTTGGTCCCAGGGTGGATCAAAATACAGTTTTGACCGGCGTCACTGACTTGAATAATCGCGTGGCCGCAGCTCTCCTCCACGGTACAGATCAAGCTGGTGTCCACGCCGCTTTCTCTCAGCTTTTCGACCAAGAAAGCGCCTTCCGGCCCGATAAAACCGGCGTGGCAGACCTCAGCTCCCGCACGGGCCAGGGCAACCGATTGATTCAGCCCCTTGCCGCCGCAGTTTATGGTCAGGCTTTTGGCGGCTTTTGTCTCACCCGGGCGGACGAAGGCGTCTACCCGATAGGTGTAGTCGATGTTCAGCGATCCAAAATTGACCACTCTCATGGCAAGCCCCCCTAAAATGTGACTCCGGAAACCAAGATAATGTTGGCGTAGGAGGTGCACTCCCCAGTCCGGACCACTGCGCGGGAGTGCTCGGTCTGCTGCTTAAATGCCTCATGAGGGACATAGTCCACAGGGATGCCGGGGAATCGGTCCAGGATGCGTTGATGCATTTCGGGAGAGGCGGTTTTGATTTCCTCCGCCAAAATTACCCGCTCTACACACAGCTCAGTCAAAACAGCCTCTAGTGTCTCCAAGAAGCTGGGAATGCCCTTGACCAGGGCCAAGTCCACCCGCCGGACTCCGCCCCGGATGGGAAGACCGCAGTCCCCAATGGTCAGAGTGTCGGTGTGTCCCATCTGTGCAATGACAGAGGAGAGTTCCCCGTTGAGCAGGATGCCTTTTTTCATATTCCTCTTCCTCTCTTCTTAAGCGGCGTCAGAACCTTTCAGCAGCCTCTGATTCTTGACATAGTCCATGTAGACGGCGATCAGGATCACAATCCCCTTGGCAATGTATTGGTAGAAACTGTCCATCCGCAGCATGTTCAGGCCGTTGTTGATAAATCCAATAATAAATGCGCCCAGAATGGTGCCTGAGATCGCGCCTCGGCCGCCGGCCATAGAGGTGCCGCCCAAGACCACCGCGGCGATGGCGTCCATCTCCGCTCCGCTGCCCACACCGGGCTGCATGGAGCTGTTTCGGCTGGTAAGCACGAGGCCTGCCATTGCCGCGCAGACGCCAGAGAGGGTGTAAATCAAAATTTTGACCCGTTTGGTGTCAATACCGGCGAATTGGGCCGCCTTGGGATTGCCGCCGATGGCGTACATGTGCCGGCCCAGCCTGCTGTGGCTGAGCAGCAAAATGCTGAGGATAATAATGACCACCATATAGATTACCGGCAGTGGAACGGGACCGATAAGGCCGCCGCCGAAGGATAGGTAGGCGGAGCTGGTCAGACGGATGGTGCCTGCCGCTGTAATCACATATACCATACCGCGCAGGATACTCTGCATGGCGTATGTGACGATGAAGGGCGGAAGATCCGCGTGGGCCAGAATCAGGCCGTCGATAAAACCGGAGGCGGCGCCCGCCGCCAGTCCCGCTGCCATGCAGACGGGAAAGGGCAGTCCAGCCAGGGAGAGATAGGAGGACACCATGCCCGACATAGCCATTACTGAGCCCACCGAAAGATCAATTCCGCCGATAATCAGCACCATAGTCATGGCGCAGGCCACGATCATATTGACGGACACTTGCCGGGCCACATTGATCAGGTTTCCGGGGGTCCGGAAGGTGGGGGAGGCCACGGAGAGGATTACAAACAGGATGACCAGGAAGGCAATCTGTCCTGCGTACTGGACCAGCCAGCGGCTGAGCCGGCCGCCCGCCCCAGTCATACGCACCGTCTTTTTCTGTTCCATACTGTCCCTCCTAAATGTTTACTGCGTAGCGCATGATCTCTTCTTGGGAGAGCTCTTCCCGCTCCAAGATTTTAGAGACGCGCCCTTCCCGCATGACCACCACGCGGTCGCTCATGTTGATGACCTCCGGCAGCTCAGAGGAGATCATCAGAATGGCCATGCCCTCTGCTGCCAGCTGGTTCATCAGCTCATAAATTTCTGCCTTGGCCCCCACATCGATGCCCCGGGTGGGTTCGTCCATAATCAGAATGTTTGGTTTGGCGGCCAGCCAACGGGAGATAATCACCTTTTGCTGGTTGCCCCCGGAGAGATTTTGAATCAGAGTGTCCTGCGAGGCCATACGGATGGACAGCTTTTCCCGATATTCTTCCGCAATGGCGTTTTCTCTCCGGCTGTCCACAAAGCAGCCGTGGATGAAGTCACCCAGCACCCGGATGGACAGATTGAAGCGGTTGGACTGGAGGGCGAATAGACTTTCCTCCCGTCGACTCTCTGGGATAAAGCCAATTTTCCGGGCATAGGCCTGGGCGGGGCGCCTGATTTGAACCGGCTGGCCGTCGATTCGGATTTCTCCAGATCGGAGGGGATCAAAACCCAGCAGAGCTTTGACCACCTCGGTACGGCCCGCGCCCACCAGTCCGGCAAAGCCCAGAATTTCGCCCTGACGAAGCTGGAAGCTAACATCCTGTACCTTATCTGAGGTGAGCCCCTTCACCTCCAGAACCACCTTGTCACTGGCGCAGAAGGTGCGGGTGTAGTAGTTTACCACCTCTCGCCCCACCATCTGGCGGACAATTTCGTCCTGGCTCACCTTCCCCACCCGGTAGCTTCCCACCGACTGACCGTCTCGGAAGATGGTCACCCGGTCGGCAATCTGTTCCAATTCAGACAGGCGGTGGGAGATGTAGATAATTCCGATGCCCCTGTTTTTCAGCGTACGGATGTTGGCAAAGAGGGACTCAATCTCCCGGTCAGAGAGGGAGGAGGTGGGCTCGTCCATGACAATAATCCTGGCCTGGAAGGAGACCGCCTTTACAATTTCAACCATCTGCTGCTGCGCCACCGTGAGGGAGGCGACTTGGTCAGAGGCCCGCAGATTCAAGCCCAGTTCGTCAATGAAATGCTGGGCGTCGCGGTAGATCTGGCCGAAGTCCACCAGGCCGCCTCGGACAGGTTCCCGGTTGAGGAAGATATTTTCCGCCACTGAGAGATGGGGGACCAAGACCAGCTCCTGGTGGATGATGCTGATGCCCCGATCCCGGGCAGACTGGATACCGTCAATATGGGCGTCTTGGCCGTCGATCAGGATTTCTCCATCATCCTTGGGGTGGATGCCGCCCAGGACGTTGATAACGGTGGACTTGCCGGCCCCATTTTCCACCACCAGGGCGACGACCTCACCCGCGCTCAAGGTGAGGTCTACTCCCTTGAGGGCATAGACGCCGGGAAAACGCTTATGGATATTTTTCATTTCCAGAAGATAGGGTTTCAACGCCTCATCCCCCCTAAAAGTAGATTGAGTTAGAAGCTGAACGCAAGTTACTATGCGATATTTAAAAGGCCGCGGAGCCTGGAGGCGATAGACCAAGGCCCCGCGGCGCGTTTAACGGCAGATTAAGTCCAGCTGTCCAGGCTCTGCTGGCCGATGTTTTCGGGGTTGATCATCCACATCTCTACCATGGTTTCCTTCTCCACGTCCTGGCCGCTTGCCAGCTTTACCGCGGCCTCGCAGGAGGTCTTGGCCAAGTCCACAGGGGAGTAGACCATAGAGCCGGTCATCTCGCCGGCGGCGATAGACTGTTTGCCGGCAGGGGAGCCGTCAAAGCCAATGATGAGGATGCCCTCTTTGCCCATCTGCTTGCAGGTGCCTGCGCAGGTGAGGGCGGTGTTGTCGTTGAGGCAGAGGAAGGCGCTGATCTCGGGGTTGGCAATGAGCAGGTCCTCGGTATAGGTGGCGATGGCGGACAGATCGGTGCAGTCCTTGCTGACAAAGGTCACATCGGTCCGGCCCTTGTCGGCCAGGGCGTCCCGCATCCCTTCAAAGCGGACGGCGATGACGGACAGCTGAGGGTAGTTCAGCTCACCCAGAACGGCGTTCTCCGGCAGTGCTTCGGCCAGATACAGCCCGGCGTTGTAGCCGCCGGTGTAGCAGTCGGCGGTGACGAAGCAGTCTACCAGGGCCTGGTCTCCCTCATCGACTTTAGAGTCGGCGTTGACCACCTTGACACCCTTATCCTTGGCCTGCTTCAGGGCGTTGCCCAGAGCGGTGTAGTCGGCAGGCAGCACCACCAGCACATCAATGCCCTGGGCCACCAGATCTTCAATCTGAGATACTTGGTTGGCCGCCGTGGAGTTGGCGTCAGTCACGGCCACCTTGGCGCCGGCAGCCTCGGCCTCAGACCGGAAGGTGTTGGCAAATTGTACGGCCCAGTCCTCTGTCTGGTTGTGCATGGCCAGCCCGATGAACAGTTGGTCCTTCTCGCCGGAACCGGACCCTGACGTGGTGGAAGACTGATCTCCAGTGGAGGATTTGCCGCCCCCATCAGAATTGCCGCAGGCGGCCAGGGCCAGAAGGGCCGCAGAGGCCAACAGAGCCGCAAGGATGCGTTTTACATTCTTCTTCATTTTCGTTTCCTCCTCATTTCACAATGTGTTGAATTATTTTTACGGCCCGGGTCGGGCCGAAAAACATGGAGTTAGTCGCGCAGGAAGGCGCAGATACGGTCCAGGGCGGCGAAGGTCTCCTCATAGGTACGCAGGATAAAGGCGTGGGGCATTCCGCGGTAAATTTCACACTCCACTGGAACGCCAGCGTCCTGAAGAAGCTTGGCATAGATCAGGCCGTCATCCACCAGGCTGTCACACTCCGCCTCAATCAGCAGGGCGGGGGGCAGACCACAGAAATCTTCAGCCAGCATGGGGGAGACAAGGGGGTTTTTTGTCTCCTCCAGGTCATGGAGGTAGGCCATCAGCATTGGAGATGGGCCTTCGGACTGGCCGCCCACCGGGGCATAGACCTTGGCGGACTGACGCTCTACCAGACCGGCCAGCTCAGTGGCCGGGTAGATGAGCACCTGCTTCCACAGCGTCAGATCCCCCCGATCTCGGGCCAGCAGAGTGATCGCCGCGGAAAAGTTGCCGCCGCTGCTGTCGCCGCACACCACCATATGTGACGGATCTGCGCCCAGTGCCCCGGCCTGTTCTGCCACATATTTACAGGCCGCATAGCAGTCCTCAAGGCCGGTGGGGAATTTGTGTTCCGGCGACAGGCGATATTCCACGCTGACACAGACGACGCCCGCTTTTGCAGCCAGGTAGGACGGGACATAGTCGTGAGTCTCCACGCTGCAGGTCATAAAGCCGCCGCCGTGGAAAAACATCACAACCGGAAGCGGGTCTGCTGCGGCCTTGGGGCGATAGACCTTGAGGGGGATCTGAGAGCCGTCTGAAGTCTGGAAGCTGGTATAAAATTTCTCCAGCTCTCCGTCCACAGAGTAGGGCTGTGTAAGGCCGTGGTAGAACTTTGCCTCTTCGGCAACAATTTCCGCCCTCCGTTCCGGTTGAAAACCGGTGAAGAAGTCGGGCTCCAGGCTTACTTTCGGGTCCAGCGCGCCGTAGGCACAGGGCATGATAGGTTCGTAGTTTGCCATCTTTTCCTCCTGTTCTTTCCCTAAACTGTTTCCCGCAAAATCATCCGGTAGGGAAGCTCGCGGACAAAGAGCGGTTCTCCATATAAAATATTGCTGATCAGCATTCTGGCCGCCTCCCGGCCCATCTCGTAGGCTGGCTGTTCAATCGTGGTGAGCGGGGGATGTAGGTATTTTGAGAAGTAGATGTCGTCCAGGCCCACGACCTTCAGCTCCTGGGGAATTTGCAGTCCCAGTTCTTCCGCGGCCCGGATGACGCCTGTGGCGATCAGGTCGTTGCCACAGACGACGCCGTCAACATTGCCCCGCTCTAAAAGAGCCCTTCCACCGCAGTATCCTGTGGAAACGCTGTACTCTCCGGCGAATACCAACTGTTCCTCCACCGCCATGTTATGTTCTGTGAGGGCGTCGCGGTAGCCCCAGTACCGATCTTGGGGGGAACCGTCCATGGCAGAAATAAAGCCTACGCGCTGGCAGCCGCGCTCCAACAGCAGGCGGGTGGCGTCTCGAATGGCGGAACGGGTGTCAATGAATACCTTGCCGATCTGTCTGCTGTTGATTTCCGTGCCGCGATCTACCACCACAATAGGGATTCCGTCCACCAGATAGCGTTCGAGGGCGCTGTCCCGCAGAGAACGGGTGAAGATGAGGCCATCCACCATTTTGGACTGGAGAAACAGCACGCTGTCCCGTTCCCGCTCCGCGTCGTTGTCGGTGTTGCAGAACACCACGGCAAAGCCCTCGCTTTTGGCGGCGTCCTCTATGCCCCGCGCAATCTCTGGGAAGAAGGGGTTGGAGATGTCGGGTAGGATGAAGCCGATGGTGTTGGTCTTCTTTACCTTTAAACCTTTGGCCAGCGCGTTGGGGCGGTAGCCGTAGGCTTCGACCAAATCCAGCACCCGCTTTCGGGTCTCTGAGCTGATATGCCCGTCCCGCTGGTTGATAATCTTGGATACGGTGGCGGTAGATACCTGGGCCAGTTCTGCGATTTGTTTCATGGTTACTGTCTGAGAAGGAGCTGATTTCTGGTTAGGTAATCGTTTACCCATTAAAATTTTACACCCCCTCAGATTTGTGGGAGAACTTTAGGTAATCGTTTAACTTAGGATATATTATAGCATACTTTTTATTGAAATGCTATGGCAATATCCTATAAAAAAACGAGGTTGTTTTTGGTCAATTGCCCGGTTTTTACGCGGTAATTCCAAAGAGATTTGTATAAAATATGAGATGACGTTGGGGAGAGAGGGAGCCCTGCAAAGTGTTCTGAGCGGCGGACCTGCGCCTAAAAGGGATGCTCTGCCGAGGGGAATAGTTGGGAACAATCTGTCTGGCAGAGGGGGAAGCGAGGCGCTGTCAGGCTGTGTTGCCATTGTGACAAAACAGGGCTGACAGACGCTGTCGTGTCTGTCAGCCCTGTTTGTACCATCTCGCCTACTCTGTCAACGCCTGTTCCAGGGCGTTGAGCAGAGTGTCCCGGTCGATTGGTTTGTAGAGAAAGGCTTTGGCGCCGATAGCTTTGGCCTCGTTAATGGTGTCGTCATAGGCCAGAGAGGATATCATAACGATGCGCGCGTCCGGGTGGACGTCTACAATAATTTTTGCGGTCTCCAAACCGTCAATGCCGGGCATAATAATGTCCATTGTCACAATATCCGGCTGGATCTCCTCATATTGAGCAATTGCTTCCTCTCCATTTTCGCAGTAGGCGGCCACCTCAAAGTCGGAGTCCTCCAGCAGCTTGCGTATCTGGTACTCCATAACACGGGAGTCGTCTACCACCATGATCTTTTTTTTCATAATGCGGTCCCCCTCTTTTTGTTAAGTCTCACATGGCAGTTCCGAAAATTCTTCGGTGAGCGCATGGTGAATCAGCTGTGCATGTTCTTGCTCGTCGCTGGAATAGGTCAGAACAATGTGTCTCAGGTGGTGCTCTGGGATATACCGCCCCTGCTGGAAGGAGGGGGGCAAAAATTTAGCAGGAATTCTGGTCTCACGAAAGAGCGTAGTGACGATATGTCCGCACAGAACATTAAAATATTCTTTGGCGAAGTCCTCCACATCCTGGGGGGTGACTTCCTCCCGCTCCATCATACCCTGGGTCAGCCGGAGAAACATAGCGGTCTCCGCGCACAGGGACAGACAGGTGCAGAAGCCCCGCTCAAAAATGGTGTAAACAGTGCACACCTCGCCGTCCGGCGCAGTGTCGCCTGAACAGAGGCAGATTCCTGCCTCGCGCCGGGTGATATCGCGGATGACCCGGTCAAATATTTCCACCAACCGCTCGTCTGGTACTGCATTATTCATATGTTGTCTCCTTTTCATGCAGCTGCCCATATGCGGCTACATCAGTATGATCTCTCCATTAATCAGCTTGGCGACGCACTGCCTGGACTCATGACGCAGGCGGACCATCTCGTCTCCGAAGCTGATCTCCGTCCCTGGGTAGGCGATGCTACATTCCAGCCGCCCGTTGTTGTCCTGTTCCAGCTCCATTTGAATGTCCGCAAGGTCGTCCTCCAGCTGCTTCAGCTTCAGCTCGGCCACCGACAGCTTCATTCGAGTTTTGCTCAGCAGGCTGGTTTTGGTGGGGCTGCCCAACTGACATCCCAGCCGCTCCAACTCCATCTCCAGACCCTTCAGCTCGTGCTGGATAACCTCCCGCTCAAAATTTGTGCAGGGCAGGCCGCCCAGGGCGATGGCGGTTCGGCACTCTGATTGGGAGCCAATGGCCCTTGCGCTGACCAGCTTGGCGGCCCAGATCCGGCCGCCCATGATACTGCCCCGGCCAGAGCGGACCTGGACCTCTCCGTCGCAGTAGATGTGGCCGTTGATGATGCAGTCAGTCTGAAGGTTCTCCCGGACATAGATGGTGGAGTTCTCGATATATTTGGAGAAGACGCTCCGGTGGGAGCGGATGACCGTGGTCCCGTCGCCCAGGATACCTTTGACCACAACCAGATCGCCGCCAGCCTCTACTGTACTGCCTCCACCGCGCCGGCCACCTGGATGTTGCCCATCGCTCGGACGGTGAAGCCGCTGAGTACGTCGCCCTGGATGTTGATGTCCCCCAGAAAATTGATGTTTCCTGTGGAGAAATCCACGTTTCCTGGGATATCCAACACCGGCTTGACCTGGAAACTGCGGCCGGTAAACTCCACGTGCCCCGCTATGGAGGCCAGCAGGGAGACCTCGTCGTCACTGATCTCTGTGTTCCGGCCCTTCGGGAGTGGGACAGATTTACCGCTTTTGGCAGGGAGTTCCTGGTCCAGGACCGTCCGCCCCGGTTCACCCTCGGTAGGTTTGATCAGCCGGCAGATCTCCTGTCCCTTCTTCACATTTCGAATCAGATTCAGGGCGGTATAGTCTACCTGGTCAAATTCGTCTACCTCCAGCACCCGCTCGATTACACGGGGGAAGTGGTCCACAATATTGCCGTTTTTTCCATCAAAGGCGGGTTTTCCCCTGGCGATTAAAAAGAGGTTGAAATACCGCTTCTCATCCCGGGACAGCCGATCCACCAGACGGGTGTCTACGCCGAAGGAGATGCCATGTTCCATCAGGGCCTGATAGAGCAAGTCTCGAGACAGCTCCTCCCCTGGCCCAATCGGGGGAAAGACAATGAGCCAGGCGTAGAGTTTATCTGCGGAGAGGATAAAACAGGGCAGCGCGTCCAGTACGGGGGGACCCTCTTCCGGCTCCTTCTTTTTCTTTTTGTTGTCCCCTTTGCCCTTCCCCTTGGGATCGGCCTTGGCCTTGCCGCCGCCTTTATTCTTGCCTCCCTTGGCCTCTTTCAGGCGGGCGTTGCACATCCCCTTCAAAATCGTTTGAATCCGATTTTTTTCCCGCTGCAACAGTTCGGGGGGCAGGACGCCGTCCTCGTCCAGGCAGATTCGGGGGGAGGGCAGATAGCCGGACTGCTTCCGCCTCTGGTCATAGAGGCGGTGGATGGGGTGCTCTGAAGGCAGTTCCAGCAGAGCCTGGTCTAAAATGCCGTTTGTCTGGGTCTGCGTGACCTCTTCTGTCACACTGGCCTGTACTGTGTCAAATTCTTCCTCCTCTTCCAGCTGCGGTTTGGGGGAGAATAGGAGAGAGGTAATCTTGTCCTTGAGAGACACGTTTTACACACCACCATTTCCCTGTTATTTAGTACTATTATTATACTCTATTATACTCAACTGTGAGACCGTTGGCAAGATGTATTTTGCTGATCTGAAATGGTGCGGCCCCGCTGTCAGGGAGAGGGCTGGGAGGGGTCCGACCTGGAAGCCGCTTGAAAAAAGCGCGCCGCAGATCATTCGTCGAGGGGAGAGGGTGAAAATGGAGTTGGTGAGAGGGAAAGGGGGGTGCTAGGAGCGGCTGTGCTGTTTGACCGGGAGCTCTAAAATCAGGTCTTTGGACTTGCCGGCCCGGAGAAGGTAGCTGTCAGTACTGTGGCCCAGAAGCTGAACCAGCCGCCGACTGACTGCCATTGTGCCGTCCAGATCTACACCGGTGGCAACCCCGATCTCGTCGCACAGATGTACCACATCCTCAGTGGCCACGTTGCCGGCAGCGCCCGGGACAAAGGGGCAGCCCCCCACCCCGGCGAAGGCGGAGTCGAAGCGGGTGAAACCGGCCTGCATTCCGGCCATGATGTTGGCGATGCCCAGGCCGCGGGTGTTGTGGAAATGGAGCCACCAAGTCACTTGGGGGTAGGCGCGGGCCATCTCAGTGCAGATCTGATAGACCTGAGTGGGGTATGCCTGGCCGGAGGCGTCGGACAAAGAGAGTTCCGTCACCCCTGCCGCAATGTAGGCGTCCACAATTTCTTTCACGTCAGCCAGGGGAATTTCTCGGTCCCAGGGGGAACCGAAGGCCATGGAGATGGAGCCGGAGATTTCCACGCCCTCCGCTCGGGCGGCGTCTACACAGGTGCGAAAGCCGGAGACGGTCTCCGCGGGGGTGCGGTTCAGGTTGGCGATATTGTGGGCCTTGCTGGCCGACACATTCAGCTTTACCTTGTTACAGCCGCAGGCGACAGCCCGCTCTACGCCCTTGAGGTTGGCGATCAAAGCCCGGTACTGAACGGCCTCTTTCCGGTGCAGGCGGCGGAACACCTCGTCCGTGTTGGCCATTTGGGGCACCGCCTTGGGGTGGACGAAGGAACCTACCTCGATGACGGGAAAGCCGGCGTCGGCCACCGCCTCTATCAGCTCCAGCTTTTCCTCGACAGAGAGGAGCTTTTTTTCGTTTTGCAGCCCATCCCGGGGGCCCACCTCGCACAGGGTGACCGCCTTAACCAGTTCCATCGGCATAAACATTCCCCTTTCCGTGTCAGCGGCGTCTTTTGAGCAGGCTGTTGGTGTAAATTTGCAGGACCTCCGCCTTGCCGGCAGGTTCCGGGTGGCGGACAAAGCGGTGCTTTTGCTGGGAGAACTCCTGGGCATAGGCCTCGATCTCCTCCGGCGTGGGGGTGATGTCGCCGCTGAGCAGAAGCATACTGTCAATAAAGCTGGAGAAGTCATCCAGATCTTGGAAACCGCACAGATGGACCGCCCGGTTTACCCGGGCCACGTTCTCCGGCTGCTGGAAGATTTTCAGGTACTCGGCAATGAGCAGACCGCAGGCCAGACCGTGGGGGATGTGCTTGTTGTGGGTGAGGGCGTAGCTCATTCCATGGGGCAGACAGGTGCCGGTCTGGGTGTTAACGATGCCGCCGATGAGGGAGACCATCATGTGTTTTTCCCGAATCTCATAGGGATAGGGGGCTTTGCTGGATGCGCGCTGCGGGTCGCTCAGCACGGCGCGCATCTCCTCCACACACTGGGAGAAGTAGGCGAAACCGATCTCACAGATTGCCCGGGACAGCTCGCTGCCTGCGGTGGAGAGATAGGACTCCAGGCAGTGGCACAGCGCGTCGATGGAGGTGGCGCAGCTGAGCCGCAGAGGCATTTCCATGAGATAGCCTGCGTCCAGAAAGGCGTATTTGGGGAAAATGCGGGGGGCGATGGCCTGTTTGGTATTCTTGTCGTTCCGCGTCAGCACGGAAAAATGGGTGACCTCCGCCCCGGTGCCTGCGGTGGTGGGGATGCCAATAATGGGGAGGGATTCCAATGCGCTGTCGGTAAACAGGTCCTCCCCCTTCTTGTCGGGATTGGCCAGCAGAACGCCAATGGCCTTGGATGCGTCAACGGGGGAGCCGCCGCCAATCCCGACGATAAAGTCGGGGGCAAAGCTCCGCACTTCGGCGGCCGCCCGCTCCACAGTTTCAGTGGAGGGGTTCTCCTCAATTCCCGTCTCCACAAAGTAGGGGATCTGGAGCTCATCCAAAACCTGGGTCACATCCTCCAGGGCGTAGTGCCGGCCAGGGATCTGATAGGTGATGATATAGGCCCGGCTGCCCAGCTGCCGGAACAGCTCCTTTTTCTCCTTGACGATGCCGCGGCCAAAGAATACCTCAGTGGGCATAAAATAGCGAAAATGGTCCATCAATCACAGGCCTCCCATTCAAAAAATTGGCGGGTAAACGGCGGGGCGCCGATCTACTCTTGATCCATGCCGTCCTTGTAGAACTGGCCGAACAACTCCTGGAGAGAGGGCATATCCTCGGGGATGGGGCGGGCCACCCAGGTGGTGTTCATGTAGTGCTTGAGCGCGATGTTTTCCGAGACAATGTTGCCGCCCCAGGTGCCGCAGCCCATGGAGGACGTAGGGGGCATCCCGTTGGTGGCCGAGCCGGCATTGCCCTTGTTGTTGGGCTGGCGCACCATGATGCGGGAGACAGGGGCCGCCTTGCCCAAGCGGTCAATGTGGTCGTCATTCCAGGAGTAGATGCCGCAGGAGTGGCCCTTGCCGCCCACCTCGAAAATGGCGCGCATCATGTCCAGTGCGTTTTCAAATTCCCCGTCGTACTGGAAGAGGGTAAGCAGGGTGGTCAGCTTTTCGCTGGAGAAGAAGTGCTCCTTGCCAATGTTTTCCTTGCCGCCGCCAGTGACAGCGATAAACTTGCGGTCCTCTGGGATGGAGAAGCCTGCGGCCTCGGCCAGTTTCTGGGGACTGATGGCCACAGTGCTGGGCAGCCGGTGCCCCATCTCGTCCCACATAACGTTTTTCAGCATCTCGGCCTCGGCCTCGTTGGCCAGATAGGCGCCCTCTTCCACCAGCGCCTTGACAAAACCCTCGTAGACAGAGGCGTGTATCACCAAGTTGCCGTCGCAGGAGCAGCCGGAGCCAAAATCGGAGGTTTTGGAGATACGGGTATTCTGGGCCGCCTCTCTCTGGCGCTCGGGGGTATCGGCGGTGTCGTCGATAATGACGGTGGCGTTACCGGCGCCGGAGCCGTAGGCGGGGGTGCCGGAGGAGTAGGCGGACTTGACCATGGGCCGGCCGCCGGTGGCGATTACCAGGTCGCAGCGCTTCATCAGCTCCTGGGTCAGGGCAATGGAGGGCTCTTGAATGCCCTGAATGATATCGGCGGGGGCGCCCTCCCGGACCAGG
>OFFV01001495.1_pt1 | contig 13503 bp, 15 predicted proteins | sample 1521461 | NCBI WGS metagenome assembly OFFV01 (sample SAMEA3504120, study PRJEB24116) | mouse gut metagenome | biome: mouse gut; feature: mouse-associated habitat; material: faeces | place: Denmark | collected 2011 | reverse complement strand
TAGGAACACTGTAATATCAAGGCTTTTCGGAGCCTGCAACCACAAAAAAATATAATCAGAGCTATCACATTACGCAAAAAGCCGTCCGGCAAGAGAAGGGATTGTCTTTGAACTGGCAGGCTCCTGATATGGACTATCAGGGTTACCTGATCTGTTTAAAGCTGACGGACAGCAAAGGAAACTGCATCGCCCAGGACACGGTAGGCATGGATGTTTCTTCTGACTGGGTAAAGTTCCCACGTTATGGATACCTGTGTGATTATGGGGAAGAAGAAAATACAGAGGAAAAAATTGCACAGATGAACCGGTATCAGTTAAATGTCATTGAATATTATGACTGGCACGCCCTGCATCATGAGCCAATACCGCCGGAAGTTATCAGGCAGTCACCCGGGGTATGGGAGGACTGGTCAGGACGGGAAATCTATGTGGAGACGGTGAGGAACTATATTCAAAACGCACAGGACAAAAATATGGTCAATATGGCGTATAACATGATCTATGCAGGAACGGACAGCTTTGTAAAAGATGGTGACGGTAATCCGACAAAGGCGGCCGCCTGGCAGATTTATTTTGCTCCGGACAATGGGAGGGGAGAAGGGGCGTTTATGTTTCAGATGGGCTCGTCACCTTCCGGCAACGGGAATCTGTTCTTTATGAATCCTTTAAACAGGGAGTGGCAGGACTATATTTTCGCACAGGAAAAACATGTTCTGGAAGTGTTGGATTTTGACGGATGGCATGGTGATACCGTCGGTGAATGGGGAAAAATGACAGATGTTTTTGGAAATCCGTTGGGAGTTGGCGAACAGGGGGAGCCGGTTTATGAAGTGAAAGAAACCTATAAGCAGTTCCTGAGTGCGGCGAAAGAAGCTCTGAACGAACATTATTTATCTTTTAATCCTGTGGGTGCACAGGGGATAGAGCAGGTAAATACAAGCAATTCGGATGTTCTTTATACGGAATTCTGGCCATGGGATCAGGACCGGGATGGGGTGCTGTATGATACATACCAGTCTCTGGTAACAGAAGTAGAACGGACAATGGAGGAAAGCAAACCCTGCTCTATTGACAAAAAAGGAAAATCGCTTGTGGTGAAAGTTTATATCAATTATTACAAGACGACGGGAACAATGAACGCTCCGGGCGTTCTGTTGTGTGACGCGGCGGTATATGCGGCTGGCGGTTCAAGGCTTGAATTGGGAAATGGAAACCATATGCTCCATGTGGAATATTATCCGGATGATGATATCCCTATGGGGGATGAACTGCAGGAAGCTATGGCAGAGATGGCGGATTTTACGGTGGCTTATGAAAATCTGTTGAGGGATGGGCAGTATACAACGGAAAACGGAGTGGAGATTGCAGACCATAAGACCAGCAGAGATGGGCAGAGTGATACGATATGGACCTATACAAGGTCTGACGGAGAACATGAGATACTGCATTTGATCAATCTTCTTGGAACAGATAATGAATGGCGTGACGAGAGAGGGAAAAAAGAAGCACCGGAATATGTGGAGAGATTTAATGTAAAGTATTATACACAGAGAGAAATCACGCAGGTGCATATGGCATCTTTTTCCATTGAGGGCGGCATGAGCAGTGAATTATCTTTTGAACAGGGGGAAGATGCAAATGGTAAGTATATTGAATTTGTGATACCTGTTTTGGAATATTGGGATATGATTTATATGAAGTAAGTACAAAATGACAGAGACAGACCGGGGAGGATACGGAATGAGTGGTAGTAAATGGTGGAAAAGCGCTGTGATTTATCAAATTTATTCACGCAGCTTTTCCGACAGTAATCAGGATGGAATAGGAGATTTGCAGGGAATTATCTCTAAATTAGATTATCTGGAAAACCTTGGAGTTGATGTGGTATGGCTTTCTCATGTATTACAAAAAGGCGTAGGAGGATTCCGGCTGTAACTTGGAATGACCAGTGCTGCCTATGATATAGATGAGTATCAGGATATTGAAACCCTGAATCTGTATAAAGAGCGTCTGGAAAAAGGATACAAAAAAGAAGATGTGATGGATTCTATTCACGCAAAAAGCAGGGATAACGCAAGAACGCCAATGTGAACCACCCTGTATTTGTAGAAGGGGATTTCAGGATGATGTTTGAGGAGTTATAACTGTATCAAAGAAATCGGAACCAACTACAACCAGCGTATTCTCGGCACGAGAATCAAACACCACATGGGTGATGTATGCTTGGGCGGCGTATTGTTAGCGGAAATCTGTTTCGCCGCCTGATTGATTTTCTGGACAGCCTCAGCTTCATTATACGGCAAAACAGGCTCCACTGGTGCGGTAGCCCAAGGGTAAGTTATATAAGGGGAGACGGGGAGCCTGAAAAGCGTGCGCCCTTCCAGAGCGGCTATCTGTGTAGCGGGATATGTGAGCATCAGTTAGAATTTGAGTATATTTGAAAAAAAATAAATGAATCATATACATAGAACGTATGAGAAAATAAGCCATTTAAAAAGCATGTGGTAATTCCATGATTTCAGGTGGCTTTTTTAAGGAAGTGTTTAAACGTAAAATTTTCCCCATTTCTTGAAATGAAGTTTTAAATAATGTAAGATGAAACAAGAAGTAAAGTCAGAAAGGACAGACAATATGGCAACGATAAGAGATGTTGCGAAAAAGGCGAATGTGGGAGTTGGAACGGTATCAAGGGCTTTAAGTGGCAGTGGTTATGTTGCCGCTGACAAAAAGGAAATTATTTTTGCAGCAGCGGCAGAACTGGAATATGAAGTTCCCAAAAAAACAGTGAAGGAAGCAGCTTTCGCAGAACATATAGCGGGAGTTATCGTGCCGGATGTTTCCATGCCATTTTACGGTGCATTCGTGAAGTATGTCGATATTGAACTTGCCAATCTTGGATACAAGACAATGATTTATAACTCTCTTGGGATTCAGGGAAGGGTCACAGATGCGATTGATTTGGCGGAGAAGGGTATATTAAAGGGATTGATTATCAATGCAGACGTGACAGACGAGGAACTGAAACGTTTAGAGAGGCTTCCGGTAGTGAGCTTTGAACGGCTGTTAGGAAAAAAAATACCTTTCGTATCCTCTGAACACAAACAGGGGGGAAGGAAGGCGGCAGAAATCCTCTATAGAAATCGGTGCATGAATGTGCTCATCATAACAGCAAAGCACTTGACGAAGGTGTATGGGGACTGCCGGATTGATGAGTGCAGGCAGGTTTTGAAGGAAAAGGGAGTAAAGGTAACGGTGGTGGAATATCCGGTATCTAACGTAACGGCTCATGTTGTGGAGCAAGTAGTAAAACAGTATATGGATATTTATCATGATGTTGATGGTATTTTCTCAGAGGATGTGGCAGCATATGCCTGCCTGCAGAATGCAAGGCGGCTTAATATAGAAGTTCCAAGGGACTTGAAAATTGTCGGGTATGATGGAAATGATCTTTCGAAGTTAAGTCAGCCAAAGATTACAACGATAAGGCAGGATGTGGGAAAGATTGCCAGTACCTGTATTACGGTGATGATGGAGCGGATAGTGGGAAATAAGGTGGAAAAAGAATATTTTGTGCCGGTGATGGTGGAAAAAGGTGGAACAACAAAATGATGTTCCATCTTTTTTTGTATATATTGTGAAAAGTTAAAATATATCATAGGGCTTATTTCCGAAAAACTTGTGGGAGTATTGTATTTTTCAGTAATTAACTATATATTTTAAGTGTGGAACGTATTGTGCGTAAAATGGAACGAGATGGAACGAAACTTAAGGGAAGGAGAAATGGATGAAACTATTTACAAAATCAAGGGAGCAGAATGTAGAACTGGGGATTATGGAGCGTATGGCTTATATGTCGGGAAATGTAGGGATTGCATTTATCAATACAATAATTGCATCGTTCCTATTGTTTTTTTATACAGATGTCCTGTTTTTGAATGCAGGAATTTTGGGAACGATCATACTTGCATCAAGGTTATTCGATGGGGTAACGGATATCATAATGGGGCTGATTGTTGACCGGACATTTTCCAGACAGGGGAGGGGACGGGCATGGATGATCCGAATGTGCGTCCCATATGCGGTCAGTGGGATTCTGCTGATGCTTGTTCCGACAAGTGCACCGGAGGTGATTCAATATATTTATGTTTTCATTACATATAATCTCTGCAATGCAGTTTGCCTGACAGCGGTTTATGTACCATACAATGCAATGTCTGTAAACCTGACGTCCAACACCAAAGAAAGGGGCATTATTTCTGTAATGGTAATGGTCGGCGCTGTGGTCGGGACATTGATCGTGCAGTCCACGGTGGACGATGCAACTACTGCATTAGGCGGCGATGCAAGGGCGTGGAGGATTGTTATTGCGGTTTATGCGCTATGTGGGCTGCTATGCCATCTTTTCTGCATTGTTTGTACAAGGGAGAGATGTATTCCGTTAATGGATACGCAAAAGGAAGTGCCACATGTGGATATTAAACTTGAATTGAGAGCCCTGCTTGCAAACAAGTATTGGCTCTTGGCGATAGGGTGCGTATTCTTTGGCTTGTTTTCAACAAGCATTCTTGGCGGTGCAGGAATGTATTATGCTAAGGGCGTTTTAGGAGATACAGCATATTATGCGTCTTTTGCAAATGTTATGGCGGTAACGCAGTTGGTTTTTTTGTTTGTTGCCATTCTTTTTGTTCCAAAGATTGAAAAGCGGAATATTATTCTGATTGGGATGGGCACCATAACGCTTGCGGCGTTGTGTCAGGGGATTTTTCCACCATCATTGACCAGCGCGGTTATATTTGCAGGGCTGAAGGGAACAGGGGCTGGCTTTGCGGGAGCGGTCTTTTATGCACTGCTGGCAGATACGATTGATTACGGTGAATGGAAGGTAGGACAGAAAGCGGAAGGGGTAGGGATGTCGGCAGTGACCTTTGCCACGAAGATTGCACAGGGATTCTCTACCGTTCTTCTTGGCTGGGTAATTGATTTTGGAGGATATGACGGTGCTGCCCTTACACAGACAAACCGTGCAGTTTTTGCTGTAAACTCCGCTTTCAATTTTATACCGGCATTTTGCTGCGGCTGTGTCGTGGTCCTCATGTTGTTTTATGATCTGGATAAAAAATTCCCTGCTATCCAAAAGGAACTGGAAGCTGGAAGGAATATGAATTAGAGGAGGGATGTTATGAAAACAGAGTTTTATGAAGCAAGCCTTTTATCAAACAGTGAGATGCGGTATGGCGTTTCTGATGAGCTGCTTTTATGCCACCGTGACAAAAGCCAGTATCTGGGGTCTGCCCATGAAATTTTAAAGAATGGGAATGTAAGCTTTCGTCTGTACTATCCATATGCATCCCAGGTAAAGCTTGTTACTATTTGGGGAGAGGAGTTTACATTGGAAAAGGAGGGCGGCTTTTTCAAAGGCATTCTGGATATTGGCACAGGTTTGGTAGGAATCAGCCTGTATGTGGACGGGAATGAAAACCTTAATCCTTTTTTGCCAATCGGCTATGGGAATAACCGGGCAATCAATTATATTGATGTCCCGGATAAAAGCGTAAGCGTTCCAAAGAGAAAAGCAGCGCATGGAGCTGTGAGTATTAGATATCTGGACAGTGAAATAACAGGCAGGCTGGAGAGATTTGCTGTCTACATCCCTGCGGAATATACATCAAATCCACAAAAGCGTTACCCTGTACTCTATCTTCAGCATGGACATGGTGAAAATGAACTGGTATGGTTTCATCAGGGAAAAGTAAACTTGTTGTATGACAGGTTGATTGCAGACGGAAAAGCGAAACCGGCAATTGTCGTCATGTGCAACGGGATGTACTATAAGGAAGATGAATCGGGGATTACGCTTGAGATAGGGAAAGTATTGGAATTATTGCGGAAGGAAGTGATTCCTTTCGTAGACTGCAATTACCGTACTATTCCGGATAAGGCACACCGGGGAATGGCTGGCCTTTCTATGGGAAGTTTGCAGACTTCCATACTGTCATTTATGCACCCGGAGCTGTTTGATTATATTGGGGTATTCAGTGGGTTTGTTCAGGACTTATTGACTGGTTCTGCGGATCATGTTACAGAAGAGAAGCTTACCGCTTTTGCAGGGGAACAAAAATTGTTTTTCCGGGCAATGGGGGACGAGGATATTTATTTTGAATATTTTGAAAAGGATGACAGGCTGCTGGAGCGCTATCAAATACCGTGCATCCGTAAAATATATCATGGGAAGCATGAATGGAAAATCTGGAGGCAGTGTTTCTGCGATTTTGTGCAGATGATTTTTAGGGAGAAGTAGGATGAACATGATATTGGCTGCAGGGATTGTTATAGCTGTGTGCTATTTTATTTTAGCCTTTGCACTGGCCGAATTTTGCAGTATCCTGCTTTTTGCGCCACCGGTCAGATTCCGCCCGACAAAGGAACAGGTAATAGCAAATGACGTAAAAGAATTTGCATCAAAACATGCTATGTATTCCGGCGCAGACTATGAAGGTTATGAAAAGTGGAAAGCGGAAAAATTTCTTCTGGAAAATAATGGTGCTGGGATTCCGGCGGTCTTCCACAGGCTGGACAATGCAAGGGGATGCGTTATTCTGGCACATGGTTTCGGGCAGAACCGTTATGCGGCTGTGCCCTATGCAGAATTATTTCGGGAACTGGGCTTTTCCACACTGCTTTTTGACGAGCGGTGCTTTGGGGAGAGCAAAGCGGCATTTGGGGGATTTGGAGAACTGGAAGCCGGGGATATCTCGGCATTAGTCGGCTGGGTAAAAAAGAGATGTGGGAAAACGGAAAAAATTGTGCTGCACGGAGTATCTATGGGAGCAATGAGTTCTATGAATGCGCTGGCACTCAGTGATGAAATTGACTATGTCATTGAGGACTGCGGACCGGCAAGAGCGCTGGAAGGTGCGGTGTTTGTGATGAAGAGTATGATTCCGTTGCCCAATCCGTTTATAAAACCGCTGATGGCCCGTAAGTCTGTAGCGTTAGGGCTGCACATCAGTGAAAACAATCCGATTGAGGCGGTGGGAAATACAGATGTGCCTGTCTGCATTATCCATGGGGAGGCCGATAAGGCAGTCCCGGTTTCGGATGCAGAAGATATTTTTAAAGCCTGCAAAAATCCGAAATCACGGTTGGAGATTTTCCCATCCAGAGGACATGCCTACAGTATCTGTGATGTGGATCGTTATAAGGCGGTTCTTGCTGATTTTTTGAAGGAGATTTAAGACGGATGGAAAATTATCAGGGGGATGGACATAATTGAGGTAGAATTCCATCAGGGGAAGCGTTTTCTTATCAAATGACAGGAGAGAAAGAGGGCAGGTCATGAAAAAAAATGAAATAGTGGAAATCGCAGAGGGTATTTACCAGATTAAATATTATTGGCTGGGTGCTGCTAACGTATATATGTTCCTGATTGTAGGAGAAGAAAAGGCACTGCTTGTTGATACAGGGTATTCCATAACAGATGTGGTGCAGTATGTGAGAAAGGTCACGCATTTGCCGCTCATCCTTGTCAACACGCATGGACATTTTGACCATATCGGGGGAAATGCAGATATCGGAGAAGCTTATCTTTCTGAGGCAGATTGGGAAACAGCACGCCAACATTCGGATTATGGATATTTGAAAAAAATGATGGCGTATTATAAGGAGCGGTCTCTGCCTGTCCGGCTGTTGCTAAAACTGCCGAAGCTGAATAGGGAGATGGAGAACAGTCTCCATGTGAAACCATGTAAGTATAATCGGCTTCCGGCAGAAGGCTTTTTTGAACTTGGCAACCGCCGAATCCTATATGTGGAAACAACGGGACATACTATGGGCAGCATTTGTCTGTTTGACGAAAAAACGAAAAGCCTGTTTACTGGTGATATGCTGTGTGAAGAAGGGGTGTTGCTGGGATTTGACCATTCTTCCAGTGTATCGGTGTATAAGGATTCCGTGGAGAAGATGCAGAAATTTTTTATGGAGAATGAAGGGAAAATGATTCTGCCATCCCATCATAAACTGCCGGTTACTGTGGATATTTTTGACAGGTATGTAGATTTATGCAATAAGATTATCAGTGGGGAAGTCAAAGGAACATATATTGATGATGGGTTAAGCCAGGGGCTGGTTGTGAAAGCAAACCGGCTTCAGATGATATATAATAAAATCTGAGGATTAAGCAGGGTGTCGAGGGAAAATCTTGAAAGGGCGGTTATGCATCTTCTGTTTATGAAGGAAAAAGCAATGGGAGGTGTATATGGACAACGAGCTTTTTTGCTTATGCAGAAAAGGTATATAGTTCTTTTATTTAAACACTGGCTTTTGCCCACCCTTTGCGAAGCAAGGGTGTGGCAACACCTAGCGACACTCCCAAATTCTCATTTTGAAGCTCTTAAACATAGCGAAAGCCCCCGAAACCGCGGCTTCCGCAGTCCTGAAGGCTTCCTTAGGGGAGGATAAGTATGCTGGAATGAATTCCTAGAAACCCGATAAACAGGGCATTTGCGCGTCCTCTAAAGGTGTTGGCAACACTTGGCAACAGGTTTTTTGCAGGTGGGGTGAGGTTGGATTGTTGCTATGCCACGTAAATGAAAACTGAATATGGAACAAATATACCGGAGTGGAAAAAGTAGGAAAGAACAGCAATTCTTTGGTGGTATATGATGGAATATCCCATGTACTTGCAGCGGTGTATGGGATATCTTAAAAAAAGATACAAGTGATGGCATTTTGTTGACAATATGGCATATTTGCCATATGCTAAACATAGAAAGAAAATTGGAGATCACAATGGATAAATTTGAGGTGGAATTTTATACTAAAGATAACGGTGAAAAACCGGCGAAAGATTTTATCCTTGGTCTGGATGTAAAAATGCGGGCAAAAGTTTTAGGGATCATTCATGTGCTGGAAGAAAAGGGGAATCAATTAAGAGAGCCATACAGTAAGCATTTAGAGGATGGGATATTTGAGATCCGTGGAAAAGTGGGAACAGATATAACAAGGGTTTTATATTTTTCCTACTATGGTAGGAAAATTGTAATGACGAATGGATTTATCAAAAAAACACAGGAGATGCCAAAACAGGAAATACTACCGGCAAAATCATATCGTAAAGATTATCTCCCTTTTCAGAATTGTGTACCCAGTGGGAAATGACATATAAATATATATGGTATACGATAGATAAAGATTTTACAATCAAATATATAAATCGGAATTTGGGAGATAATAGAATGATATTGTTAATTGTTGATACTCAAAATTTAATTATGACTAATGACTTATACGAATTTGAGATTTTTGTATATCGTATTAAAACACTAATCAAAGAGGCGCGCAATAATGGTATAGAAGTTATTTATGTTAGACATGATGATGGTGCTGGACAGAAATTAACGAAAGGCGCATTAGGCTATGAAATATACGAAGAATTTCAGCCAATGCCAAATGAGCGTATTTTTGATAAAAATGTAAACAGTGCTTTCAAAGATACGGGGTTGTTGGACTACCTGCATGAAAAAGATGAAGATACAATTATTATTGTAGGGCTGCAAACAGATTATTGTATAGATGCAACAGTGAAATGTGGTTTTGAGCATGGACTTAAAATGATTGTTCCAGCAAATACAAACAGTACGCTTGATAATGCGTATATGACAGCAGAAAAATCTTATAGATATTATAATGAGTTCATGTGGAATGGAAGATACGCAGAATGTATTTCATTTGAAAAAACTCTTGAATTGATGAATAGATAAATTCCGGTTTATAGAACTGTTAAGTTGTTGCAGATTTTGCATAGAAATATATTTTAAAAAGAAAAATTTATGCACTGGGAACCCTTTCCCGAAAAGGGAGAAGATTATCTGGAAAGGGTGAAGGAAAATGAGTGAATTTCAGGAGTTTTTAAATGAACAATTGCAGGATGATGAATTCAGAAAAGAATGGGAAGATATTCAGCCGGAAATGGATGTGATTCGTGCAATGGTTGATGCAAGGATTTCACAAAATCTTACCCAAAAAGAACTTGCAGAAAGGACAGGAATCAATCAGGCAGATATAAGCAAACTGGAAAACGGAACGAGAAAGCCCTCCCTTAAGCTGTTAAAGCGCTTGGCAGATGGAATGGGAATGACTTTAAAACTGAAGTTTGTTCCTAAAAGTCCTGCCAAGGGTTAAGCAGACATAGGAAACAAGTTCTGGATATTGCAACGGGTACAGAAGCAGTAAGGCAGTTATGTAACAGTGATGCATCCCAAATGCAGCAGACTGTTTTGCATGTTAATTAAATAGAAATAAACGAAAGGACATTTCATCTTGTGTTAAGGTGGCTGTCCTTTTTTTATGCGAATGTGCAGGAAGGAGAAGAAAAGTATGGAACAGATTTACAGGATCGGCATTGACCACGGGTATGGGAATATCAAGACCGCCCACCACATTTTTGAATCCGGCGTGATCGAAAGGGAGCGGGCATCAGAACTGGCAGGGATGACGGTAGAGTTTGAGGGGAAATTTTATGAGATCGGCTCTACCCACAAGGAATACCAGATGGATAAAGTATGGGATGAGGATTATTACATCCTGACGCTGGCAGCGCTGGCAAAGGAATTGAAGGGCAGGGGGCTATGCAGCGCTTCCGTTATCCTTGCAGCCGGGCTTCCCATCAAGTGGCTTGGGGAGCAGGGGGAAGGCTTCCGGAAATATTTATTGCGGAATAAGGAAGTGACATTCCGGTGCAATGATATCCGCTACCATGTGAAGATTGAGGATGTGGAAGTCTATGCACAGGGATTTGCCGCTATCGCAGAGAACCTAAGAGACTATCAGGGGTTTAATATCGTGGTGGATATCGGAAACGGAACCATGAACGTTATCTTTGTGGTGGATGGCGTTCCCGATTCCGCCCGCTACTATACGGAACGTTTCGGCGTGGACTGCTGTGTGATAGAGATGCGGAGCGAGCTGACAAACAGGGTACACAGCGCAGTGGATGACCTTATTGTGAAAAAGGTCTTGAAGGACGGAAAAGCGGATATCGGGGAAAAGTACCTGAAAGCGATCGGGGAGTGTGCTGCGGAATACACCGAAAAGATCATGCGGAAGATAAGGGAGTATGGCTACAATGAAGAACTGGCAAAGCTCCATTTCCTTGGCGGCGGCGCAATGCTGATGAAGCACTTTGCAAAGCTGGATAAAGACAGGGTGCATTTCATTGAGGATATCAACGCCAACGCAAAGGGATATGAATACCTCTCCAACCAGCGCAGGATCAGGAAGCTTAGGCAGAGGTAGGAGGGCGCGGCACTATGGCAGGAAGGGAAGTCGTCAAGAATATCAAGCCCGTGTTCTGCCGCTTTGACATGGATAAAGACCAAGAGCGGCGGGCATGGCAGATCATCCAGAAACTTAGCAAGGGGGAAGGGAAGAAGCAGAAATATAATGACATCATTGCAAAGGCGGTGGTGGAATATTATGACAGGGCGGGGCAGATGCCCATGAGGAACGAGGAACTGCTGGAAAAGATAGAAGAGATTATTGACAGGAAGATGGAAAAATCCCAAAAGGAAACATTGCAGATGCCCTATCCATTTCCCTATCCATACCCTTATCCGGCAGTGGTGAACACACAGCCATCAGTTCCGGCGCAGCAACAGCAGGGAGAGACACAGCCAAAAACCGAAGAACTGAATGAGACCGCCCTTAGCTTCATGGATGGTCTCATGGGAATCTGACAGGGTGCTTTATGCATCCTGTTTTCTTTTGGGAAGAAAAATATTATTACGTATGGAGGCAGTATTGGAAGAATACCGGATCAAGGACGTTGACATAAAACAATTCCTGCATTTGGTGATCGGGGCAGACGGAAAGCCGCCCATAGATTTTGACATGTTGCAGAAGGAAGGACATTACATAGTCCACTCCGGGCAGGGAAGGGATTTCTGCCTGAAAGAGCGTGAAATATACCTAAAAGAGAGCGTGGAAAACCTTATCGCAAAATCTTTCTGCCATTTCTCACCGGCAGGAACAACCTTTGCCATACACATAAAAGACAAAACCGGGAAAGCCGACATTTCCGTACTGGATAACCGCAGGCTTTCAAGGGCGGTTACAAAGCGGCAGGTCAGGGGGAAATCCCTTACCATCCATTACAGGGGAGGCAGGATGAAAAAGTGCCGCCTTTCCACCGACCGGTATATCAGAGGACCATTCGGGGAGAAGACTGCCTTTATCAGCTATGGCTATCTTGCCGACGGGCTGATGCAGATGCGGCGTGACATGCTTTCCGGCAGCGGTGAGATAAGCGCCTTTACCTATGAAGCGGAAAATGAACGCTCCCTGTCAGCAGTGGCAAGGGAAGCGGCAGCAGGGCGGGAACGGAACCTGAAGGAAAAGACCTTGGATCAGTTTAAGACGGAGTGGGAAGAGCGGAAGCTTTTACATGCACTGTCAAAACAGGGTTACTGCCCGGAGCTTTCCGATGCGGAAAAACTGGCAGCCATCCGTCGGCTGATCCATGACGAGGGCTACAGGAGGATATCGGCAGAGACAGCAAACAAAGCAAGGGCGTTCAGCATCCCCTGCTTTGTTCCGGCAGGAGGAGGGAACATGGAGTTTGTGAGGGATTTAAATTCGCTGGACAGGAATCTTCCCATATACATAAGGGCAGGGTGGGATAAAATGCTGGATATCCTTGTGAACCGTAAACCGGTTCCCTGTACACGGGGCATATTAAAAAGCATGGAAAAAGCGGCGAGGGATGCTTATGATAAGGCGGCAGAGACTGACAAGCCCCAACTGGCAGGCGTGGCGGTAAAGATATCCTTTTTCCTGGAAGCGATAGACAGACACTGCCTTTCGGGAATCCTTCAGGGGGAAAGAGAAAGAGGCTGGGATATCAGGGCGCCGGATTTCCTGTCAGTGCCGGAGAAGGAGAAGTTCTGCTATCTTTTGGATGAAGAAAAGAGAGTTATGATGGTGGCGGACAGGACAATGGAATATTATGGAAACACACGCTGACAGGGGTGGGAAGAGCGGCGGATGCCGATACCCCCGGATACTTTCCGCTTGGCTGCCAATTATTGGGGAGGGTGGGCGGTGTCAAGTATTTTCGGCTAGGACTAAAATGCTTGACGCCGCACGCACTCCCCAATACAATCCAAGAGGCGAAAAGTATCTGGAAGCGTGGAAAAATGATATCGCAGAGAGAAATCTGATTTCTGCCGGGCAAAAAATGCTGTCTGGAAGTAATTTTTGAAATCACGGAAAAAAGGCAGAAAAGGACTGCTGTCTGGGAGAAGAATTTGAAATCGGGAAAAGAAGACAAAGCAATCGGCAGGTAAAAACTGATATCCGGCACATTATTTTAGAAATCCCGCTGGAAGAATTGATATCAAAAAAGAAAATATGGCAGTTATAAGGGGGTTCGGGGTACGCCCCGACAAGATTCAGCATTTCGTGCCCACGAAATGCGTATCTTGCGGCGTTCCATAGAACGCCCTCTCC
>OFFV01001490.1_pt1 | contig 13516 bp, 10 predicted proteins | sample 1521461 | NCBI WGS metagenome assembly OFFV01 (sample SAMEA3504120, study PRJEB24116) | mouse gut metagenome | biome: mouse gut; feature: mouse-associated habitat; material: faeces | place: Denmark | collected 2011 | reverse complement strand
ATATTTTAAAGCTTACATATCTTTTAATATATTTAATAATTCTTCTTCATTATACATATATTTAGAGTTACAGAATTGACAACCTACTTCTGCTTGTTTATCTTCTTCTATTATTTGAGATAAAGCAGTTTTTCCTATAGCTACTAGTGCTTCTTGAACCTTATCTTTGCAGCATTCACATTCAAACTTAACATCTATTTTATCTAGTATTCTAGGTTGTAATCCTTCTAAAACTATATTTAACATATCTTCTGGTGTTTTACCTTCTGATAACATAGTTGTTATTGATTTTAAGTTTTGAATATTTTTTTCTAATTGGCTTATAGATTCTTCAGTTGCATCTGGCATCAGTTGAACTATAAGTCCTCCTGCACACTCTACATGTTGTTCTGTTGTTAAAACACCTAATGCTACTACTGACGGTGTTTGTTCTGATACTGCAAAGTAATGTGTAAAATCTTCAGCTATTTCTCCACTTACTAATGGATAAGCTCCATTATATGGTTCTCTAAGACCTAAATCTTTAATTACTTTAACAACTCCATTAGTACCTACTGCAGCCGCTACATTTAACTTACCATTTTCATAATCAGGTACTTCAACTTTTGGATTTGATACATATCCCTTTACAGTTCCATTTACATCAGATGTAGTAAGTATAGTTCCTATTGGACCTCCACCCTTTATTATAACTGATAATTTATCACCTTTGTTTTTCATCATTAACCCCATCATAGAAGTTGCAGTTAATGTTCTACCAAGTGCTGCTGTTGCAACTTTTGAAGTTTCATGAAGCCTTCTAGCTTCTTCTACCATATTTGTAGTTATTCCTACGAAAGCTCTTATTTGACCATTTGCACCTGTTGCTCTTATTACATAATCTTTCATAAATTGTATTCCTCCATTAGTGATTCTATTTTCTACATACAAAGAATATTCTTTCACTATTTTCTTTTGGATCTTCAAAAGTAAAATCTCCATAAGTCTTCACTGTTGTGAATCCTGATTTTTTAAGCATTTTAAGAACCTCTTTTTCCGTATAAGCTCTTTGTTGATGTACTTCTTCAAATCTTTTAAATCTACCATCTTCTTCTTTTATAAAAAATGCTAATTCCATCTCTACTATATTTTCTTCTTCATCGAAGTAATTTTGCCACATATATGCAACATCTTCTCTATTTTCCCCATACATGTTATTTCCTAATATGGTAGACAATTTATAATATGAACTTATATCAAATATAAATATTCCATCATCTTTTAATAGTTCATGTGCTTTTTCAAATACACTTTCTAATTCATCATCATATGTTAAGTAATTAAATCCATCACATGCACATAATATACAATCTAAATTTGGTACATCAAAATCTAATTCTGCTATATCTTGCTGAAGTAATACTAATTCAATACCTTCTTTTTCTGCTTTTTCTCTTGCAACACTAAGCATCTCATCCGATATATCTATTCCTGCTATATCATAGTTTTTCTTAGTTAAAGGTATAGTTAAATTACCTGTTCCACAAGCAAGTTCTAATATATTTTTCACTTGAACATTTTCATTTTCAATTATATCTTCTATATATTTAACCCATCCGTTGTAATCAACTTCATTCATCAGTTCATCGTATACGAATGCGAAGTCTCTATACTGTTCCATCGTCCTTTTTCGCTTCCTCCGCCTTTTTCTTTTCTACCGCCTTTGCCGACATTACCAGCTTTTTCTTGCTCTCATCCACGGTAATTACCTTAACGGACAATTTTTTATTCACCCATTCTTCGAGATTTTCTACATAATTAAGGGAAAGGTGGGAAGCAGGAATAAATCCACGGATGCCTTCCGCATAAGCAATCACTCCTCCGTTCACCACTTCACTTACTTTTACCTCAATTTCTTTTTCTTCTTCCATATATTGATTCAAGATATCCCATGAAAGAACTTCTTTTGCTTCTTTACAGGATAATTGGATATTTCCTGAACCGTCATCCGTTTTTACAACAGTTGCTTTTATAGTATCCCCGATTTTTACTTCATCCAATATATTATATTTCGGATCATTGCTCATATCTTCCGCTTTGATAATACCTTGGGCATAATAATTGAAATCAAGGATCACTTCTTCTTCATTCACGGATATAACTGTCCCGGAAATAATATCTCCCTCCCCGATCTTCTTAAAAGATGCCTCCAGCTCTTTGCTGTAATCTTCCATTGTTTCCTGTTTCATTTCTTCTGACATAGTTTTCTCCTCCATTTATAGATTTTGTATTATTTTATAAATAAATTTATTTCACAACCATCACACAAACCGAACGCGGGGCCATACGTATTCTCCCTTCTTCCAGAAAAGGCATTTTTTCCCCTTTTTTCGGAATCGAATCCGATAAATACTTGTTCCCGGTATCCGCCGCAACATACCATCCCATGCCGCAAGTTACCGGAGGAAGGCAAAATTCCTGTTCTTCCCAAAATACATTAACAGCGAGACAGACAATATCATCCCTCGTATTATTATCATTTCTCCCCGCATAAATAATACGGAGTATTTTACAGTAATCGTCTGCTTCCATCACTTGTATTTCAGGAAAACCTAAAGAACAATGTCCGGTATCTTTTCTTACGATGTCATGCTCTTTTCGGAATCCTATCATATATCGGAAAAATTCAAATATATCTTTATTTTTTTCGAGCAATTTCCAATCCAGCCATGATATTTCATTATCCTGGCAATAAGCGTTATTATTTCCGAATTGGGTATTACAAAACTCGTCTCCAGCCAGAAACATAGGAATACCCCTGCTCATCATGAGTACTGCCGCCGCATTTTTTACAAGCTTCCGCCGGAGATTTAAAACTTCCTCATTATCCGTATCCCCTTCCACACCGCAATTCCAGCTGCGGTTATCGTTGCTTCCATCGGTATTGTTCCATCCGTTGTCTTCATTGTGCTTCCAATTATAAGAATAAAGATCCCACAAAGTAAATCCGTCATGACAGGTAATAAAATTGACCGATGCATTATTTCCCCGGTATTCGGGATCATATAAATCTTTAGAACCCGTAATTCTTTTTGCAGCCAGCCCTGACATGCCATATTCGCCCTTTAAGAAATCACGTATCTCATCCCTGTATCTTCCGTTCCACTCCGACCACCGGTTCCATGCCGGAAAACTTCCGACTTGATAAAGACCGCCCGCGTCCCATGCTTCCGCAATCAATTTTACATTCCCAAGAATCGGGTCAAAAGCAAGGCTTTTTAATAACGGAGGATTATTCATCGGAGATCCATCCTCATTCCGCCCGAGAATAGTAGCAAGATCAAACCGGAAACCATCAATACGATAAACTGTCGTCCAATAACGAAGACATTCCATAATCATCTGCTGAACGATAGGATGATTGCAATTTAACGTATTTCCACATCCACTGAAATTATAATAGCTTCCATCCGGCGTCAGCATATAATAAATATTATTATCGAACCCTTTAAAAGAGAAACAAGAACCCATCTCATTTCCTTCCGCCGTATGATTAAATACTACATCCAGAAAACATTCTATTCCATTTCTATGCAGTTCTTTAATCAATTCCTTTAACTCGGTTCCTTCATGATTATATTCCGCCTTCGCCGTATAACTTGTATTCGGGGCAAAAAAACTTACCGTATTATATCCCCAGTAGTCCAATAATTGCTTACCATTTACTTCCCTGTAATCTTTCATTTCATCGAATTCAAAAACAGGCATCAATTCTACGGCATTTATGCCGAGATCCTTCAGATATTTTATTTTTTCCTGAAGTCCCCGGAAAGTTCCCGGATATCTTACGCCGGAAGATTCATGCTGCGTAAAGCCTCTTACATGCATTTCATAAATAACAAGATCTTCCATAGGGATCAAAAGCTGATTCATTCCAAGCCAGTCAAAATCTTCCTTAACTACTCTCGCCTTATAACTAACCCCTTCTTTTTTCTTAACGCCCCATATTCTCTGTCCGCTTACCGCTTTTGCATAAATATCCAAAAGATAATTATTCTTATTAAATAACAATCCTTTTTTCATATCATAAGGGCCGTCGATCCTATATGCATATTCAAAATCTTCTATATTCAATCCAAAGACGATCATGGAATATACTTTCCCTATCCTGTAATTTTCCGGAAAAGGAATGACTGCATAAGGTTCATCTTCCATTCTGCGAAAAAGAAGAAGTTCACAGCCTGTTGCATGATAAGAATGAACCGTAAAATTAACGCCGCAAGGAATTGCCGTAGCTCCGTTCACTTCATATATTCCCGGACGGACTTCAAAACCGGATATTTTATCCATAGGAATCATATGAATGCTTCTCATGGGAGAAATTACTTTATTATCATCTCCTGAATCTGTCTGAATTTCTCTTTTTTCCATTAAATCTTCTTTCATATTTAACCTCATTTCTCTCTTCATATAATAAAAAGCCTATATATAATTTATTACAATCATATACAGGCTTTCCGTACAAAATATTAATATGCCTTAATGAATTCTTTTACTTCATCTTTTGTCGGCATAACACGCAGCGCTCCTTTTTTCGTTGTAATGAGGGAAGCCGCCGCATTTGCAAATGTCAGCATTTTTTCCAATTTTTCCTGATCCATATTATCCAGGCCGTATTTTAATATAAAATTCAGACAGCAGCCTCCGAAAGTATCGCCAGCTCCTGTTGTTTCTATCGTATTTTTCTGGACAAACGCAGGTTTCTCCACTCTGAGATTTTTGTAATAAGCGCGGCTCCCATCTTTGCCCATAGATAATACAATCAATTTTATACTATATCTGTCCTGTAATTTTTTAATACCTTTATCAAAATCTTTTTCTCCTGTAAACCATTGTATTTCATTATCCGATATTTTCAAAATATCGCATTGACCCAGTCCGTATTCCACCTGTTTTTTCGCATCGTCCAGCGATTCCCAGAGAGGAGGGCGCAGATTAGGATCAAAAGAAATCAAAGCTCCGCTTTCTTTTGCTTTTTTTATTGCTTTCTTTGTCGCTTTCCTGACTCCTTTATGTGTCATGGATAAAGTGCCAAAATGAAAAATTTTACAATTTTTTATAAGACTATTATTAATATCTCCTTCTTCTAACATCATATCGGCTCCCGGATTGCGGTAAAAAGAAAAATCCCTGTCTCCGCCTTTTAATGTTTGTACGAAAGCGAGGGTAGTCCTCACTTTTTTATCCATAACAAGACCGGACGTATCGATTCCGACTTCTTTTAAAACTTCTTTCAGCTTTGTACCAAATATATCTTTCCCCACTTTTCCGATAAAAGCCGTTTTGTTTCCCAATTTTTGAAGCATCGCAAGCACATTACAAGGCGCTCCCCCGGGATTCGCTTCAAATATCGTGTTTCCCTGCCCGCTGATTCCGTTGTCCGTAAAATCAATCAATAACTCGCCCAAAGCCACTACATCATATTTTTTCTTCATACCTTCCCTCCTTGTTTATCATTCATAAATGTCATTACTTTCACTTATTTTATTATATAACAATTCAGACCATTTTTCAGAAAAAAATAATTTTCCCATAATATGCGCAGAACACGCAAAGCAATAGTACTCCATGAATACGCGACAATTTCTTCTTCCAAAATACAAACAAAAATAAAAGTATGGAAGTGCTGATACATACAATACTATCAAAATTAAAAGAATAATTATAAGGCACATCCGTAATCAGCGACGTAGTTCCTATAACGAATAATACATTAAAAATATTGCTTCCCACTATATTTCCAACGGCAATATCCGCTTTTTTCTTCATGGCGGCAGTTATGGAAGTAATCAATTCCGGAAGCGATGTGCCAAACGCCACTATGGTAAGGCCGATCAGCCTTTCATTCATTCCGAAAATTCTTGCCAGCGATGTCGCCGCATCCACAGCTATATTGCTTCCCGACACAATGGCGATAATTCCTATGATTAATAGAATGAGAAGCATAAATATATTATCATTTACCTTTATTTCCGTTTCTTCAATTCCTACGCTTATTTTTCCCTTCTTTGCCATCACGATCAGATAGACAAAATACACGATCATAAACATCCACAGAATGATTCCGTCTACTCTCCCAAGATGGCCCTTCCAGTAACCGATTCCCGCTAATAAACAGGTAATAACAATCATAAAAGGAATTTCGTATTTTATGGTTGATATTTGTACCGGTATCGCTACAATAATGGAAGTTATTCCAAGAATCAGCAATACATTTAATATATTGCTGCCAAGGATATTTCCAATAGCGATTGCGGCGCTATTATTTTCAGCCGTATTTTTCAGCGCTGCGGATATACTGACCGCAGCTTCCGGCGCACTGGTTCCCATAGCCACTATCGTAAGTCCGATAATCAACTGAGGAATACCAAATCTGTCCGCAATTTTTGATGCCCCTCCTACAAACCAGTCCGCGCCTTTTACTAATAACAAAAATCCAATGACCAATAATCCAAACTGAATTATTATTTCCATAAAAAATCCATCATTCATCATCATCTTCCTTTGGAAGAGTTACTTCCTCATCGTTGGGCAACACGGGATGTTTTTCACTTTCCGGTATATCCTCCAGCGCATCCTCAAAATTTTCAAACTCATGATCTCCATCGGATACTTTTTCCCTTACTTTTGCAATCTTCGCTACTTTGGAGCCTTCATCGAGATTGATCAGTTTTACTCCTGATGTAATTCTTCCAAGAGTGGATATATCGTCCATTCTTAACTGTATGATCGTCCCCATAGTAGTGATCATCATAATTTCATGATCATCATTTACCGCTTTCACTCCGACTACATATCCTGTCTTTTCTACGATCTTATAACATTTCACACCTTTGCCGCCGCGTTTTTGAACGCTGAATTCATCCAGGTAAGTTCTTTTTCCCATACCGTTTTCCGATACGATTAAAAGAGAATCTCCCTGATGGTCTAACTGCATACCGACAACTTCATCCCTGTCCGAAAGATTCATACCAATCACTCCCATAGAAGTTCTTCCGGTAGCCCTTACATCCGTCTCCATAAACCTGATGCACATACCCTGCCGCGTAACAAGAAATATTTCCGTATTTTCATCGGTTATTTTTACTTCTATCAATTCGTCGTCTTCCCGCAGATTAATTGCGGCAAGCCCGTTTTTCCTTACATTGGAATATTCTATAATATGGGTCTTCTTTACGATTCCTTTTTTCGTAGCCATAAAAAGATTCTTATTATTTTCATAATCTTTAATAGGTATAATTGCGGAAATCTTTTCTCCTGGATTCAGCTGAAGAAGGTTAATAATAGCGGTTCCTCTCGCCGTCCTTCCTGCCTCCGGTATTTCATAAGCCTTTAATCTATATACCCTTCCAAAATTAGTAAAGAACATAATATAATGATGGGTAGTCGTCATAAGCAGATCTTCGATATAATCTTCATCGATAGTCTGCATTCCTTTGATTCCTTTTCCCCCTCTGTTCTGGCTTTTGAAATTGTCAATCGTCATTCTTTTAATATACCCAAGACTCGTCATGGCAATTATCGTATTATCTTTTGGTATCAGATCTTCCATGGATATATCATAAGCATCAAAACCTATCGCACTTTTTCTTTCATCTCCATATTTTTCAGATATGATTGTAATCTCATCTCTTATAACGCCAAGCAATAATTTCCTATCCGCAAGAATGGCTTTTAATTCCGCTATTTTAGCTAGAAGTTCCTTATGTTCGTTCTCAATCTTATCTCTTTCCAAACCGGTAAGAGTACGGAGCCTCATATCTACGATAGCCTGAGCCTGTACTTCGCTGAATTGAAAACGTTCGATCAGCCTTTCTTTTGCTTTCTGTACATTTTCGCTGCTTCTTATAATCTGTATCACTTCGTCGATATGATCGAGAGCGATCAGCAGCCCTTGTAAAATATGATCTCTTTCTTCCGCTTTATTCAAATCATATTTCGTTCTTCTCGTTACTACCTCTTCCTGATGGGCAAGATAATGTGTGAGCATATCGAGAATATTCATAACCTTCGGCTGATTATTCACAAGAGCAAGCATAATAATACCGAAAGTATCCTGCATCTGAGTATGTTTGTAAAGCTGGTTCATAATAACATTGGCATTGGCATCCCTTCTTAATTCAATGACAACTCTCATGCCTTCCCTGTCGGATTCATCCCTCAAATCAGTGATTCCGTCTATTTTTCTTAGCTTCACCAACTCCGCTATTTTTTGTATCAGATTCGCTTTATTCACCATATAAGGAAGTTCCGTTACTATAATACGGCTTTTTCCATTTGGCAGCGTTTCTATATCCGTTACGGCTCTTACTCTTACTTTTCCTCTTCCGGTTCGATATGCCTCTTCGCTTCCCCTCGTTCCCAGTATAACTCCACCGGTTGGAAAATCAGGAGCTTTTACAATAGAAAGTATTTCTTCTATCTCGGTATCCCTGTCTTCTTCTACCCTATTATCTATAATCTTTACAACAGCGCCTATTACTTCCTTTAAATTATGAGGAGGAATATTAGTAGCCATTCCTACTGCAATCCCTGTCGTTCCATTTACGAGAAGGTTCGGAAAACGGCTTGGAAGAACGGAAGGCTCTTTTTCCGTTTCATCAAAGTTCGGTACAAAATCTACCGTATCTTTATTGATATCGGCAAGCATTTCCATCGATATCTTAGAAAGCCTGGCTTCCGTATAACGCATGGCAGCCGCGCCGTCACCATCCACCGATCCAAAATTTCCATGGCCATCTACCAGCGGATAATGGGTAGACCATGGCTGCGCCATATTAACCAGGGCCCCGTATATGGAACTGTCTCCATGAGGATGATATTTACCCATGGTATCGCCGACAATACGCGCACATTTCCTATGCGGTTTATCTGGGCCGTTATTTAATTCTATCATCGAATACAGGACTCTTCTTTGTACGGGCTTCAATCCATCCCTTACATCAGGCAGCGCCCTGGAAGCGATAACGCTCATAGCGTAATCGATATAAGAATTTTCCATTGTTTTCTTCAAATCCACATCATGAATTTTATCAAAGATATTATCTTCCATTCTTTTCCTCATTTCTGCGCTGTCAAATATCAAGATTTTTTACAAATCTGGCATTTTCTTCTATAAATTCCCGCCTTGGCTCTACTTTATCCCCCATCAGGGTAGTAAAAGTTAAATCAATTTCAGACTCCGCTTCCTCATCCATCGTTACCCTTAAAAGAACACGCCTCTCAGGATCCATCGTCGTTTCCCAAAGCTGCTCCGCATCCATTTCCCCAAGACCTTTGTATCTTTGGATCTTATTATTCTGATCTCTTCCTACTTCTTTCAATATATTATCGAGTTCTTCATCGCTGTAAGCATACCAGACCTTTTTATTCTTCTCCAATTTATAAAGAGGAGGCTGTGCCAGATAAACATATCCTTCTTTGATCAGATCAGGCATAAAACGATAAAGGAAGGTGAGAAGCAAAGTAGCGATATGAGCGCCGTCCACATCGGCATCCGTCATAATAATAATTTTATGATATCTCAATTTGCTGATATCAAAATCTTCGTGAATACCTGTTCCAAAAGCCGTTATCATCGCCTTTATTTCCGCATTGGCATATATCTTATCCAGTCTCGCCTTTTCAACGTTTAATATTTTTCCCCTAAGCGGAAGAATCGCCTGGGTATTACGGCTCCTTGCCGTCTTTGCACTTCCTCCCGCCGAATCTCCCTCTACGATATAAATTTCACAATTTGAGGGATCTTTGTCCGAACAATCTGCCAGCTTGCCGGGAAGGCTCATGCCTTCCAATGCCGTTTTCCGCCTTGTCAGCTCCCTCGCCTTTCTTGCCGCATCCCTTGCGCGCTGGGCAAGAATCGATTTTTCACATATAATTTTCGCTATTGTGGGATTTTGCTCCAGGAAATAAGTAAGCTGCTCGCTCACAATATTATCCACCGCTCCCCTTGCTTCCGAATTCCCCAATTTCTGCTTTGTCTGCCCTTCGAACTGGGGATCCTCTATTTTTACGCTTATGATCGCAGTAAGTCCTTCTCTGATATCCTCGCCGGAAAGATTGGCTTCATTTTCTTTCAAAAGCTTATTATTTCTGGCATAATCATTAAAAGTCTTCGTCAGGGCATTTCGAAAGCCCACCAGATGGGTTCCGCCTTCCGGAGTATTAATATTATTTACAAAACTATAAGAACTCTCCGTATAAGAATCATTATGCTGCATTGCCACTTCTACATAAACGTTATTTTTCGTACCTTCAAAATACATGATATTCTCATACAGAGGGGTCTTGCTTCTATTCAGGTAAGTAACAAATTCTTTTATCCCGCCTTCATAATGAAACTGTCTTTCAACTGGTTTCTGCCCTTCTTCCACTCTTTCGTCCCTTAACACGATCTTAAGGTTTTTTGTCAGAAAAGCCATTTCCCTGAGCCGTTGTTTTAAAATATCAAATTCATAAACCGTAGTTTCCTGAAAAATAGTTTCATCGGGCTTAAAGCTAACTCTCGTACCTGTTTTTTCTTCCGGACATTCCCCGACTACTTTTAATGAATAAGATACATGGCCTTTTTCATATCTTTGTTTATATATCTTTCCTTCCTGATAGATTTCTACTTCCAGCCAGTTCGAAAGAGCATTGACAACGGAAGCGCCTACTCCGTGAAGACCTCCCGATACCTTATATCCCCCGCCGCCGAATTTTCCTCCTGCATGAAGAATCGTAAAAACTACTTCTACCGCAGGAATTCCCGACTTATGGTTAATCCCTACAGGAATTCCCCTTCCGTTATCGGTAACGGTTATGGAATTATCCTTGTTAATAACTACCTCGATCGTATCGCAAAAACCGGCAAGCGCTTCGTCTACAGAATTATCCACGATCTCATAAACCAAATGATGAAGACCTCTTGAAGAAGTACTCCCTATATACATACCTGGCCTTTTCCTTACGGCTTCCAACCCCTCCAATATCTGTATTTGATCCGCACCGTATTCGCTGTTATTGCTCATTCTTACCTCTCATTCTGCCTTATTTCGGCCGTTTCCTTCCGCCATCTATTTTAACTTTGTATGGTTCCTTCCACTACATTAAAAACTTTATTTATTTCAAACCTGTTGTTCACAAATTCATCCAAACCTGTACAGGTTATAATAGTTTGTATATCTCCTATGCTGTTTAAAAGATAATTTTGTCTGTTGCTGTCAAGTTCCGACAATACATCGTCCAATAAAAGAACCGGCGTATCTTTCGCTATTTTTTTTACAAGTTCTATTTCCGAAAGTTTCAAAGATAAAGCAGCAGTTCTCTGCTGTCCCTGCGACCCGAATTTGCGTATATCGATGTTTCCGGTAACAAAGGAAAAATCATCCCTGTGTGGGCCGACGCAAGTCTGTTTCAGTTTAATATCCCTCTCCTGGCTTCTTTTTAAAGAAATCTCAAAGTCTTCGATTTCCACATCAGGCTCATATTTTACGATAAGTTCTTCTTTATCGCCGGACAACTTTTTATGTATTCCATAAATAATCTCATTTAACTGCCCGGCAAACATACGTCTTCTCTCTATGATTTTGCTACCGAAAGAAACAAGCTGCGAATCCCATATATTGAGTGTATCTTTAAGCTGCGGATTAAAATGCATATCCTTTAAAAGTTTATTTCTTTGATTTACGATTTTATTATAATGGTTCAAATTATAAAGATAAAAACTATCCAACTGGCAAAGTTCCATATCCACGAATCTTCTTCTTTCGGCAGGTCCGTTTTTAATAATACCAAGATCTTCAGGAGAAAAGAAGACAACATTTAATAAGCCTAAAAGGTCCGCCGCTTTTTTTAATTTCTGGCCATCTACAGCAATCCCTTTTGACTTATTTTTACGAAGATGCATATCCACTTTATAACCAATTTCTTCTTTGACAAGATAAGTCCTGATATGAGATTCTTCCTGGTCAAAACTTATCATATCCTTATCTTTGCTTCCTTTATGTGATTTTGTAGTGGCGGACAGATAAATAGCTTCCAGTACATTCGTCTTTCCCTGAGCATTATCACCATATAGGATATTGGTTCCTTCGCTGAATTTCAAATCCAAAAAATCATAGTTTCTGAAATTCATCAGTTCCAAAGATTTTATAATCATATATTACACCTGTCAAGCTTTTATTTTTATCTTATTTCCATCAAATTCCACTATATCATCATTAAATATTTTTTTTCCTCTTTGTAAAACACATTCTCCGTTTACTTTCACTTTTCCTTGCAGAATCAGCTCTTTCGCCTCTACACCGGAACCGGCCAAACCAGATAATTTTAATACCTGGCCCAGTTTTATAAATTCGTCTCTTATTTCAATTATTTCCATATTTTCCCTTCTTAATCCATTTTTTAGTTTACTGTCGTAAAGTTTACGGGAAGAATAAGATAAATATATTTTTCCTCCGCATCCCTTATAAAGCAAGGAGCTTTTGGATTTACAAGATAAATATCGATCTCTTCGTCCTCGATTACCCTGAGCGCATCGATCAGAAACTTTGGATTGAAACCGATCATAATATCCTTTCCCTTTTTTTCGATATCGATTTCTTCATTCATGCTTCCTACTGCGGAATTGATCTTAAGCTCCATCATTCCGTCCATAATATTTATAATAATAGGCTTTTTATCCCCTTCCTTCACGAGAAGAGTAGCTCTGTCTATACAGTTTAAGAATTCTTTCTTGTTGATCCTTACCTTTGTTTCATAATCACTGGAAAGCATCTGGTCTATTTTAAAATAATCCCCTTCTATCAGGCGGGAAACAACCGTAGTATGGTCAAATTCAAACACAATATGTTTATCCGTAAAGAAAATATGTACTTCGCTGTCCATATCACCGGATAAAATCTTGCTGATTTCATTCAAAGTCTTTCCGGGAACTACGACTTTTTTCGGCATATAAAAATTTTTAAGCCTTATTTTACGGATCGATATTCTATGCCCGTCCAAAGATACCACTTTTAAAATATCTTCATTGATCTCAAATAATTCTCCTGTCATCAGCTTATTATTGTCGTTATCCGCAATCGAAAAAATCGTCTGCCTTACCACTTCTTTCAAAGTAAACTGGGATACAATGATAGAATCGATCTTTTCAATGGAGGGGAGGTAGGAAAAATCCTCTCCCGATTTTCCAATAATATTAAATTTGGATTTTTCACAGGTGATCGTCGTTTTAAACATGTCGTCCGTAACGATCGTTATATCGCTGTCGGGAAGTTTTCTTACGATTTCGAGGAAAATTTTTGCATCCAGGGCTATCATACCTTTTTCAACAATATTTCCTTCTATTATCGTTTCTATCCCCAATTCCATATCGTTAGCCATTAATTTTATTTCAGATCCCCTTGCATCCACAAGGATACATTCCAAAATGGACATCGTTGTTTTATTCGGAACAGCTTTTGATACGATTTGAACGCCGGTTAGTAAATTTGATTTG
>OFFV01001488.1_pt1 | contig 13553 bp, 11 predicted proteins | sample 1521461 | NCBI WGS metagenome assembly OFFV01 (sample SAMEA3504120, study PRJEB24116) | mouse gut metagenome | biome: mouse gut; feature: mouse-associated habitat; material: faeces | place: Denmark | collected 2011 | reverse complement strand
CATTGACGTACACTATAACTTTATCGGGGAGGTTGATTTTTCCCCGGAATTTAGCCGGTACAGCAAAACGACAACCGCATGACACCACAGCATCATGCGGTTGCGCTCCCAATAGGCAAAACTTCTTTATGCGCATTGCCCATATGCGCTACCCTCTTTTCGTGACAGTAAAATCCTGAAAGCGCAGGCCGTGACATTCCACAAAATGGGGTTTCATAACCACATCAAAGGTCCGCTCTGCAGAGGCCGAGTATGTGTGCAGGCCGATGATTTTTACAATATCCTCTGTTTTTTGGTGTTGTTCTGCCAACTCCCGGGCGGTAACCGCCTGCCGCCGCTTCAGGACGGTGTGCGCAAAGCGATTTACATTTTCCGCCGTGACCGCATTCCTCGCATACTGCAGCAGCTGTGCCTGATGTGCCGCAACAGCCTGTGTATCCGCTTCTTCCAGTTCTGGCAGTTCTTCGATCGGTGTAGGTCTTCTGGGCTGGACAGGAGGCTTCAAGGATTTCGTGTCAAAATATCCCTGCAGATACATTTGGAATAGCGACGCCAGAATTTCGTCCTCGGTATTGTAAAAATCCTCCGGTTCCTCAACCGTTGCGGCACAATAGCGCAGGATACGGTTAATTTTACTCTTGACCGTCCCGTCAGACAGGAGCAAAAACTGTGCCCTCTGGACCGCGCGGGTGCGGTAGAGGATGTGCCGCTCATCAATCACCTTTATGATCTCTCCCATTTCCCGCAAATCCTCCTCCAATTTGAAGACAAGCTGGCCGATGGCAAGATTTGCGTCCTCGTCGGACACCTGCTCCACCAGAGCAAAATCCCGAATCAGGGCTTCCAGGCACTCTGTCCGGCACAGTTCAAGCTGTTCCATCAGTTCGGAGCGATAGTAAAAGAGGTTGTCGTTGGTTTTGAACCGGTGGTACGCCCCTACAACAACCTTTTCCTCATAAGATTCAAACAGATTTAAGACTTCCTCCGGTGTCTTTCCACGCGTCAGTTCATCCATATAAGTCCCGATGGAGGCCGCCAGCCGCCGCAGCGACGTGTTCAGCTCGTCCAAATCGCCGGAAACCTCACGCAGGATGTTTTCATAAGGGCTCTCCTCCTTAGAAATACTCTGAAGTAGCTTGTAAACTTTGAACAGCTTTCCCTTATAGGTGATCATCTGCGGCGAGACAATATCATGGAAGGAGCGGATAATGGGAACGATCCTGTGATTGACTACAATTTGCGCCTCCTCCTCGTAGCTGCCTTCACGCTCCTCCAGCCAACCAGTGTCTTTTAACCGGCGCAGGAACATGGAGGCATAAAAACGCGGAGATTGGGAAGCCGGTTCCTCCTCTCTAGAAGCGCTCAAATCATCCAGATCAAAAGGAATCTCCTGATTCAGTCCGGCAAAGTATTCTTCCAGCCAATCTAAAACCATTGTTTTCGATTCTCCATAGACCGGGCTTCGCTTGCACCGCTGCCAGATCAGTGTGATGATATCTACATATTCACGGCGGTTGATCCCTGTCAACGGTTTGAAAAAGTCCAATGGAATGATATCAAAAAGTTGCAAAACAAACCTCCTTTCTGAAAATCCACCGAATTTCTTACAAGTCACTGGTTAAAATGATGTGGAGAGGTGGTACTATGCTCAGCAATAAACGCAAACGAGACTTAGAGGATTCATTTTTTCTGGATGATACCCCACCTGACCACTTAGATGGTGAAGAATTGGAATACTGGTCAACGCTCTCCCAACAGTGGAATCAGGCTTTGTCAGATATATATCAAAAAATTTCACAGCAGGATAGCTTGTGAGATAAAACAAGGCTAAGGGATTAAAGTCTGAAATTACACCCAGTACACTGCGCTTTTATCTAAAGTTTTCTTTCGCTCTCTCCAATCGGGCATTAGTGTTGTCAGGAAATCATAAAAGCGTTTTGAGTGATTCGGATGGATAAAATGGCAGAACTCATGCATCACCACATATTCGATGCAGTTCCTCGGCACTTCAAGAAGGCGTTTATTCAGTGTAATGATCCCTTTTTTCGCTAAACAAGAGCCCCATCGAGTCCCCATATTTCGGATACGCAGTACAGGCATTGATATCCCATATTTTTGAAATATCGGGTAGGTTTCCGAAACGATCTCGCCGAAGATAGTTCGGCATTGTCCGTCCAGATATCGTGTCACCATCCTTCGCTTTTGGGCAAGATCATCAGGATCTTTGATACAAAGATACAAATAGATCCCATCAGAGAAAATCGCTTCCCTCGCGTCTCTCTCCACTTTCAGGAGAACGCCTCTGCCCAACAGATAAAACGTCTCACCGCTGATGTACTGCTTGGGCTGAAGGGCATACTGCGCCATCTCAAGAAATTTTCTCTGGGCTAAGCAAATATAATTCCCCTTACTTACTACAAAATCATCCACTTTTTCAGCTGGGATGTCCGGACTTGCCGAAACATATACTTTGCAATCTTTATGGATCCGCAAATTGAGGTTCTTCACCGGTTTTTCTTCCAGCACATAGTGGATCGCGCTGCCTTCATATAAAACCGTTCTTTCCTGTGCCATCGCCGTTAAAACCTCCGAAGCGCCACTGTTTTCACATTTTCAATGATCTTATCAATGGTGTCAAAAGACAGTTTGAATCCGCGTTCTTTCTCGTACTCATAGAAAAGATCGTCGATATCTTGTGAGATGCGGTCATGAATTGTCTTGTTGTTGGTCCAGTCCACCTGACTATGCCTAGCCACAATTTTTGTGATCTCTTCCGCAATTTCCGCCGCAAAATTAGGGGAGACCGCCACATCCTGATCTGCATCAAATATTGCCAACAAGACACCGTAAAACGCCTGGGCGTGGACATTGTTCTTGATAGATTCCGGGTAAGTCACGGTGCTCTTTCCGGCGTGATAATCCTCCATGATAGCGCACATTTTCGCCAGATATTCCGCCTCTGAGATCACCTTTTCTCTGTACTGATCCAGAGCCTCCTTGATCCGCTTGGAAAAGCTGTCATAATATGCTGGATTCTCCTGATACTTTTCGCTGATACTGCGGGTCAGCTTACTGGCAATGGCGTCCGCTTTCGACCTCAAAGATCCCAGGCTCTCCAATTCCCGCTCAAAGTCATCCTTGTTCAGGATATCGATGGGGCTGGTAATCTGTTTCAATCCGGCTACTGACAGATGTGTGTCCAGCAGATTCTGCATCAGAGGCTCATACTCTTGATTGTCGATGGCGTCGCAGTAGCGGATTTTTACACTGCGGCGCACCTTGGAGAAAAAGAGAAAGGTATCTCGGTACTGCTTCAGTTCCTCCTTGGGAACCGCCGAATATACTTGTTCCGCATTCAGCACCAGGTTTAAGGCTTTGCCGAAAGCGCAGAGAAGATGATAAAAACTCTCTCGTTTCTTATCATCGGCAAGAAACACCTCAACTTCCTCGGGATCATGAGGATTCTTCAAATCTGCAAAAAGTTCCGTCACCCGAGTGTAGGCTTCCCGCAGGTCGGCCACAGACGACATGACATCCACCACAACGCCCTTCAGGTCTCCGCTGTCGAAGTTCTCTAGCCCTGCACCACTGTATAGGTCCATGGCAGTATCCAGTTTTTCGATCAGTCCGCGGTAATCCACGATCAGTCCATAGTCTTTTCCCTCATACAGACGGTTGGTGCGGGCAATGGCCTGGAGTAGGCCGTGTTCCTTCAGTTCCTTATCAAGGTAGAGTACTTGGCAAATGGGTACATCAAAGCCAGTGAGCAACTTGCTGCACACAATCAAAATATCGACATCTCCGGCACAGAATTGATGTTTCATCGCCTCCTCATAGGCGTCCGCATCGCCGTAACGGTCCATCATTTTGTTCCAATAGGCAATGACTTTATCGTCAACGCCTTCGTCCGCGTCATCCACCCCTTCCCGCAGGTCAGGCGGGGAGATCACCACGGCGCAGGTCAGATCGCCGAACTGCTCAAAGCATTCCAAATAGCGAACCGCATCCCTCTTGTAGTTGGTGGCCAGCATGGCCTTAAAGCCAGTGTTCTGATACCCCACGGTGAAGTGCACATTGATGTCCAATGCGATTCGCTTGATCCGGGCGTCGGTGGAGGTGAGGCGGCGGATACTGCTCCATTTCCGGGACAGGTCATCCCGCTGGGCCTCTGTGAGCCGCTTGGTGGTCTGCTGAAACCAGAGGTCGATATTTGCCTCGTCCACAGTCTGCTCCACAAAACGGCCCTCATAAATCAGCGGCACGATGGCCCCGTCCTCCACACCGTCCCGGATGGTGTATTTGTGGATCAGTCCGCCGAACTTCGCCATAGTGTTTTTTTCCTTTTTCATCAGCGGGGTGCCGGTAAAGCCGATGTAGCAGGCGTTAGGAAACACCGTATGCATTTTAGTGGCAAGCAGGCCATAGTTGGAGCGGTGGCTCTCATCCACCAGCAGGAACACATCCTTGGAGGGGTTCTTGTGCTCCATTTTTTCGGCTGTGTTGAATTTATTGATGATGGTGGTGATCACATTGGCTTTTCCACTGTTCAACAGACTCACCAGGTTCCGCCCGCTGGACGCTCGGGCCGGATGGAGGCGGGTGTGGGCAAAGGTAGCGGCAATCTGCCGGTCCAACTCTTTCCGGTCGGTGACGATCACCACCTTCGGGTTACAGTCCGACAGTTCCATTAGGATGTATTTTGCCAGCATCACCATAGTCAGGCTTTTTCCGCTGCCCTGGGTGTGCCAGATGACGCCGCTTTGCCGGTTGCCTTTTTCATCCTGCTGTTGGATGGTCTTGATAATCTCTTTGATGGCGAAATACTGCTGATACCGGCAGATTTTTTTCACATTGGCGTCAAAGAGGACAAAGTACCGCATCAGTTCCATTACCCGCTCCTGGCTGAACAGGGAGATCAGGTTCCGGTCCTGCTCGGTAGGGGCGCGGCCGGTCACATACCGGGCTAGCGCGTCCTCTAGAAAAACGGTGTTTTCCTCTTTCCACACATTCCAGAATTTCTTTGGGGTATTCGTCGTGGCGTACTTGACCGCGTTTTTGTTTGTGGCCAATACGATCTGCGCGAATTTGAACAACTGGGGAATATATTCCGGCTGCTGGTTGCGGCACATTTGATTCACAGCCTGGTCTACGCTGATCTGCGGGGCCTTGCACTCGATAACGGCGAAGGGAATACCGTTGATGAACAGCACAATGTCAGGGCGGGCGTTGTGAAGCTTGTCCCGGCTGTCCACCGCAAATTCCTCAGTGACATGAAACAAGTTATTCTCTGGGTGCTCCCAGTCAATGTAGTTCAGGTTGAAGCTGAGGGTCTTCCCCTCGCCCACGGTCTCCGGATAGCTTTTCCCCAGCAGCAGCGCATCATAGATTTTTTCGCTGGTGCGCACCAGACCATCGGAGAGAGATTCATCAAGATCCTCGATGGCCCGCTCGATATTGGCGGCAGAGAACTCATTTTCCGCACCGGCGAAGGCGTAGCGGTTGAGCCGCCGGAGCTGGCCCCGGAGGATATCTTTCAGCAGCACATGGTACCGGTTGCCCCGCTGGGCCTCGCAGTCCTGGGGTGAAATATAGGTATAACCCATGGACCGCAGCAGGTCAATGGCCGGTTGCTGGCTGATGTTCTTTTCTAAGTACAGGGAGTTGTCCATGGTTTACCTCCTTTCAGGAATATCAATAAAAACAGGAATAGCGGGGCGGGAAATCCCGCCTCGCTTTATCCCCATAACCCTGATGCCATCGTAAATAGAAACAATTCTTCCAACGTTTTAGAGTTTTCAATCGCAATCTTTAGGACCTCTTTTTGCTGATGTGTAAGCGGTCGATTTCCATGGTCAACAGCCCATTTACATATTTCTTTATATGCTTTTTCTTCCATTACACATTCACCCGCACAATCCCCGTCAGCAATAGCTGCATCAGGGCCTTTTTCTTTTGCTTTTCCTGCTCGATGTCCTGTCGGAGCAAGTCGAGTTCCCGGTCGGCAGTAGAGAGAACTTCGACGATGGCGGCTTGTTCTTCGTTTGGTGGTAGGGGAATAGGTATAGCAAAGAAGTCTTCATCTGAGATACTTATTCTATCGTGCCTTGCTCCGTAATTTGCAATACCTTTCACATATTTGTGCCAATAAGATGACTGAAAATAATACTTCAGATAATCTTGGTTGATTTCCGGGGAGAAAATAGTGAATACCGTATAAAGCGGCGACATGACACCGATTTCCCCAGTTTCATTTACATTAATTGGCCCACATGGGGCCGTAACTGAAATTCGGGGATTGTAAACAAATGCTCCCGGCACAACAATATAATATCCATCAATTCGTTCCTCGTTTGCAATCTCTTTATCAAATTCTTGGCCTTGTGATACGATTCCATGTTGTGCGCTGTTAGATAGAACGAGACTATATTGGAAAGCGGTGTTTTTCTTTTTCTGTTTTTCTGATAGCTGCTTCAATAGTTTTGTTTTCCATTCCCCATTAAACCCCGGCAGACGTTTCTTCCCCGTCAAAAGCTGCTGCATCAGATACTTTTTCTGCCGCTGTTTTTCGGTGAGGAGGTTTTCTTTCAGTTCAATGATCTTGTCTTGGATGACAAGAATAGTAATGATTTTCCTCTGCTCATCCAACGGTGGGCATTGTAATGGAAGCTTCATCAACGCTTCTTTCGTGAGCTTATACCGCCCTGCGCCCTGCCGAGTAATTGCATCAAATAAAGATTTATGCTGGTAGCTGTAATAAAACCATTTTGTCTCACACAAATCTGTTCCCACCAGTACATGGGCATGATTGTTAACCGTATACCTCCCGTCTACATACATTGTCATTTCTCTGTCTTTGTATTTGAGAAAATGATCTCCATCTTCACCAATCAAAACCGCTGATCCTTCTGATTCGTATGTAGCAATATACCCTTGTGCCTGTGTAGGACCGTAATATGGATACGGTCCTGGAATAGCTTTGCGTTCATCTTCGCTAATAGGCTTTCTTTTGTGATTGAATATATTCAGACACGCATGTATTGGACAACAACTCCACCTATCAGGTATTACCCCTGCTTTTGTCTTTTTATACCCCTCAGGAAGTTCGCCCCGTCGGATTTGGTCGATTCGGATTTTGACTTCTGGTGTCACAACTATCCTCCGCCTCTGCTAATCACTTTCTGTTTCTTTCTATTGTCTGGCCAATTTTGTTCACCGTTTCAGCCGCTTCACATCAGCCGTCAGCTCGTCCACCTCGTCCGCCGCCTCCAGAGCCCGGCGGTGGGCGTCGTACTGCTCGTACTGTTCCAGCGCCAGTTTTTCCGCTACCTCCCGCTTGACCGTTCCGAAATTCTCCAGGACCTCCCGGCCATTAAAGCACAGAAAATCTCCCAGCTTGTTTTCCCAGTCGGCCATGTGCATGGGCCGGCGCCCTTTGGCCTGTAATTCCGCGTAGTCCAGGTACATATTCACGATCAGATTCAGGGTGCTGATCTCCTCGTGGGTCATGTAGTTCTTTGCCACCGTCACATCGCTCCGGCGCACCTTGGCTCCCTTAAAGGCGGTGAGCCCCATATTGTCCTTGGAGGCGTCGGCCCGCGTGGCGATGATCTCCGATGCAGTGTGGCCTGTGGCGGCATATTCCAGCTTGTTCTGTACAGACTTGGAAAAATTTTGGGCGATCTGGCTTTTGCTGTCATAGTCCACCGAGAGGGCAAAGCCTTTTTTCATATACTCGGTCAGCACTCTGCTGGCCCAGCGGCGGAAGTGCATACCAACGCCGCTGCGCACCCGGTAGCCCACGGCCAGGATCATATCCAGATTGTAATAATCTCGCTCTCTGGCAACTTGTCGGATGCCTTCAGTTTGAACTGTTCGGAATTTCCGAACAGTTGCCTGCGGCTCCAATTCTCCGTCCCTAAAAATATGACTGATGTGCTCGCTGATGGAAGACTTGGCCACCTGATAAAGGTCACACATTGCTTGCTGTGTCATCCAGATGGTGTCTTCCTCGAAGTAGACATCGATCTTGGTATCGCCCTTTTCATTCTGATAGATCAAAATCCTGCCCGTGTTTGTCAGTTCTCTGCTCATAGCCCCAATTCCTCCAGATAGACTCTCATCTGCGCCTGTACCTGCCCCAGCTCCGCCTCAATGCTGGCGATGTTCCGCTTCACCTCGTCAATATCCACCAGTTCTTCTTCCTCAAAGGTATCCACATACCGAGGGATATTTAGGTTGAAGTCATTCTCCTTGATCTCATCGAATGAGGCCACATAGCTGTATTTATCTTCGTTCTGCCGCGCTCGATAGGCATTGACAATGCGTTCAATATCGCTGTCCCGCAGGATGTTCTGGTTTTTCCCTTTCTCAAAGTTTCCGTCACCCGAAGCGTCGATGAACAGTACATCCCGGCGGGGGCGGTTTTTCTTGAACACCAGGATACATGCGGGGATGCCAGTACCGTAGAACAGATTGGCTGGCAGGCCGATGACTGCGTCCAGCAGATTCATTTCCACAAGCTGACGGCGGATTTTCCCCTCACTGGCCCCGCGGAACAGCACACCGTGGGGCAGTACCACCGCCATCCGGCCGTTTTCCGCATCCAGACTGGAGAGCATATGCAGTACAAAGGCGTAGTCGCCCTTGGAGGCGGGCGGCACACCCCAATCGAAACGGTGGTATTGATCCAACTCGGCGGACATTTTCTTTTTGCCCTTGCTGTCTGCCTCTGCCTCCGAGAGGAAACCACTGTCCCACTTGTCCAGACTGAATGGAGGATTTGCTACCACTATCTGAAATTTCATCAGAGTATTGTTCTCAATATTCTGGGGGTTGGAAAGAGTATCACCCTGCCAGATCCGGGCATCGTCCACACTGTGTAGAAACATATTCATGGTACAAAGCGCCCAAGTTTGCTGGTTCTTTTCTTGGCCATAGAGCGCCGCTTTCCCGCTGGGTACTTTCTTATATGCTTTCAGCAGAAGGCCGCCGCTGCCGCAGGTGGGATCATAGATGCGGTCGTTTTCTTTCGGCTGTACGAGGGAGGCCACCAGTTCGGAAACTTGGCTGGGAGTGAAGAACTCACCGCCTTTCTTTCCGGCATCCGAGGCGAACATGGCGATCATGTATTCGTAGGCGTCACCGATGATATCGGCAGAACCCAACTGACTGGGACGCAAGTCAAGGGCATGGAAGTCCTCCAGCAGATTCCGCAGGGTTGCGTTTTTCTCTTTGGGCTCACCAAAATCCACCTGAGAGTTGAAGTCGATAGCCCGGAACACATTGCGCAGCTTCCCGCTGTTGTGTTCCTCAATGTGGTTCAGTGCCACATTGATTTTCTGGCCGATTTCCGCATCGTTTCGGTTGGCGTAAAGGAAGTCGAATGTGGACTGCTCGTCCATTGCGAAGCGTTCCCGGCTCATGGCCCGTTCCACCCGGCGCAGATCACCGTTGTACTGCTTGATATAGGCTTCACGTCTCTCTCCGGAAACATCACTGAGGTATTTCACAAATAACACGGAAAGGATATAATCTTTATAACGGGAGCTGTCGATCTTACCGCGGAAACTGTCGCAGGCATTCCACAGGACTTGTTCAATAGCTTTTCTGGTCGTCATAGCGTTGTTCTCCTCATATTTTTTTGCGTGTGATCTATCACAGCGGCATAATATCTTTCTTTCTCTTCAGCCAATTTTTTTAAAAGCCACGTTTCCCGCTTTGCAAGCAGATTCAACTTCGCTATTTTTTCTTGGTTTGCAAGATTGAAGGGCAATATTTCCAGCTCGGCAAAAAATGTAGGTCTTACCGCGCTGAGCATATTACTGGAGCTGCTTTCGTAGACTTTTTTCTTGGTATCCGCCGTATTTAAGAGCCAGAGAAGATATTCAGGCAATATACAGTCCTGATTCAAACGAATAATCGCAAAGTTGGAGGAAACCACCATTCCAACCATGCCAGAATCAATCAGAATTGCAGTATAAGGAATACTAAGCCGGATAATGATATCACCTTGCTGTGTCAAATACTCCTGGCGCAGTGGCTCAGTGGCGTAAAATACTTCCAGACTGTCAGAAAGAATATACCCATCCGGATGAATAGCCCGCAGATTTAATAATGGGTAGCGAAATGGTGATAGCTCTCGAGAAAGTTTTCTTGATAAGACTAATCCGCTTCGAATAGTGGCTACAGTTCCAAGTTTCATTGTTCAATTTCCGCTCCGTTATGGCTGTTAAATAACAAATTACTTCAAAGATGTTCCAGATTCATCGTTAGCTATTATATCCCAATCCGAATTTTTGTCAAGTTGTTATGTATAAAAAATAACATCATATAGTTTCAGTATTTTTTTCTTTCCTGTTTTATCGGAAATTATGCTGCAATATAGGCAATCTTTACGTATTATCTGCTTCTTTCATTTCCAAACACGCCGCTTCGATCTCCGCAATCTCCTCCGGCGTATGCAGTGTTGAGAATCGTCTCAGATAGTCCTCCCAACCAAACAGCAGCGCATCCGCCTTTCCCCTGTCTCGAATCAAAATTGGACTTTCTCCAGCCTCGACCCGCTCTATAATGGCATCTATGTCCTGTTCTAACTCCTCCATAGTGACAGAGGAGAGCTTTTCTATATCGATTTTCTCTTGAGCAATTTCCTGCCGTATCCATGCTCTCAGCACATCGGTGTTTTTCTGTTCTCCGCAAAAGCAAATAAACACCCGCACTAACTGTTCTGACGTAATACTCCTGGCCCCGCACCAATCCAAAACCTCACGGCTTAACGATTCCTCTACCTCGACGGAGACTGTCGCCGCATCAGCTTCGGGCTCGGCGGGGATTTTCAGCATCTCCTTGTAAGACTTTGAGCTCTATCGTTTCCAGAGAAACAGGCAGAATTTGTATCTCACACTTTTGGGAATCTGGATCACGGAAGATCACAAGCGTCATTTGTCTGTGTAGTGGCAGTAGGTCTACGATTTCAAAATTTTCCATTTTATGTTCCTCACTTTATCATAATAATTGTAAACGGCGGCTGGATATTGCACAATAAAGACAGGCGGTAATCAGTGATGCCAGTTTTATATTCGGAGGGACAGTGATGGCGACACTCACCGCGCCTGAGATTCAGCATTATTGTGAAATGCTAAGCCATAGGTTATCCGCCAGCTTTCATAGCGCAGCCGTCTTTGATGCCAGGACTTGCCAAATTTTGGACAAAAATTTTGATCAAATCAAGCAAATCATGCCCAGGGAAGGTACTATAGATGTCTGGGATTTATGGTTCCGTGCTCCCCGGGGGGGCCATTGAGCAGTTCGGAGATTATCAGGAATGGCTGGAGGACAGAGAGGTCTCCAACTATAAGGAATTCCAGGAAATTTGGCTATTTTGCTTTCCCGACGAGGAATATTGGTATTCCTTTACCGCCATTGAACGGAAAGAGGAGCGATATAGAGGAATTTTTCTTAACCACAGAATGATAATTGAGCAATGTGATGAGCCAACTGCTGGTGTTCCGCTGGACATTCACGAGTTTGCAGAGTGGCTCCTGCAATCAGTAGACGCCTGTATTGGCGCTCTCAAAGCGGGAACTTACAACCAATTGATTGCGGACCATCTCCCTATTCAGTTCCGTACCGGAACAATTTCGCGGAAAGACTGGTGGTCAGTATTTCCGGAGATTCAGAAGGAATTCTTTTCAGGGCTCTCTCTGGAAGATATAGACATTTCTTTTAAAATACATGGAAGAAAGCAGCCTACAAAATACCATAGGGCCACCCATGGAAGAGTTGAGCGCGAACGACTATTTTCGGGCGTGCGCGATCGGATATACCGCAAATCATTACTCCGACGGCGACCAAACACCCAGGGAGCAGTATTATCTCCACGCTGACGGACGGGATGGAGGCCTCGGTGAGGTTGTCAGAGGCGGCAACTCAACCCATATCAGCCTATACCCCCAGTACAAAGAAGATGGCTTCACGTTTTTGCTGGATGGGGCGTCAGTTAGCCGGACGATTGAAACTGTCCGATTCTACTTAGCTTTGCGGAAAGCCGACCTCCCGGTCTATATCAGGGACGGCTCTATTCTGGCTGACCGACTCACCGACAACGAGAAAATCGGCATTGTTCCCCAAGGGATAACGCATGTCTACTGTGTAAGTTTGTTTCCGAAGGAGCGGATCATATCCTTTACGAATTTAGATTGTGAAAAGCTGGATGAGGTCGTTCGGCACTGCATTTGGCAGCCTATCCCACAGGCTAAGTTGCGATTATAGTATCGGAAAAGATTCGCTCCGAACAGAACGGCTATGGGGCGATTCATCTAAATGAGCAGGCTTAATCCCACAAATGGAAAAACCATTCTGAAAACAGTTGAAAAGCTTCTTGCTTACATTGATTTCGATATTTCTTTATTTTTTGCTCCTCTGCATGGTATCTCTCGTCTATATCAACGTATTCTGGAATCTCTGAGGGAAAATGTATTACATGCGCTCCCGTTTTCATCCGCTCCTCTTTCTCCTCTGCTGTTTCCAGCATCTCACCGAAATGCCCGTATTTCTGTACAAATTCCTCAAGTATTTTCATGTGTTCATCCTCATAAGGATTCTTTTTTTGACAGGAACTCTCATCCGCTTCGCGGAACAGAAAAATCATCCAGTCCAGGATCGTATCCCATTCTCTATGACAGGTATCATTTACAAGGATCCCATTCTCATTTTCATAGTTTTCCCCAAGTATCCCAGGACTGCCATGCCGTGTCTTTTTGTATTGTTCCAGCATAGCGGGAACAGTCTCCAGGAACCAATCATAGATACTGTACAGATCCGCATCGCAGTAGCCCTGTTTGATTCTCTGCCTACAGTATTTCAGATCTTTCCAGAAGCAATCGAATACACCGAAAAACTTTTTGTCCACCCATGCCCAGTGATAGGCCTCACGATCAAAAATTGACCAAATTCTCCGAGGTACATACCCCTTTTTGCGTTTTGTCCCCATAGGCATTTCCTTTCCGTTGTGTCTTTTTTGCCACCGTTTCAAAATCGCTTCGCCTGCAGGTCACAACGATCTGGCTCTGGTCAAATACTTTTAATAGGTGTCGATATCTACTCATCCTTTTTGCCCTCGGGCGCGGGGGGCATGGCGAAATTTCAAAGCCGCTTAGCCCCTTATCCGCCGCATCCGGACCGGGCAGCGCTCCCAGGAGCACCGCCCCCGCCTGGACTTGGCGACTTGTTGTAGATTGGTCCAAAGACCGAAGCCGTGGGCCAAATTCCAGAAGGGAGAAGCGTAAGGGCGTTTCTTCCTTTTATGCATGGAGAAGAGAACAAGAACGTATTTGCGCAGAGCGCAGGGAGAAACGTCTGTCATTTTCTTTTAATCAGCATTTTGCAGATGCTCTCCAAATATGTCTTTCGCGATGTGCGGTGTCACCATTCATCCGCACCTGAACCGGCCGTCACGAGTTCTCCATTCCGCCATGCCCGCCGCGCCCAGGGAGGACGTTACGCAGTCTGCTGCTGGATGAAATCGGACAGGATGGTGTCGAAGCTGTCGTTCA
>OFFV01001482.1_pt1 | contig 13562 bp, 16 predicted proteins | sample 1521461 | NCBI WGS metagenome assembly OFFV01 (sample SAMEA3504120, study PRJEB24116) | mouse gut metagenome | biome: mouse gut; feature: mouse-associated habitat; material: faeces | place: Denmark | collected 2011 | reverse complement strand
GTTCAGCTTGTCCTCCCGCCGCTCCATGCGCAGCTTTGACCGGCTGATTTTCTCCTTTTCGCTTTCCGTGCTGAACTTGGCCTTTTTGCCTTCCGGCCCTTTGGGGGACTTTGGGACATTCTGTCCCGAAGTGGCCTGATCCCCGGCGCTAGCGGTTTTCTAATAGGGTTTTTATCATTTTCCCGGTGCCGGGAAAATAATTCTGTTATTCGTCCGTTTCATCTGACTGCACATCACCGAACAGAATACGCATATAATCGCGGCGGCCATACAGAACGCGGTCTATATAAACATCTTTTCCGTAAGCCCGGTAGAACATAAGGTAGTTTCCGCTTACGAGAAAACGGTAATCGCTTTCCGTGTCCGCGATTGAGGAAAGCGGAGTACCTACATAAGCCTGATTTTTCAGGACGCGGATTTTCTTTGTGATCCTGCTTATAGTTGCCAGGGCCGCGTCCGGGTTTTCAAGTTCCTCTGTAATATAGGCTTTGATTTCAGCCAGGTCATTTTGCGCCTCTTTCGACAGATGCAGGTTATTCATGGGAAAGCCCCAGGTTTTCCTCCACGGCCTCCAATGTCAGCCAGCCTTTCTCTTCCCCGGATTTCCGGCCTTTTTCAAGCTCGTTCATCAGCCGGATGGTTGCCTGTGTCTTTTCATAGTCCTGTATGTCAATGATTGCATAGCGCCCGCGTCCGTTTTTGGTGAGAAAGACCGGTGCGCCCACAGATACGTCACGGAGCACATCGCTGTAATTCCTCAAATCAGAGATTGGTTTGATATTCGGCATAATCACATTCTCCTTTCCTGCCCTTAGTATACCCTGATTTGCTGTAAAATTCAACAGCATATTTTACAGCGGTATTTTAGTGAGCACCCCATATGGATTTTGAGAGGCTCCCGGTCTTGAAGAGGACGAAGCACAGCAGCACCGTGTACCCACGCAGGTCCAGATGGCCCCCATCAGGTCGCTGCCCGCCGCGATACCCTGCACCGGCGCGGCGTAGACCGCCATGCAGACCATGATAAAGCATACCCTGGAACCCCACGGCAAAAAGGGACTTGAAATAGTTGTGTCCCATGTGCCCGGCCTCCCGGTTGGTGATAGTGGCGAAGGGGATGGGGCAAGGCTGTCGCGCCATGCGTTGATAGCTGCATAGTATATAACCACTCTGCAAAAGGCGTTAAATGTGTATTCGATATGCTCCTTGTATGCTTCTGTGCAAGGCATAAGTGATTCCTCCTTTTCCTCCACAAAGGATATTCATTTTCTAAGTCTTTATAGCTGTTTGTCAAAATACACTATCGCAAATAGTTCAATTAGATTGCGTATACCCAAATAAATCAATCCAAATATTGATACTCGCTGGAATGTGAAAGTTGTTTGGCTATTTATAAATAACGGTAATATAGCCAACAATATAATTAAGCCACCATTAACGATATTTGCAACAGTATTTGCTCTTAATTGTATCAGTTGCCAGCGTTCATCACCTTTGTACTTCACTTGTTTCACAGCTTTTGAAATATATAGCAAAAGAGTTGCGCCTACTGCAATAATGAGAAAAGTTAAGATAATTATTTGTTCATTCATGTTTTTTGTCCCTCCTATACTCAAAAACTTTATCAATAGATACATCAAAGGCTTCTGCAATCTTAAACGCTAATTCTAAAGATGGCATATATTTATATTTTTCTATTGATATGACTGCTTGGCGTGAAATTCCGACTTTGTTAGCCAAATCAGCTTGCGTCCAATCTCGTTCGGCTCGCAATACTTTAATCCTATTCCATATCAAAATTAGCTCTCCTTTCCAAAATGTAATGAAGTGATTACGTTTAGAGTGTAATGGGTTCTTTACATTTTGTCAAGTTATGGGAACAAAAAATATAGGAGTGAGAAAGATTCCGTAGTAGTCGGCACTGTGCGTAATGTGCATAACTTGCTTCTTTACCGTGTATGAGCATTCCTGCAGGTTATGCTCTTTCTGGTGATTTGGGACATTTTTTTCAGGCCGGAAAGAGGGAAAAAGGAAGCGTTGTCTGCAGGTATATTTGCAGCAGCCAATGTACGCCTGTGTTTATGCCCCGGTGTTCCGGGATGGGTGAGGTATGCGGTATCGGCGGCTGCTGTATTGGGGTACTGCCGTATCAGATATAAGGGCTGTCTGGAAAAGGCCGTTTTCACACTGCTGTTGCTTTACAATTTCCACGGAATGAGCTTTTTGGTATCAAGCAGTCTTTATCAGTCTTTAATGGATGACCTGCAGGGGAGGCTGGCAGATGCCATCTTTTGACGGATTGATTGGTGATTCATTAGAACTGCGAAACTGCGCTTTGAAATATAATTCAGGTCATAGTGCCAAGGCATATAGCAGAGTAGAAAACAGGATAAAAATGTAAAAGAGTCAGCCCCAAATTTGCAGAAGAAATTCTATCTCAAACAAGGGACGAATAATTCTATTATCCTGTAATGCTGTTAAAATTTTTGGTGTAGATACTGGTATAGATATAAGAAACTTAATTTAGGAGAGGAAAATGAAGAAAGTACGTTTTGAGAAGAAAAAGTATACATATTTGGATTCCCTGAGATTTTCTATAATCAGTTCACCTGTGTGTACGATATTGTATTTGATGCTGTCTCTTGCTGTTGCAATTCTGCCATCCTGCCAGGTTATTATGAATGCAAGATTTATTGATAATGCGCTGGGACTTATAGACGGCTCCGCAACGAAAAGAGCGGTATATATCTCACTGGCGATTGTTATCGGGATTATAGCATATCAATGGCTTGTTGATCCCATAAAGGCATATCTTGCCAACAAAATCGAGATGGATATGAGGGTCAGTCTTAAGGGCGCATATGTTGAAAAATGTTCAAAGATTGCGTATAAGTATGTTGAAAATACGGACAGTATGGATTTAATGAACCGTGTTGCCGACACAATGGAGCATAAGTTTATCGACGGTTTTACAAATATAGTCAATCTGATATCGCTTTTTATGACAATTGCGGGACTTCTTATTGTCCTTATTACACAGATTGCCTGGGTTGCACTGATTATGATAGCGGTAGCCATACCGCTTCTCTATCTTTCGTTCATAAGCGGAAAGGCAACCTATGAGGCTAATAAAGAGATTACCAAATATCAGAGAAAATACAAATATCTCACTACCGTAATGACGGGAAGAGAAAATATTGATGAGAGAACGGTATTCGGATATAACGAAAAGCTTAATGACAAGTGGTTTGAGCAGTATGAGATTTCCAGAAAAATGGAAACAAGAACACGTGCCAAATGGTTTGTAAAGCTTAAATCCGGAAGTATGATAACAGCATTTTTGTGTACCTTTATTGCAGCAATGCTGATCAACCCTGTTGCAACGGGAATTATTACAATCGGTATGTTCTTTTCACTGATCAATGCAACCTTTGATCTTGTACACACCATGTCATGGTCACTCACAAGATTAATCGAGGCTGTATCCACACATATCGAATACCTTAAAGAGATTACAAAGTTTGCAGCATTTGAACAGTATGATAATGCGGATGCCGTGCCTGAAGGCGGTATAGAATTTAAGTCTTTGGAATTCAGGAATGTAACCTTCAAATATCCCGGTACAGAAACCTATATTCTTAAATGTATGAACATGAAGATAGAAGCCGGCAGGCATTATGCCTTCGTTGGAGCAAACGGAGCGGGAAAGAGTACCATTGCCAAACTTCTGACAGGTCTTTATCAGGATTATGAGGGCAGGATACTGATTAACGGAAGAGACCTTAGAGAATATACGGCAGCTCAGCTTAAAGCCTTTTATGCAGTTGTTTATCAGGACTTTGCAAGGTATTCAATTTCAATCTGGGATAATATCGCCATAGGATGTATTGGCGGAGCGGATGATGAAGCAATCAACAATGCCATAACTGCTCTTAAACTGGACTCGGTTATTGAAGGCCTTGAGGATGGTAAGGATACATTGCTGGGTAAGCTGGCACAAGAAGGCAAGGATCTTTCCGGCGGTGAATGGCAGAGAATCGCCCTTGCAAGATGCTTTGTAAGTGAAGCACCGATTCGTGTACTGGATGAACCCACAGCTGCTTTGGATCCCATTGCGGAAAGTAACCTTTATAGTGAATTTGCAAAGCTTTGTGAAGGAAGAACCACATTGTTTTTCAGTCACAGACTGGGCTCGGTTAAGCTGGCAGACTACATTTACGTAATTGATAACGGACATGTAGAGGAACAGGGAACGCATAATGAGCTAATGGCTGCAAAGCAGCTTTACTATACGATGTATGACAGTCAGAGGAGGTGGTATCAATGAGTGAAAAGAAAATAAGTCCCATTAAGATACTTAAGAGAATAACACCTCTTGTATTTAAGGCAACACCCTTCTTTTTTGGATTGTTCATTGTAATTACAATACTCCATGGCCTGTCATGGGCAGTAAAGATTTTGTTTCTGCAGAAGTTTTATGATACCACCGGTGAAGTAATAAATACAGGCGGAAGCATAAAGACCATATACATTTCTCTTATTGTGTACGGCGTGGTTATTATTCTGGCAGAGCTTGTTAATGCACTTAACAATTTCCTGTATCTGCCATTTAACCAGAAGGTTATCGGAAAATTGATGCAGAAGGTTCATCTTAAGATATCTAAAATTGGAGCCATCGAATATGAAAATGCGTCAACTCTGGACAGCATCAACAAGGCCGGGATGGGAATCAATCATATCTTCAACATGGTATTTTCATTTATCATGATGATGGCATTTTTCCTTCCCTATGTGCTGTTTATGGGAATATGGATTTTTACTATTAAGCCGATTCTGGCAATCGTAATTGTTATTTCCATGATGCCCTGTCTTCTGACAAAGCTTGTGCAGGTAAGTATGTACGCTGATCTTGAGGATGAGATTGCTCCGCTGAGAAGATCCTGTGATTATTATGAGAGCACCATCTGCTCCAGGGAATATTTTAAGGAAACGAGAATCCTAGGCGTAACGAACTATTTTAAGAAGCTTTATTATGACACAATGGTTGTTCTGAATAAGAAAAGCCTTAAGGTGGCAAAGAGAGCCTGTCTGTTTGATCTTGCGGGAAAAGGAACAGGCCTTGCGGGTTATCTGGTTGTCCTTCTGCTTTTTGTTAAAGCATTGCTTACAGGTGATATTACGGCGGGTACATTTGCCGCAATATTCACGGCAATCGTAAAGATGCAGGAAATGGTCGGAGAAATGATTAATCTTGTGGGCGATATAGGTAAAAACAGCGGTTCAATCAACAACCTTCTTGATTTCATAGATATGCCCGAAACAGACGGTGAAACAAAGGTAAATGATTTCTGTGAAAAGATTGAACTTAAGCATGTTTCCTTTACATATCCGGGAGCAAAAGAGGAATCTCTGACAGATGTTAATCTGACAATGAACAAGGGTGAAACCGTTGCGATTGTGGGACATAACGGAGCCGGAAAATCAACCCTCGTGAGACTGATTACAGGTATATATCAGCCCACCGGTGGCAGTGTAACAATAGACGGTATACCCACAAAGGATATGAAGTCATCGAGCCTTTACGGACTTATGTCCGGTGTATTCCAGAAATTCCAGAAATATCAGATGACTCTTCGTGAAAATGTTATGATCAGCAATCTTGATACGGAAAGGGAAGACGGAACTCTGCTGGAAACCTTAAAGAAAGCAGATGTGGATATTGAATCACAGTCTTATCCCGACGGTTTGGAAACAATGCTTTCCCGTGAGTTTGACGGCGTCGACCTTTCAGGCGGACAGTGGCAGAGGGTATCTATTGCAAGAGGCATCAACAGAGACAGTAAGGTAATCGTGTTGGACGAGCCTACTGCAGCAATCGATCCCATTGAGGAGACAAAAATATATAAGAAGTTCAAAGAGATATCCGATGAAAGAACAACGGTGCTTGTAACTCACAGACTCGGAAGTGCCCGAATTGCAGACAGAATCGTTGTTATGGAAAATGGCCGTGTTGCAGAAATCGGAACCCATGATGAGCTGATGAATAAACAAGGCACATATTATGTTTTGTTCATGTCACAGGCACAGTGGTATGAAAATCAGAATGCTTAATAGGAACGCATAGTGTGAAAAATCCATATGCGACAGATTTTTCACACACAAATTTGTGCCTGCGCCCAAATTTGCAGACTGAGCAAGAATGTGGGATTAATATGAAGAAAACATATGTAACTTCACATCCACTTCATATTGTCATGGTAGGATTTTACCGGGGAGGTGTAAATATGTTTCAGATATTGGTCGTCGAAGACGATTGGGATATTCAGGAAGTATTGGAAAATCATTTGTGTGGCTCTGGTTATGAAGTCACTTTGGCAAGTGATGGGGTGGAAGCTATTTCACTTTTTGCACAGAAAAAATATGACTTGGTATTATTGGATATTTTGCTGCCCAAAATTGATGGATATGGCGTTTGTGAATTGATAAGAAAACAATCTCAAATTCCTATTGTGATGCTGACTGCATTAGACAGTGAAGCAGATCAGATAAAAGGTCTTGATCTGCAGATAGATGACTATATCACAAAGCCTTTCTCTATGCCAATTCTAAAAAGAAAGATTGCTGCAATTTTACGAAGGACGGCGGGCTATACAGAAGCAGACAAATATCTGCATTATAAAAATGTAGTCCTTGATCTGGAGGGATATAAAGCTTTTGCCCAGGGCAGAGATATTGACCTGACCGCAAAAGAGTTTGAAGTTTTAAGGGAGTTTTTACTAAATCAGGGCCGTGTATATACCCGGCAGAATTTACTTAACATACTTTGGAGTTATGACTTTATTGGAGATGAACGGCTTATTGATACCCATATTAAAAATATCCGTAAAAAGGCAGGAGCGGATATAATTGAAACAATAAGAGGGGTGGGGTATAGAATTGCGAAAGAAAATAAGGAATAGTATAACAACACGTATCTTTGTGATGACGCTTTTTCTGCTAATGCTGATGAGCGGCATTACCTATTTGATGATTGGACTGACCATGCCCGTTTCGTACCGGGTGGAAACAGATAATCATTTGGAAAGGGAGGTCCTGCAGTTAATTGACCGGCTGCAGGAGACGACTTTTGAAAACAGCAGCATCCTTTTTGACAGGTTTCTAATGGAAAACAAGGCGACATTGTTTATCCGGCTTCCCGACAACACATTGATTGCGCCGCCTTCGAATGTTGTCGCGGATAATGGAACGGATAGTAATATTGCCACGGCCAGAGAAAATGAAAAAATCATTATTACGGATAGTCAAAACGGTGCATTGAATGTTTCTGTAGACTTATCAGATGTCAGGGAATATGTTTTCTTTTTTGGAGACTCAGCCGAGGAACATACCTTGTTGGTAGCAGGCGAAGCCAAAGCTGTGAATCAGGTAATCTCTACCCTGTTGCAGATCCTGCCCTGGATAATTGTTTCTATTGTCTGTATTTCTTTGCTTGCTGCCTTTTTCTATTCTAATTACATTACAAAACCGATTGTAGCAATCAGTGCGCTTTCTAAAAAAATGTCTGATATGGAACTGGACTGTCAGTGCGATGAAAGCCGCCATGATGAAATCGGGGTATTGGCGCACAGCTTAAACGAAATGGCGGCAAATCTTTTTTCAACACTTACGCAGTTAAAAACTGCAAATGATTCCCTGAAACAGGATATTGATAAGGAAAGGGAACTGGACCGGCAGCGTATGATGTTCTTTTCTGCTGTATCACATGAACTTAAAACACCTATTACGGCTTTGCAGGGGCAGTTAGAGGGTATGCTGCAGAATTATGGATGTTATAAGGACAGGGATAAATACCTTGGGAAATCACTTGATATAACAAAGTCCATGGAGCATACGATACAGGAAATTGTGGCTATTTCGCGCATTGACACAGCAGATTTTATTTTGGACAGGAGAGAGTTTGATTTTGCAGAACAGGTTCGGGAGACAGTGGCGCAGTACATTGATTTGATGGAGCAGAAAGAATTGGATTTAGATATCAATATTGCCGACAGGGTAATTGTAAATGCCGATCCTAAATTAACACAAAAGGTTTTAAGCAATCTGTTGAGTAATGCTGTCCGATACTCTCCTACACGGGAGAAAATCTGCATCACTTTATCTTCCGTGGAAGGATCGGCAGACTTTTCCATATCCAATACAGGGGTGCAGATTAGCGAAGAGGCATTACCGCATATTTTTGAAGCGTTCTATCGGACAGATCATTCCAGAAACAGGCAGACAGGGGGGAGCGGTTTGGGGCTGTATCTTGTGAAACGTATATTGGAACAACATAATGCCGTGTTTTATATATGCAATTTTGACTGTGGGGTGAAATTTTCATTTGTCCTGTAAACTTTTAGAAATTTTAGGGCTTGCCGATGCAGGCTCTTTTGATCTAAGTGACTTCATAAAAACTCCATATTCATTCCAGCATTACTTCATATTCCTATCGTATCCTGTAACTGTAGCAGACAAAACTGTGCATGGCAGCATGTCGAAAGGAGCAAGTTTATGAAGTTCAGGAAAAAGGGTACAGCACTATTCATTGCGGCAATAACGGTATTATGTGTGGGAACAACTGCTTTTGCTGCGGAAAGATTCAACATCGGGTGCATAGACGACAGCAGTATTATTCTTGGAACAAGCGGTGAAAAGGAGGCAGATGGCATTGCCAAAATCAGCTTGGACATGGGCGATACGTGGATAGCCCAAAGTGAATATGTGCCTTCCGAAAGTCCGGCAGATTGCTGGACGTATGAGGAATACAAAGCTTATGCCGAAAAGGTAGCCAATGGCCTTATGGAAATGTATGCTGCCGGAGAACCGGAGTTGACAGAGGAAGATATACGTGCATGGAAAGAGAATGCGGTGCAGATGTTGGCATTTATTGATGCCGGAGGTAAAGTCTCAAAAAATGCAATGGGAACAGACAGTGAAATTATAATCTCAGGCTTAGATAACACTGTTATCGAAAGCGTAACAGAAAAATAGTAAATATATGACTAAATGTGCAGTTTTGATGCTGTTACCGGAATCGTACAAAAGACAAACCGCCGCACTATGGACTTACAACCATATGCGGCGGTCTGTTTTTTCCCCGGCAGTCCGCGCCAGGATGAACGATAAAAAGTAATGGAGCGGGTGGATCGTTTTTTATTAACTAATTCTACGCCCGGTGAAAATGAAGGTTTTCTGATGACTTTTCTGATGACATTTGATGAAAACGGAGAAATTAACCATATTTCCACTATATTGGATCAAAAGCGAAAAACTTTTGGACTGATTTGGGCTAAAAAAATGAAAAGTCTGCGATTCACGTAGCCAGATTAACCATTCACGAAGCAGGCGTTAGAATCCCCCTGATTTTTTTCGATAAGTTAGTTAAGCCTGCGAAAAACTGGAAACAGGTAAGGGGGGTGTACGCCTTTTAATAAAGCGGAAAAAGCAGTTTTTGATACGCGGCGGTGTCAATATAAAAGTGAAAGGGGATGTGTTCCATGTGACAGTCATGTTACAACAGGAAAGTCAGGATAAAATTGTGTGACAGAAAAAAAGGAGAAAATGTATTATGAGTATTTTAGTGAGTAATGCCGCAACAGGTGCATACCGGTACACAGACAGGACGCAGAAAAATGCGGTAAGCGGAGCAGGTTTTACAGAACGGACAGCGCAGACACAGGAAGCAGCGGATGCAGAAAAACTGGAGAATTTCAAAAAAGAAATCTGGAGTGAGATAAATTCCATGCCGTGGGGTGCAAATACTTCCATACAGATAACGGATGGGGCTTTCAGGAAAATGATGGAAGACGGTGAATTTAAAAACAAAATGATGAAGATCATCCGGGAGGATGCCGTCGGTTCCAATAAGATGTGCGGTGGGACGTTGATAAACATTGATGAAAATGGGTATAAAGGTTATTCCTATATGGCAGACCATGCAAAAGAGGCAGGCTCGGCATTTGCAGCTCATTCCAAAGATAAGGATGCTTTTTATGTAAAGAAAGCAGAAAAGAAACGGGAGTATAGGAAGCTGTTGGAGGAAAAGCGGGCGCAGGCTGAGAGACAGCAGCAGGAGTTATTGGATGAAAAAATCGCAAAGGCGGAGCAGGAGAGAAACAGGCTGGCAAAGGCGTGGAGCAGTAAGCAGCAGATGGAGAAGGCTTCCAGGGCCTATGAATCGAATATAATGACGGAAACTGTGGAGGGCGGTGAGGTAAAGTAAAATGAATGGCGTATCATTATCAAACAAAGTAATCCATTGGAATCCGAAGGATTTTGCCGTGATCCAGAATTTCAACAAGGTAATCCGGGAGAATGAAAAGGTTTCCAATAATTATCACTGGAAGAGTAATAAAGCTGATGGCGTGGACTGTTTCGGGAGGACGCTTGACCTGACTTCGCTTATCAATAAGCCGGACGGATACCTGCAGGGTAGGCTGTCGGATGTGGACGATGCCGACTATTATCAGTTCAACATAGCGGAGTACAGGATTTTAGGGGCAGTGTCCGACAAGCATAATCTTGATATAACAGTGACCCTTGACCACATCCCGGAGGGCTGTGATTATGAACTTGTCCTGTATGACGGTGACGGGAATCAGGTTGGAATCGGGCAGGACAATGGCAGTGGCGGCAAGAGCGTGACCGTGCCGAACTGGAATCTGGAGAACCGGGAGTATACGGTGAAGGTGTTTACAAAGAACGGCTCCCCGGTAAATGCGGAGGAATATTACCATCTTTCTTTCCAGACGAAGCAGGCGGCAGGGGATAATGTACTCAGGCAGCAGGCAAAGGAAATGCAGGAATATGCCGGTGCGCTGCGCCGGAAACTGCATGACGGTCAGGATGCGGCAGAAGAAAAACAGGCGCTCCAGCAGATCAGGGAAAAGTACGGGGCATATTATACACAGCAGATGGATGAACTGCATAAAACACAGGCAGCGGAATATCTGGCAGAAGGGGAAGTTTTTGACGAGAGCAGGAAAGAGGAGCTTCTTTCCAAAATGGCGGCGGGCGGGGAACTGACGGAGCAGGAGAAAGGGCTGGTCAATATCTTTGCATCTGCACAGGAAATTGACAGCGCCACGGCTTCCGCAAAACTGCAGGCGGATATCGGTGAAGAAATCTTCCGGCAGATGGGGCAGTCCGGCATTTCCCCCATACCTTCTTTTGAAGTCAGCATTGGCATAGACGGAAAGGCGGAAGTAAAGGGGATTGAAGATGCGGCTGTGAAGGAAAAAGTGGAGGACATCCTGAACGGTTTTTCCGGGGAACTGATGGATACTTATATTTCCATAAATGCGGGTATGCAGGGGATGAATAAACAGGAGCAGTACATATTGAAGGCGGCAATGGGGGTTGAGGCATTTTTGCAGAAAGCAACGGGCGGCAAAGTGGCACTGTCAGACATCACAGTGGAGAACGGCAGGATAAAAGGGCTGGATGCGCCACTTGATAAACTGCTCAATGATCCGGGGCAGAACCAGACATACCTTGATTACAGGGCAGACATACTTGCAATCAAGAATTATGAAAGGATGAATGGAAACGGTCTGCTGGGAGGATTCAGCGCAAGATATGCTGTTGACGGGGAAACAATCCGTACAATCGGTATATAATGCCGCAGACGGAGATTCGCTGCGCGGATAAATGCGGGCATCATGCCCGGACTTATTATAAGGGGGCATGGGTGGCTCTGAATAATAGAGGAGCCGCAAGTAATATTTGAAGGAGGATGAGAATCGTGTCAATGGAGATTACAAACAATTACAGTAACTATGCGGCAAATTATGTTGATACCGCAAAAAAGTCGGATAGCAAGTCGGCAGCAGAGGTAAAGACAAGCAAATCAACAAACAGCAAAGACAAGGTTCAGGCATATTATGAACAGCTATGCAAGAAATTTCCGCAGATAAATATCAATACAAATGGTGGTGTATTACCGAGTAACAGTAGCAGAGTTACGGTAAATCTTTCGTATGACTGTTTGAAGAAAATGGCAAATGATCCTGAATTTGCAAAAGAAATCGAATGGAATCTGTCGGGAGAAGTTGCTGCAAACTCAATGGTTTATGGGTGGGCGCAGAGAGATGGTGTCGTGCTTGGCGGAAGAACTGTTACATATGATGCCAGTGGCAACAGGCAGTCATCCTGTGGTGGCATGAGGACAGCAAATACAGGAAACGGAAATAATAATACTGATAAAATACAGAAGAAGTATAAGGAAGAGGAAGAACGCCTGTTAAAAGCCAGAAAGAAACGTGAAGAAAAGGAAAAAATAGCTAAAAAGCAAGCAGAGAAAAAGGCAGAGGAAGAAAAGACGGCGGAACGGCAGGCAGAAAGAAAAGAACAGATGGAAAAACTGATGGAAGGGACATACAAGGTATCTGCCACTGGCACGGATGTGAAAAGTGTTACACAGAATATTGTTGAGGCGGTGTCAGGCACATCGTCACCAACAGGTGGAAGTTTTGACATAAAGGCATAAAGTTTGATATTGACAGCCATGTTGCAGCAGGAGGAAGTGGGAGAAGATAAGTAAATGACTTTGTATTAAATAAAGCTTAAAATGGAGGATTTGAAAATGGCTATCAGTGGAGTAGGACAAAATTATTACCAGAACAATGTGGAAATAAAGAGAAACACAAAGAATGTGAACGGTATGGAAAAAATTTGCACTGGAAAAGCAGGGAGTACGCAGGGCTTATCGGAAGCGGAAGAAATGGAACTGTTTAAGAAGGAATTTTATGCTGAACTTGAGAGGATACCAAAGAATAGAACAATTACCAATCTGGCAGTCAATATATCGGAGGAGGCATTTAAAAATATGAAAGCCGATCCGGAATATAGGGCAAAGATAATGTCGGCGCTTCAGCGTGATCTGACGTCATCGTTTGCTCCGTTAAAAGCATCATTACTTATAACGGTAGGAGCGACCGAGAAAGATTATAGAGGAGATTCATGGTCTGGCCCTAATAATGATTCGGAGTTTTTTGCACGTTCGCAGGATAGTTTTTATAAGAAAACAAGCGGGAAGAAAGACAGGAATAAGGAACTGCTGGAAGAATATCTGGAAAAGCGGGCGCAGGCCAAGAGACAGCAACAGGAGCTGTTGGATGAAAAGGTTGCAAAGGCGGAGCAGGAGAGAAGCAGGCTGGAAAAGGCGTGGGATAGTAGGCGGCAGATGGCAAAGGCTTCCAGTGTTTATGATGCAAATATCATGACGGACACTGTGGCAGGTGGTGATTCGTTGCTCGGATAAATGCGGGTATCATGCCCGGACTTCCAGCAAGGGAGCAAGAGCGGCCTGAACAACAGAGGCGCCGTAGTATCAAAGGAGGATTTGAAAATGGTTATCAATGGGGTGGGACAAAATTATTATCAGAACAATGTGGAAACAAAGAGAAACACAAAGAATGTGAACGGTACGGAAAAAATTGACACTGGAAAAGCAGAGAGTACGCAGGAATTATCGGAAGCGGAAGAAATGGAACTGTTTAAGAAGGAATTTTATGCTGAACTTG
>OFFV01001481.1_pt1 | contig 13569 bp, 14 predicted proteins | sample 1521461 | NCBI WGS metagenome assembly OFFV01 (sample SAMEA3504120, study PRJEB24116) | mouse gut metagenome | biome: mouse gut; feature: mouse-associated habitat; material: faeces | place: Denmark | collected 2011 | reverse complement strand
CCCCCGCCTTAAAATAAACTGGCCTGTTCAGAATATATTCATCTAACTGCCGGTAAAACGCAATGGACCTCTCTCGGTTAAAAATCACCGCCCCACATCCGTGGGTGTACTCCGCACGGATAAACTGGGAGGCCATCTGATGCCGAGGCGGGTCGTGGTAGGCCGGGGCAGCGGCGGGCAGAAAGGGCGTCAGATAGAGGTTGTACATGGTTCCATTTTTCACCATCTGGGCCAAAGCGTCCACCAGAGCGGGCGTAATCTGCGCCCCGGCCAGTTCAATCATATCGTGCGGCCCCACAAAGGGTCTCAGACTTTTGGGCAGCTTGGCCCTCTGTTTTGGTACGGCGCAGATATACTGTGCATACCACCTGGACGCTGTCCCCTGCTTCTCCTCTGTCACTCCAAGCACCTCCATACGTGAGCGGTGAAATCAGTGTAACACAAAGCAGCGGCACATGCAAGCGGACACAGCCATTGCAAACCGGCAGAGGGCCAATCGGAGGACCGCTCAAGTGAGAAAGGAACTGTCGCGCAAAATGCCCTACACAGGAAAAAGTATGACCAGCGGGAAGGGACGCATGGCCGCCCCACCCACGGCAATCGCCTTCGCCCCCCTCTGCTCTGGGCGTGTCTTGTCCACGCTCCCGCCTGTCCCGCACTATCTGGAGTACATAATTACCGCCAAATACTCCAACTCTTCCTCACCGATGTTTTCAATCCCGTGAAAATCCCCCTCCTTGCACTGGATCATGTCCCCGGGTTCAAGCTCATAATACTTTCCGTTGTCGTTCACCCCCGCCCTGCCCTTCAGGATATAATAGGTCTCAAAGTCGCCCACGTGGGTGTGAACTCCAGCAGAAACGCCGGGCTTCATCTTTGTGATACAGAACAGGCGTCCCGCGCCATACATCTCCCCAGCCTCTAGAATGTTTATAATGCTCGCTTCACCGTTCCCGTTTTTTAGGCGGACGGCATCTACCACGCTCATGTCCTTGTGGCGTCTGATCATTGCAGCAAACCTCCCAAACGCAATTTAAACAACCCCGCGCATAAAATCAATGTATTTTGAAAGCCCTTCCTCCAATGTATATTTGGGACAATAGCCAAGGTCCCGAACGGTGTCGGCAATGTCCCATACCCCTTGGGCCTCGGTGATGACGCCATCCCCAACCCGATATACAAACTGTGGGATTTGTCTTTTGATTTCCGCCAGCACAGCCTTCAGCGTGGTACAGTGGCTCACCACATTATACACCGCGAGGTCATGTATCCCCTCTGCCGTCAGCGCCGCGCAGGAGCAGTATACCGCGTCGTCGACGTGCACCATCTCCAACGTCTGATCCCCGCCGCGCTCCAAACAGTACGGCTCATTCCGCACGCGGCGTCTGAGCTGTAGAGCACCACGCGGCGTATTCCGCTCAGCCGTGCCGCCTCCAGCAAAGACGCCGTGCCGTCAATATTTGTGTGGATGGTCTGCAGGGGCACCTCCAGCGAAACCGTGGGACTGGACTGCGCGGCGATATGGATGATCGCGTCCACCCGGTATGTCTGAAACACGTCCAGCAGGCGCGGAATATCGTACAGTTCGCCGTATACATAGATGCGATTCTCCGAGGGGTAGGGCCGGCGCATACTCCTGCAAAAGTCAATTACAGTGTGGCCCTCCTGAAGCAGTCTTGCTGTCACCCCTCGGCCAATATAGCCGCCGGAGCCTGTTATAAATATATTCATCGGCCCAAAGCTCCTTAAATCTAAAGTTTGAAATCAGTCTGCCAAGCGATTATGTCAGGCTGTACGCCCATATCAGAGCATCACATCGCCGCAGTTTGGCCCCAACGTCTGGCCAACAAACAGGTTTCCGTCTGGGTCCGCAGCCAACAGCACGGCGGCCGGCGCGACTTCGTGGGCCTGGCCGGCCATGCGGCCCAGGGCCTGGCCGATGCGGCCGAGGGGCAGTTCGCCCAACTTGCGCGCAATCCATTCAGGGGGATTGGATGCAAACATCCGAGTATCCACCGGCCCCGGCGCGATGCAGTTGACATTTACGCCACGCCTCCCCACCTCCCGGGCGAGGGACTTGGTAAAGGCGATGACACCGGCTTTTGCCGCACTGTAGTGCGCGGTATCAATGCCGCCAATCTGCCCCAGTTGGGATGTGACATTGATGATACGGCCAAAGCCCTTCTCCAGCATGGCGGGGAGCACCAGCTTGTTGCACAGCACCACACTGCGCAAGTCGATGCGGATCATCCGGTCAAAATCCTCCATCGTCATGTCGGATACAGAGATCTTCTGGTCAATTCCAGCGCAGCACACCAGAATGTCAATCCCGCCGAGCTCCTCCATCACAGTATTTATCATATTTTGGATGTCCGCGTCACTGTCCAGATTGGCCTGGACGCATATCGCCCTTGTCCGGCAGTTCTGCTCTATTTTGGCTTTAAGCGCGGCGGCCGCTTCCCCTGAGGCGTTGTAATGGATGGCCACCTCCGCCCCCTCCTGTGCGTACGCCCAAGCAATTGCATATCCAATACCGGCCGACCCGCCGGTGACCAGAGCTTTTTTCCCGTTCAATTTCATGGCTGTCTTCCCCTCCCTTTAAAACGGCTGAAATCGGCCGCGCTTTATCAGCTGTCCGTGGCCCTTTATGTCCATCACCTTGCCGTCCTTATAGATAAACGTACCGCGGGAAAGGGTCGCCACAGGATAGCCCTTGACTTTTACCCCGTCATAGGGGGAGAAGTCGCATTTGCTGTGCATCCCCTCCACTGACAGCGTAACCTCCTTCTCCGGGTCGATCACTGTAATATCCGCGTCGCTTCCCACGCTGATCGTTCCCTTTTGGGGGTACATGCCGGCAATGCGTGCCGGATTTGTGCTGACGACCTCGACAAACTTTTCCAAGGTGATCCGCCCTTTGGAAACCCCCTCGGAGAACACCACCGGCAGCCGGGCCTCGATTCCCGGCGCGCCGTGGGGGATGGTGGCAAAACTTTCCCGCCCCAACTTGATCTTCTCCTGGTAGGGGAAGGCGCAATGGTCCGAAGAAACCAGAGAGATGTCGCCGTTTACAATCCCCTGCCATAGGGCCTCTTGGTCCTCCTTCTTGCGCATAGGGGGTGTAACCACATACTTGCACGCCTCCTCCAACGGCTGGTCATAGACGCAGTCGTCCAGCAACAGAAAGTGGGGGCAAGTCTCAATGATGATGTTGTTCTTCCTTTTCTTCGCGGCCCTCGCCCGCTCCAGTGCGCCCTTACAGGACATGTGGACAATCATCACGTTGGCGTTTACCATTTCGGCCAAGTCGATCACGTTCTGTGTTGCGTTCTCCTCACAGATGGGGGGGCGGCTGACGGGGTGGTACTTCGGCTCAAGTTTCCCCTCGTTTAACAGCTTTTTGGTGAGGTAGTCAATCGCAAAATCATTCTCGCAGTGGACGGAGAGGAGGCCGCCGTGAGAGGAAATCACGTCCAAAAGGCGGATGGTTTCCTCATCCCGCACCCGGTGCCAATAGGCCATATACACCTTCCATGTGGGGAAGCCCTCGTCAATCAGCTTGGGGAGGTCCCCGTAGGCCTCCTCAGAGCGGTCGGTGATCACCGGGCTGAAACTGTAGTCAATCACGGCCGAACCGGCCGCTTTCTTCGACCACTTCTCGATGATGCCCCGCAGGGTCAGCCCCTTTTCCTGCATGGGATAATCCACCACACAGGTCACGCCGCCGCAGGCGGCAGACACCGTCCCCTGGTACCAGTCGTCCAGGGTGTGGGAACCGTTGATAGGTGCGTCAATATGGGTGTGAATATCAATGCCGCCGGGCATCACAATTTTCCCCTTTGCATCATAGACGTCCTCACTGTCCCGCAAATCCACCCCAATGCAGGCAATTTTCCCGTTCTTGATGCCGATATCCCCAAAACACACGCTGTCGGCATTGACGACCTTGCCGCCTTTCACAATCAGATCAAATTTAGCCATAAACGCTCCTCCTTTCATTGTTCCGCTCTTGCAGCAGATGGCAGCGAACCAGGTGCCCCTCCCCTCCGTCCTTCAGCTCGGGGTGGCACTTCGCGCACTCGGGCTTCGCCCTTGGACACCGGGCGTGGAAGAAGCACCCCTCAGGCAGATTGATGGGACTTGGAATTTCACCGCGCAGAATTTCCGTCTTCCCCTTCTGCCCCGGGTCTGGAACCATGACAGAAGAGAGCAGCGCATGGCTGTAAGGGTGCAGCGGGTTGTTAAAGACCTGATCCACCGTCCCCACTTCAACAAACTCGCCCAAGTACATCACCGCCACGCGGTGACAGATGTATTTGATGGTGCTCAGGTCATGCGAGATGTAGATATACGCAATGCCCAGCTCCTCCTGCAGCTTGCGTAGCAGATCCAAAATCCCAGCGCACACAGGCAGATCCAGAGCGGAGGTCGGCTCGTCCAAAACCACCAGGGTGGGGTCGCCGCAGATGGCCCGCGCAATGCAGACCCTCTGCTGATATCCGCCGCTCATCTCGGCGGGATATTTTATACGGTACTCCTCTTCCATGGCAACCTGGCTCAGCGCCTTGGAGATGATCTGGTCCTTATCCATCTTTTCTCCGCTGAGCTTTTCCTTCATGTTCAGCGTATCCAACAGGGTATTTTCCACATTCATCTTGGGATTTAAGGCGTTGGAGGGGTCCTGGAACACCATCTGCATATCCGGCCGGAGTCGGCGCAGCTCCTTGCCTTTCAGTTTCATCAGATCTTTGCCCTTGTAGATCACACCGCCCCTGGTGGGCTCAATCAGCCGCAGAATACATCTCCCCACTGTGGTCTTGCCCGAACCGCTCTCGCCGATCAGACCAAACGTCTCCCCCCGGTACAGGTCGAAGGAGACGTCGTTAATGGCGTGTACCGCCGCCTTGCTGCCGGGCGATTTGAATTCCTTAATCAAATTGCGAACCTTTAGCAGGACTTCCCCTGTATTTTCTTGTCTACCGCGCAAAACAGACCCCTCCTTCACGGGCAAAATGGCATTTCACAATATGCCCCTCTCCGATGTCCACATAGGGCGGCTCCGCGCAGCGACACTGGTCCGCTGCATAGGGACACCTCGGGTGCAGGTAGCAGCCCGCAGGCAGCGCCATCGGGCTAGGCGGCCGGCCGTCTAAAATATACTCCGGCCCCCACTGCTCCCCTGTGTCCCGCACCGAGGAGAGCATACTCTTGCTATAGGGGTGCTGCGCCTGTTGAAACAGGGTCTCCGTAGGGCAGGACTCCACAATCTGACCAGCATACATAATCGCCACATGGTCGCAGTGCTGCGCCACCAGCCCCAAGTGGTGGGTTATAATCAACGCCGTCGTACCCAGAGAGGTAACCATGTCGTTGAGCTGTTCAATAATCTGGGCCTGTATCGTTACATCAAGACCGCCGGTGGGATCGTCTGCAATCAGCACCGCCGGCCTGTTGATCAGCGCCAGCGCAATGACAACCCGCTGCGCCATACCGCCGCTGAGCTCGCCGGGGTAGGCCTTCATGCGGTTTTTGGGATCGGGGATGCCCACCTTGTCCAAAATTTCAATGGAGGCCTTGTAGGCCTTTTGCCTTGCCTGCTTCCCCCGAGCATCGGTATGGGCAAGGTAGACATTGATCAGCTGATCCCCAATGGTCAGCAGGGGATTCAGCTGGGAGTGAGCCCGGGGAACCGTCAGACTGATCTCGTTGCCCCGCAGGGCAATCAGCTCCCCCTCGCTCTTATCCATCAGGTTTTCTCCCCGGTAGAGCACCCGGCCGCCGGTGATCTCTCCGGGCGGCTTGATAATATTCAGGCAGGCCCAAGCCGCCACGGATTTTCCCACGCCGGACTCGCCCACCAGGCCCAGCTTCTCCCCCTTGGTCAGCTCAAAGCTCAGCCCGTTGAGCACCTTGGCCGTGCCCTTTTTGGTCCGAAATTCCACGGACAAATCTTCCACACTGAGAATTGGCGTTTCGTTATTTTTCATCGTCATGATCCCTTCTACAGTCCATCGGTCAGTCGTTTCTCTCCAGCGGGTTCAGATAGTGCTGAAGCGCGTCACCCAGCAGAGAATACCCCAGCACGGTAATTGCAATTGCGACACCCGGGAAAAAGGAGGTCCACCACTGCCCCAGAATAATCTCATTGGTACCCATAGACACCATCAGCCCCCATTCCGCAGTCGGAGACTGAACGCCGGCGCCGATGAAGCTGATGCCGGCGGACAGCAGAATGGCCCACCCCAAATTCACAGTGGCCTGCGCAAACACCGGGGTCAGCCCGTTAGGGAGAATGTGTTTAAAGATGATGATCCAATCAGGGTTTCCCGCACACCTGCTGGCCTCCACATAGGCCTTGTTTTTCTGCTCCAGGGTCTGTCCGCGCATCAGACGGGCATAGATCGGTGCGTTGACAAAGGAAATCGCCATCACGATATTGCTCACTCCGCCGCCCCGAACCGCCACCAAAACCATGGCAAGGACAAACACCGGGAAGGATTGAATCAAATCCAGCGCCCGGGCAATCAGTTCACTGAAAAAGGATTTATAGTACCCGATGACCAATCCCAGCGGAATTCCGATGACAACTGACAGAGAGGTTCCAACCAGCGCAATGGTCACGTCAATTTTTGTCCCGGCCAAAACCCGGGAGAAGACATCCATCCCAACACAATCCGTTCCGAAAACATGTTCCCACGAGGGGGGCAGGCGCTCAAATCCGGAGAAGGCCGTCTCGGGCGGATAGGGGGCCAGCGCGGTTCCGAAAAATATCAGCACAATAGAGACCACAACCACTGTGAGGCCAAACGCATATCCCGGACGTCGCAGCATATATCTGAGGAATAAGAGCACCTCGTTCTTTTTCGTTGCTTTGCCTGACATCTGTTTTCCTCCTATCCAAGATTAGCCTCTGCTGCGAGGATCCATGATGTAGTACACAATATCCACAATCAGATATATCACCATACAGAACAACGCGGAGACAAACATAAAGCCCTGAATGGCCGCATAGTCCTTATTTGTCACGGCGGAAACGGCATACTGACCGATGCCGCCCCAGCCGAATACCTGCTCAATCAAGGTCGCGGCGCCTAACAAAAAGCCGTACAGCGTACCTACAAAGGTGACCACCGGCGTAAGGCCGTTTCGGATGACATAGCGGTTCACCTTTTTGGTAGGAAGGCCGCAGGCCCTTGCGTACCAGACATAGTTTGAATTCACCACGTCAGACATGACGGTCTTTGTCATCTTCATAATGGGGCCAGAATAGCAAAGGCCAAGGGTAATCACCGGCAGGGTCAGCTGCGCGCAGGCGGACCGCAAAGCCGGCATATTCCCCGTCAACACCGCGTCGACGGTGTACATGCCCGTGATTGCCTTAGGCGGCGAGATGGCCAAAGATATCCTGCCCAGGGGCGCAGGCGCCACATGGAGCTTTACATAGAAGATAAAAACCAGCAGCAGACCAATCCAGAACTCCGGCATCGCACCGGCCAGCAGAGAGTAGCCACGCCCCACCCGGTCTCCCAGCGAGCCAGGTTTGAGCGAGATCAAAAGCCCAAAGGAGATGCCAATTATCAGGGCTAAAATCAACGAATAGGTGATCATCTCCAGCGTTGCGGGAAAGCGTTGGGCCAAGTCCTTCGTAACCGGGTTGCTGGTAAACCACGACGTCCCCATATCGCCGCGGAGCAGGTCCTTCATGTAAATGAAAAACTGCGTCGGCACCGGCTTGTCAAGGCCCATCTTCTGTTCAATGGCGGCCACCACCTCGTCCGTCGCAAACGAGCCCGCCATCGCCTCGGCCGGGGAACCTGGAATCATCCGGATCAACAAAAAGGTAATCAGTATTACGGCAAAAAGCTGGGGAATAAAAATGATCAGACGTTTCACAATAAATTTAAGCAGATTCATGCGTTTCCTCCTTCTTCGCCTTTGAGGATCTGGGGAAGGGCACATTTTATGGAAGCTTGACTGTGCGCCCCAGGATACACAGCCAAGCTTACCGGTTGGATCATGAGCTCTTATCTGTCAAGTGTCGCATGACGGAAATCAAAACCGTTCAGAGAGGTCCACACACCGCCGGACAGGGCCTTCGTCACCGGCAGATAGTAGCCCGGCTCACAGACCATAATCCAGCCCACATCGTCGGCAAAGGTCTTTTGCAGGTCGCTCCACACGCTGGCGCGCAATTCCTCGTCCAAGGAGAACTTGGCCTCGGCAAACCGCTGCTCCACAAAGTCACTGTAGTACTCGTTGTAGTCCATGCCGCACTCGTTGGTGGCGAAAATGCCGATTGCAAACTGAGGGTCCGGGAAACCGGCCATGTCCTGGTTGACATACAGTTGCAGGTCGTTGTTCACCCGCTTGTTATACAGGTCGCCTGTGGGCAGCTTTTCTATGCTCAGATTGACGCCGATTTTCTCCAGACTGGTCTTGTACAGGATGCAGATGCGCTCCAGATCCGCCTTGGCCGAGTCGATGGAGATGGTCACATCAAAGCCGTTGCCGTAGCCGGCCTGCGCCAGCAGCTCCCTGGCCTTCTCCAAATCGGTGGTGTAGTGGTAGGTCTTCTCATAGTAGGGGAAGATGGTGGCCTGGATACTGGTCATGGGCTTTGCGGTGCCAAGGTACACGGTGGACAGGACCTCCTCATAGGGGAACGCGTAGGCCAAGGCCTGCCTGACCTCCTTGCTGGACAAAATGGGATCGGTACACAGCGGCTCGATACGCAGGGACAGGTTGCTCTGGTGATACTCAATCTTCACCCCGTCTGCACGCTTCAGCTGGTTGATCTCCTCTGGCAGCGGCCAGTCAAACACATCGATGTCCCCAGATTGAAGCATGGCCAGCCGGTTGGCGCTGTTGGGGATCTCGCGGTAGATGATCTTCTTGATGGAGGGGGCCTGTCCGTAATAGTTCGGGTTGGCCTCAATGACCACTTGGCTTCCGGGAGACCACTCGGTGACGTAGTAGGGTCCGAACGTGGCGGCGTTGGTGGCCAGCCAGTCAGAGGCCCAGGGGTCGGCATCGGTGGCGTGCTTCTTGGCCTCAGTGGAGTCGATGATACCGGTCAGAATGTGGGTATAGATTAGATCACCAATGTAGCTGACGCCATCGGTCGTGATGGACACTGTATATTTGTCCTCAACCTTCACGTTCTCCGCAGTGGACAAGCCCGTGGTGGAAAACATATGGAAGTCGCCCAGCGCGTCCAAGGCGTCCGCCCGGTCTAAGCGCCATTTGACGTCCTCTGCGGTCAGTTCGTTGCCAAAGTTACTGAGCACACCCTCACGCAGCTTAAAGTACACGGTTTTTCCGTCGTCGGAACGCCACCACTTCTCGGCCAGCGCACCCGTAATCTTGTCGTAGTCAAAATCATAGACACAGGTGCCGTTCTCGTTGGTCGTCACAGCCCAGTCTAAAAGCCGCTCGTAAACGTTGGCGGAAAGCGCCATGGCCTCAAGGGAATTGTGGTACTCCGGGTCGATCCCGTTGGGCAGGGCGCTGACACCGACAACGAGAATTTCATTGGGCGACAGGGCAGCCCCACCCGATTGGCCGCCCTGGCCGGACGATGAACTATCTTTGCCGCCGCAGGCCGCCAGCGAAAGCATTATGCCCAACGCGAGGATACCCGCAAGGATTCGTTTGCTTTTTTTCATGTCTCTTTCCCTCCATTTATCGTTCTTGGGTTGATAGGAACACTGGCGCAGACAGCCTTACACCCCCTAAACTTTCAATTTTCGATTCGCCGTTGGCTTATATGTACGATTATAACAGGTATATTCCCAGGTGTACTCGTGCAAACTGCACAACATAGGGGGAATCGGTTGTTCAGAATAGACGATCTTTCATCCCGCTGTCTTTACCCATTTCATGCAAAATGGTATACTTTACAAAAATGACAGAGAAAGGTTCTGCGTCGGATATGGAGCTTTTATCTTTAATGCGGAGTATCAGCCCGCAGCTTGTTCACCTGCTGAATCCCGGCGTCAGCGCGGATAAACCGGTAAGCGATGTCGCAGTGATTGAAACGCCCGACGTGATTTTCAGCGTTGCCGACGGGGAATTGGTTCTGTCCTCCACGTTGTTTCAAAATTCTACCGAGCAGTTTGTCGCCGACTCGCTGGCTCGGCTCAGCCAGGCCAATTGCGCCGGCCTTTTAATTAAAAATCCTCCGCTGAACCACATCACCCCTGCGCTCCTGCGCTACGCGCAACAGCTCAATTTTCCGATTTATCAGGTGGAACCCGTCATTTCCCTGTCAGAAATTTTCAAAATTTTATACCGGAATATCCGCCGGGTTGAACAGCAGGATTTTGAATGTATCCTCTCCGGCCTGCGGCATCTCAACAATCTTGCCATATCCGGCGCTTCTCTGGAGGAGATAGCCGTCTCTATGGCGCAGGAAATTTCCAATACCGTCCTGTTTCTCGATTTAAAATTTTCCATCATCTCCATCCAAACCGTCCTGCCTAATTGGCACGCAGATACCGTTCATCTGGCGGTTGGGCAGCGATTTTTCACCCCAGTCGAACGGGCGCGCATTGAAAGCGGCCTGCACGAGTTCCCCACCAGTCCCTATCTAGACCGCATCATCCGCAATAACGAGTACCTATCTTTTATCATCGTTCCCACGCGGTGGGGCGACAGCACCACTGGCTATCTGTGCCTGCTCTCCACCAATAAGCCCTTCTCCATGCCCGAACTGTGGACCATCGAAAATTTCCTGCCCATTTTAAGCCAAGCCATGCATAGCAAAATGCTGACGGAGACCCCCTCCTTAAACGTGGAGGATCTCTTTGTCTGGCAGGTGCTTTTGCAGCAAAGCCCCAATATGCAGCGGGCAAAGCAGGTCTGCGCCCTATGCGGCTTTGACTACAACGCCGCCAGAATCTGTATGGTAATAGAATATCCCACGCTGAAAACCGCACCCGCCGCAAAGCGCAGAAGCACCCTGGAAAGGCAACGAATTTTCATTGCAAATCAGTTAGAGACCTACACAAATACCCATAAACTAATTTTAATCCACGAAAATTATTTAATCGTCCTGCACACCGCGTTTGGCGACCTCCCTCGAATCTCTGTGATACAGGATCACGAGATCTTCGGCAAACGTCTGGTAGAAGACATTGACAGCGAGTTCTCGCTGGACTGCTTCATCGGCCTGAGCGAAACAAGCCGAGGGCTGGAGACTTTGAGCGAGTGTTACTTCCAGGCTGCGGAGAGCATCTCGCTGGGCAAAAAGATCCGATTAAATCAAAGCTGGTTCTCCTATCATGAGCAATACCTGTTCCACCGGCTTTGGCGTAGCTTCACCAGCAAACAGCTGCATGAAATCTGTATCAACATATTGGAGCCCATCATGGATGACACCCCCGACTTTGCCGAACTGCGCCGGACCCTGGAGGTATATATAAGCTGCAACGGCAACCTAAGCCAAACCGCCGAGCGGTTGTTCATTCACCGCAACACGTTAAACTACAGAATGACAAAGCTGAAAAATCTACTCTCCATCAACGAAATTTCTGCGGACGATTTTACCCGATATATGGTCGGATTGACAATTTTAAAGATGATATAGTAAGATAAACGCGCAGGGGCGATTTGAGCCCTCGACCAGCGAACACCGGGTAAAGCGCCTTGGGATGCGGTCCGCGGTATCCGCTCAGAGTCGGTCGAGGCCCCGCTTATGGGGAAAAGCCGCTACTTGAACCAGCTGATTGACCACTTGACCAAGGGGAGACCGATGGAGAGGCGCTTGCGCGGATAGGAGGAAACAGCCATGTGGATATGTCCCAAGTGTGGGCGACCGTTTCAAAACACAGAGCAGGACCACTACTGCGGGAAACCTCCCGCAACGATTGAGGCGTATATCGCCGCCCAGCCGGAGGAGGCGCAGGACTATCTGCGGCAGATCAACGCCGCCATCAAGGCCAGCATCCCGGAGGCCAAGGAAAAAATCTCCTGGAGTATGCCCGCCTACTGGAAGGGGCGCAACCTGATCCAGTTCGCGGCGTTCAAGCGGCACATCGGTCTGTATCCCGGTCCAGAGGCCGTAGCGGCCTTCGCCGGGCGGCTGGCGGAGTACAAAACCAGCAGGGGCGCTATCCAGCTCCCCTACGGCAAGCCGCTTCCGCTGGATCTGATTGGGGAGATTGCAACGTGGTGCGAAGCGAACTATACACGTGTGACTCCCGGCTCGCCGTAAACTGCCAGGGGGCGAGGGGACTTCACCCAGCGCGGCGGTATAGCACCATGTCCATTGGGGGTACCCAACAGCGTCAAATTTCCCCATAAGCCCATGAAAAACAAAAGCGGTGCACCCCATACAACGTGGAGCGCACCGCTCTGCTTTTACAGTGGATCTTCTGTCAAATATTGCGCATCAATCGGCAAGGAAGTGACCCTCAATGCGCAGGGTTCCATAGACACATACGGCTCTTCACCTCATCCAGCAGCGCCTCCGCTGCCGGGGAAAACATCGCGTACTTTTTCCAGACAAAAAACAATCTGGAGTGGAGGGGCGGGGTCAGCGGCCGAAAACACAGGGGGCTGTCTGGTCCGGTATCCACCAGCCTGTCAAAGGCGAGCAGACAGCCCAGGCCCTCCCGGGCCACAGAAAGAAAATATCGTAACACACGAAGCTCCATGATAACACCTCCTGCTGTTCAGTATAGAGGGAGATGTTATTCTTTTTAAGAATAACATAATATAGAAATTAAGTATTTGCTATTTCCTTCCCAGATGCCTTATCATGAAAGCAAGCATTTTTTCCAGAATATCTGCGGGAAAGGAGACAGCAACTATGATCAAGCAGACTGCGGGCCGGGATCAGCTGGGAGATTTCGCCCCCAAATTTGCCCAACTCAACGATGACGTGCTCTTTGGCGAAGTCTGGAACCGGGAGGGGGTGTCCATTAAGCTGCGTTCCATCCTCACCGTCGCCGTGCTGGTGAGCAAGGGACTGGTGGACAGTTCCTTTCAGTACCATGTGGAAAACGCCAAGAAAAACGGTGTGACCAGGGACGAGATGGCGGAGATCTTGACCCATGTGGCCTTTTACGCCGGTTGGCCCAACGCCTGGGCCGCCTTTCGGGTGGCGGTAGAGGTCTACAAGGGCGACCCGGGCATAGACGGCGGAATGTTCGGTCTGGGGCAGCCCAATAACGACTATGCCCAGTATTTCACCGGCAGCAGCTATCTGAATCCCCTTACCAACCCTGAGGAGACCATTTTTCTGGCCAACATCACTTTTGAGCCGGGCTGTCGCAACCACTGGCACATCCACCGCGCCAAAAGCGGCGGCGGGCAGATCCTGATCTGCGTGGATGGCGAGGGCTGGTATCAGGAGGACGGGAAACCGGCCCAAAGCCTGAAGCCCGGCGATGTGGTGACCATCCCCGCCGGGGTGAAGCACTGGCACGGCGCGGCCAGGGACAGCTGGTTCAGCCACATCGCCTTTGAAGCCCCCGGCGAGGGCTGTTCCACCCAGTGGTGTGAACCGGTGGACCCAGGACAATATAGCGCCCTGCGCTGACAACTGAGAGGAAGGGCCGTCCAGTT
>OFFV01001475.1_pt1 | contig 13599 bp, 10 predicted proteins | sample 1521461 | NCBI WGS metagenome assembly OFFV01 (sample SAMEA3504120, study PRJEB24116) | mouse gut metagenome | biome: mouse gut; feature: mouse-associated habitat; material: faeces | place: Denmark | collected 2011 | reverse complement strand
GGCCTTGCAGGAGCTACCGTATATGGCTCCTGCAAGAGCCGGGAACAGAAATTTGTTATGTCGTTTACTACATATTATAGCATCCGTTTTCCCGGACATTTCATCACGACAGCCTGCCGGAAGAGACCCGCACAGGTTTCGGAAAGGATCCATCCGTCGCTCTGTGCGGCCGAAACAGCAGATACAGGAAACCGGCCGTCAGCACGAATGCCGCGATCGTGCCGATCCCAAACCCGCCACCGGCCGCCAGCGTGCCGATCTGATAAATGCACATCGCCACCACATAGGCCAGCGCCGTCTGATACCCGATGGCAAACCAGAACCAGCCGCCGTTGTTCATCTCCCGTCTGATCGCCCCCATAGCCGCAAAACAGGGAGCGCACAGCAGGTTAAAGGCCAGAAATCCGAAAGCCGCAGCCGGCGTCATCACCGTGGCCAGGCTGCCCCACACTTCGGTCCCGTCCTCGGCAACCTCCGCAAACCCAAACAGCATCCCGAAGGTCGCCACCACATTTTCCTTTGCAATCAGGCCGGTAATCGCCGCAACCGCCATTTTCCAGCCTTCTCCCGCCTGTGTCCAGCCAAGGGGTGTAAAAATCCATGCGATCAGGCCGCCCGCCTTCGCCAGAATACTGGCCTCCAGCTCTTCCGCCTCAAGCATTCCGAAACTTCCTTCCGTCCATCCGAAGCGCATCAGAAACCAGAGTACGATCGTAGATAAAAGGATGATCGTGCCAGCCTTTTTAATAAAGGACCAGCCGCGCTCCCACATGCTGCGCAGCACCGCGCTGACTGTGGGCATATGATAAGCCGGCAGCTCCATCACAAAGGGAGCCGGATCGCCCTCAAACATCCTTGTTTTCTTCAAGATAATGCCGGAACAGACAATGGCCGCTATCCCGATCAGCCACGCGCTCCACGCCACAGCTCCCGAATTGTCGAAGAATGCGCCCGCTATCAGCGCAATGATCGGCAGTTTCGCACCGCAGGGAATAAAGGTGGTCGTCATGATCGTCATCTTCCGGTCTCTGTCATTTTCGATGGTCCGGGAAGCCATGATGCCCGGAACACCGCATCCCGTCCCGATCATGATCGGGATAAAAGACTTGCCCGACAGTCCGAATTTCCGGAAGATCCTGTCCATGATAAAAGCCACTCTCGCCATATACCCGCAGGATTCCAGAAACGCCAGCATGATGAACAGCACAAGCATCTGCGGCACAAATCCGAGAACTGCTCCCACACCGGCCACTATCCCGTCCAGGATCAGACCCTGCAGCCAGCCGGCACAGTCTGCACTTACAAGGATACTCTCCACCGCAGGAGGAATGATCTCCCCGAATAACACATCATTGGTCCAGTCCGTCAAAAATCCACCCACCGTCGTTACCGACAGATAATATACCACAAACATCACCAGCGCAAAAACCGGCAGCGCCAGCCATCTGTTTGTCACGATTTTATCAATTTTGTCAGAAGTCGTCAATGCGCCCTGCCTGCTCTTGATAACGCAATCTTCAATGACAGAAGCGATATACACATACCGTTCATTCGTGATGATACTCTCCGTATCGTCCTCATACGCTTCCTCCAGCGCCTTGATCTCATCGCTTACATCCGGCGCCTGCGCTGTCTGCTGCTCAATCTGCTCCCTGATGCCTGCGTCCTTTTCCAGTAACTTAATGGCAAAGAATCTCTTCTGTTCCTCCGCCACCCCCTGCAGCATTCCGGCTACCCGGTGAATGGCATTCTCCACACCATCCTCAAATCTATGTTGTGTTGTCTGCTTTTTACTGCCTGCTGCCCTGACCGCCCTGTCTGTCGCTTCCTGAATGCCCGTGCCTTTCAGCGCGGAAATCGCAACCACCTCACAGCCAAGGCTCCTGCCCAGCTTCTCGGTGGAGATCCGGTCGCCGTTTTTATTGACAAGATCCATCATATTGACCGCCATCACCACCGGAATGCCAAGCTCCATCAGCTGCGTGGACAGGTACAGGTTCCGCTCGATATTCGTACCGTCCACAATATTCAGGATTACATCCGGCTTCTCATTAATCAGGTAATTCCTTGCCACCACTTCCTCCAGCGTGTAGGGCGAGAGGGAGTAGATACCCGGCAGATCCGTGACGGTCACATCCCTGTTGCCTTTTAATCTGCCCTCCTTTTTCTCCACTGTGACGCCCGGCCAGTTTCCAACAAACTGGTTGGAGCCGGTCAGTGCATTGAATAACGTTGTCTTGCCGCAGTTCGGATTCCCTGCAAGTGCAATTTTGATCGACATTTTTTTCTTCCTCCTGACTTTTGTTCTCTGTCATTCTCTATTCGACTTCTATCATCTCCGCATCTGCTTTTCGCAGAGATAATTCATAGCCCCGCACCGTCACTTCCACCGGATCGCCAAACGGAGCCACCTTGCGCACAAAGACATTGACGCCCTTCGTAATCCCCATGTCCATGATCCGCCTCTTCACCGGCCCTTCTCCGGTCAGCCTCTTCACCGTCACCGTTTCTCCGCAGGATATTTCTTTTAATGTTTTCATTGTCGTCTCCTCCTCCACTGATCTTTTTCTGTTTTAAAATTGGTCCTGAGCTGGTTTTGAGTAAGTTTTGAGCAAATCTTAAGTTAGTCTCGACTTACTGTTGACCAAAAAAATACCTCCCTCAAACCATAATGCGATTGGCCATATCCTTCCCAATGGCGATTCTGGAATCCTTGATATTTACGATCAGGTTTCCTCCCGCTGCAGAGACAACCGTCACGGCAGCTCCTGTCACAAAGCCCAGCTTCTCCAGAAACTGTCTCGTTTCTTCCTTTCCGCCCACCTTCTTGATCGAAGCCGGTTCTCCTGCTTTTGCAAATGTTAATGGCATGTTGCGCATCCCCTTTCCTGTGTATACCTGTTTTTTCATAGTTAGTATTATCTAACTGCATTCTCGAATAGAGGTTAGCATAAGCTAACCCATTCTGTCAAGTGGTTTTTAAAATATAAAAATATAACATATACTAAAGGGAAAGTTTCAGTCAATGGATGATCGGTCCGTAAACTGTAACGATAGATGCACAATTTGAACACAGATGCAAGCATTGACATACCATTATATCATAATTATAATATAATTATGGATTGCATAAAATTTGAATGGGATAACAACAAAAATGAACTGAATAAAAAGAAACATAAAATTTCCTTTGAGGAAGCTCAAACAGTATTTTATGATTCCGAAGCTCTTGTCATAGATGACCCTGAGCATTCAGAATTAGAGGACAGATTTATCATTCTGGGTCTCAGCAAAAAAGTTAATCTGCTTGTAGTATGTCACTGTTACCGAGAATCCGATTCCGTTATACGAATTATATCTGCGAGAAAAGCAACTACTACAGAAGCACGATATTATCACGAATCATAGGAGGTGTTATCATGAAAGAAGAATACGATTTCAGCAAAGCACGTAAAAATCCCTATGCTGATAAGCTAAAGAAACAGATTACTATTAATATTGATACCGATACTATAGACTATTTCAAAGCACAGGCTAAATTTTCCGGCATCCCATACCAGACGCTGATCAATCTCTATCTCTCCGATTGTGCAACACAAAAGAAACAGCTGCAGATAAGCTGGCATTAATTATGGCAATTTTTATAGCGCTATTTTCCCTGTTGGGATCATAGCGCTATTACAAAATACATACATCTATTTACGGAAAATTTCTGTTACTTACGGTATCTGCCGACTCTCTCGTCCGAAATTACACCATCAAAATTCATACCAAACCCGAAATCATAGGTATGTCCTTCTTCATCCTGATAGCACTCCATGTCAAATGCCACATCTTCCTGCTGTTTCTCTACGGTCTCCATGTTGGCAGGCATCTGCACGGGAAGCAGTCCCTGAGGTGTAAATCTTCCGGTGATCACGTCCAAAACCGCCTGCGCACTGACACCATACTCCACAAGAAGCGCATCCGTGCATGGCTCCAGCTCACTCATCACCGTGGGATTCTTCAAAGCAACTATCGTGATCACAGGCTTATCGCCCATCCGTCTGCGCATCTCTTCCACCAGATCAAGATCCGCCTCATTGGCCGCCCTGTTCCATTTATCACGGTAGCTGCGGTCGGCAGAGGCTTCCAGCGGATCTCCGCCTGCCAGACTGGGCTGTCTCGCGCTCACCGCCTGATAAGGCCGATACTGCAGTGTGACAGGCACGTAACCGCTGCCGCCCGCCTTGCGGTCTTCCGGATCATATCCGCAGGAAATCGGAGACTCTATGAAGCACAGCACCGCATCAGCCTCTTCCGGCGTATCCACCACCGTAAAATATTCTGCCGCTGCCCGTTTCCCGGCGGAAACCACTGTCCGGTCTCCCGTAGGCGTACTCATAAAGCTCATATGGGACTTAATAAACCTGTCCGGAATGTAAACCTTGATACCCTCTTTCAGCGGAAGCACTTTGTTTTTATTTTTCAGCAGCGTCACCGATTTTAACTGGGACTGATAACCCTTTTCCATAAAGGCCGGGCATCCCACCGTATGTAAGGATTCCTCCAGATTCAGATACGGATTTTCAAAAAGCCCCGTGCGGAAAATATTCAAAAGCAGCCTGTGCGCGGACCGTCTGAACCGTGCCTCCGCCTCTTTTTCTCCATACTTTTCACACAGCATCCGATAGGCTTCCATCACAGGCGCCCCATCGTTATTGCCGCCGAACTGGTCCACGCCTGCCTCTATTGCCTTGCAGTGACGCTCCGCCTCCGTCAGCTTTTCCACGCCCCAGCATTTTCCGGCAAAGACCTCTTCTGTCTCTCCCATATCATGGGTGATGCCCCAGTCTGTGCAGACCACGCCCTCATAACCCAGTTTCTCCCGAAGCAGATCCTGAATCAGGTATTTATTGAAGGAGTTGCCTACATTTTCCCCATACTTCTGGTCCAAGTCATAAGAGATCGTGTAGTAAGGCATTACCGCGCTGGCCTTACCCGTCCTGCCGTCCAGTGAAAATGCCCCTTCTGTGAACGGTTTCAGATGCTCCCTGTCGTTCCCGCCCGGATAGACCGCATATTTCCCGTAAGCATAGTGGGCATCCCTGCCGCCCTCGCAGGTGCCGCCGCCCGGAAAATGTTTAACCATCGTGTTGACGCTGTCCTTACCCCAGCCCGTCTCGCTGTCCTGCGTCGTCTGAAAACCGTCGCAGTAGGCCCTGGTCATATCAATCGTCATCTGCGTATGTTCCCCGAAGGTATCCGCAAACCGCATCCATCTGGGTTCCGTCGCCAGATCGATCTGCGGAGAAAGCGCGGTGGTGATTCCCAGCGCACGGTATTCCGCCGAGGCAATCTCGCCAAATTCTTTTACCAGCGCAGGATCGAAGGACGCAGACAGGCCGATGCCGTTCGCCCATTTAGAGATCGCCTCCCCGGTCACACCCATGTATTCCGCCGTGGAACCTGCCCCGTGCCGCGGATCTGAACTGTTGTTGGCCGGAATACCGAATCCGGAGTTCTCCGCCAGTGCCTGCAGTTTATTATTCCAGCGCACCGCCGTCTCCGTGCTCTCCAGTCCCATGATCAGCACATGCCGCACTTTGTCCTTCACGATAAATTCCTTCTGCTGATCCGTCAGCTCCCAGGGATCCACACCGCTCTCCTCATAGCTCTTTCCGCCGTAACTTCCGCCAAAAGCAGCCGCCCGCGGTCCTTTGGCCGGAATCAGCTGGTGGGCGCTGTACAGCATCAGGCCCGCAATATCGTCGATGGATATTCTCTCTGCCAGATCCTTCGCCCGTTCCTCATAAGGCAGCCGCCAGTCCTCGTAAGGCACCAGCTCACCGGTACCCAGAAAATCCTTAAACGCATAGCCGTCCACCGTCAAAATCCCGACTCTGCTGTCCGCCGCAAGCCCCAGTGTCTGACCGCCTTCGTTTTCAATCAGGACATAGCCGTCCTGTTCCGTTTTGGTCCATTTTTGACTCATCTGCTCCTCACACTCCTTTACTCTGTCACCTTTTAAGTATAACACGCCGGTTTTCACCCTGTCAAAAAGGATTATAGCCGCAGATCAATCCATTAACCGGAACTCACTGTTAAGAAAGAATGAAAATATAGAAGTAATATATTTACAATTTCGTTAAACATATGATATGATATGATAAGCAAAAAGGATTGCGTCTGTTCGTTGAGGAAGGAGTATCTACCATGGCAAGGACTATCGGGATTGGCTGTCAGAGCTATAAAGAATTGATCGAAAATAACGCATTCTATATAGATAAGACCCTTTTCATCAAGGAATGGTGGGAGAACTTCGACAGTGTGACGCTGATCACACGGCCCAGACGCTTTGGTAAGACTCTTAATATGAGTATGGTGGAGCAGTTCTTCTCGATCGACTATGCCGGACGAAGTGACCTGTTTATGCAGATGAACATATGGCGTGAGGAAAAGTACCATAAGCTGCAGGGCACATACCCGGTGATCAGTCTCTCCTTTGCTCCTGTAAAAGGAACAAAAAGTTTTCTGGAAATGCGCAGGATGATATGCCGTCTCATTTACGAACAATACAATCGGTATAATTTTTTCTTAAATACAGAGGATTTGATGGATGAGAAGGAAAAAGCGCTTTTTAACGCGGTATCGCGGGATATGGACGAAGATATTGCTGCCATGTCGCTGCACATGCTTTCCAAACTTTTAATGAAATATTATGGCAGGAAAGTCATCATTCTGTTAGATGAATACGACACGCCAATGCAGGAAGCCTACGTTAACGGATATTGGCAGGAAATCGTATCTTTTATGAGAAATCTGTTTAACGCAACCTTTAAGACAAATCCTTATCTGGACAGAGCGATCATGACCGGCATTACACGCGTCAGCAAGGAAAGCATCTTTTCCGATCTGAACAATCTGGAAGTGGTCACGACAACTTTCAATAAATATGCCGATTCCTTTGGTTTTACACAAGAGGAAGTAGCCGCCGCTTTACGTGAATTTGCGCTTTCCACAATGGAGGAAGGTGTCCGCAACTGGTACGACGGTTTTACTTTCGGTATGAAAACAGATATCTACAATCCCTGGTCAATTATCAATTTTCTTGATAAGCAGAAATTTGCCACCTACTGGGCCAACACCAGCAGCAACAGTCTGGTAGGAAAGCTGATCCGGGAAGGCAGCAAAGATGTCAAGATCATTATGGAGAATCTGTTGCAGGGCGGCACACTCCGTACCAAAATAGACGAGCAGATTGTCTTCGATCAGCTTGATCACAATGAATACGCGATCTGGAGCCTGCTGCTTGCCAGTGGATATCTGAAAGTGGAGGCACATACCTTCGACCCCGACACAGGCAGAGAAGAATATGCTCTCAAACTGACCAACAAGGAAGTACGCCTGATGTTCCAGAACATGATCGAGGGCTGGTTCAAAACTTATGTGCCGTCCTACAATGACTTTATCAAAGCCCTGCTGCTCCACAATAAGAAAGCCATGAACCATTACATGAACAAAGTCGCTCTTGCCACATTCAGTAATTTTGACACAGGCAATAAACCCTCCGAGGCTACGGAACCGGAACGGTTCTACCACGGTTTTGTCCTCGGCCTGATGGTGGAGCTGGCTGACCGCTACACCATTACTTCAAACCGTGAAAGCGGCTTCGGGCGCTATGATGTAGTGCTGAAACCCAGGAACGTTACGACGCATACCACTTTCTCTTCCGCTTTACCCGGCAAAGCAGGCGCAACAGATACAGCAGACACAGCACATACAGCAGACAAGACCATAAGTGCCTCGGCACACAGCAATATCCACTTTGACGATGCCATTATCATGGAATTCAAAGTCCATGACCCGGAGGATGAGTCAACCCTGCAGGATACCGTGGATGCCGCCCTCCTGCAGATCGAGGAAAAGCGCTATGCCGCAGCTCTGGAAGCCGAGGGGATTCCTTCGGAGCGTATTCGGAAATATGGATTTGCTTTTGAGGGGAAGAGGGTATTGATCGGCTGAGCATGATGAGGATTTGCTATGAAAGTCTTCGACTTTCACAGCATGGATGGCCATGCGGCCCGCCAGGCGGCAGGCTAAGCATGATGTAAGTTTACTATACAGCTGATGCAAAAAGGAGGCTTAACCATATGGCAAGAACAGTAGCAATCGGCATCCAGGACTTTGAATCCATCATTACAAACTCATACTTTTATATAGATAAGACTGATTTCATTCGCCAATGGTGGGAGAATGGCGACAGCGTAACGCTGATCACCCGCCCCAGGCGCTTTGGCAAAACACTTAACATGCGCATGGTAGAACAGTTCTTCTCGATCGACTACGCCGGGCGGGGAGATCTGTTTGAAAACCTCACCATATGGAAGAATCAGAAGTACCGAAATCTGCAGGGAACATATCCTGTCATCTTTATAAGTTTTGCTGATATTAAAGAGACCACATTTTCTTCCGCCAGAAAGTCCGTCTGTCGCAACATCAGGAAATTATATAATAACTATGACTTTCTCCTTGACAGTGATCTTCTGAATGAAGATGAGAAAGCCATGTTCCAAAAAGTTTCCCCCGAGATGGAGGACTACATTGCCGCCGATTCCATAAGGGCATTGTCTGATTATCTGGGACGCTATTATGGTAAAAAACCTCTCATCCTTCTGGACGAATATGATACCCCCATGCAGGAAGCCTATGTCAATGGCTACTGGCAGGAAATCATAGACTTTTTCAGAAGTCTGTTTAATGCTACCTTTAAAACAAACACATACTTTGACAGAGCTGTTCTTACCGGTATTACACGCGTCAGCAGGGAAAGCGTATTTTCAGATTTAAACAATCTTGAAGTAGTGACCACAACTTCCGATAAATACGCAGATTCCTTTGGCTTCACACAGGAAGAGGTAACAGCTGCTTTACTTGAATTTGACCTCTCTGACCAGGAAGAAAAAGTCAGAGACTGGTATAATGGCTTCACTTTCGGCTGTCGAAAAGATATCTACAACCCCTGGTCCATTATTAATTACCTGGACAAGCGGCTTCTTACTACTTATTGGGCCAATACCAGCAGCAACAGCCTTGTGGGAAAACTGATTCGCGAAGGAAGTGCAGCCATGAAAATCACCATGGAAATCTTACTGTCCGGCGGCACATTTCAAACACGAATTGATGAACAGATTGTCTTCAACCAGCTCGACAGCCGCGAGAATGCCGTCTGGAGCCTGCTGCTTGCAACCGGTTACCTGCGTGTAAAGCAATACATTCTTGATAAAAAAGGTCGTCCACAATACGAACTTGCACTCACAAATCAGGAAAGTATCATTCTCTTTGAAACTATGATCGATGAATGGTTCAAGGAGTCTACTCCTGCCTACAATACCTTTGTCAAGGCGCTGTTGCTCGGTGATGTGGAGGCTATGAATACCTATATGAATCGTATTACCTCCTCTACATTCAGTTATTTTGATACCGGAAAAAATCCTTCTGCCGACAGAGAACCGGAACGCTTTTATCATGGATTCGTTCTTGGACTGATGGTGGATCTGGAAGACAGGTATCGAATTACGTCAAACCGGGAAAGCGGCTTCGGAAGATATGATGTGGTGCTGGAACCGCTGCGTGCTTCGGACGACGCAATCATCATAGAATTCAAAGTATGTAATACCTCTAAAAATCAGACTCTGGAAGAAACCGTCGCGGAGGCGCTGAAACAAATTGACAGAATGCAGTATGCCGCAGCTTTGAAAGCCGGCGGTATCTCATCGGAGCGTATCCGGAAATATGGCTTTGCTTTTGAAGGAAAGAGGGTATTGATCGGATCTCAAAGCTGTCTGACTGATGCCACGTGATAAGGGCTGTCGTGTCATTGATCTGCCATGACACAACAGCCCTCTTCTTTAATCCGCAAAACAGCAGGATCAACCCTTCGTCTTCCACACTCTGTTTTTCTTGTACACGATATTGCCGACGCCGCCGTCTGCACGGCCCTTCGGTGTCAGCGTTTTCGCCAGAAAAGCCTTCTCGCCCATAAAATCAAAGGGCATATCATCCGTATTCCCGGCCATGATATCATCGCATACCTGAATGACTCCTTCGATCATATTAGCCTCACCGTCTCCAGGCCCGTGCGACAGATATACATGATCGTATTTTCCGTCTGTCTGCTCTTTCAGCGTTTGCAGGCTCTCTTTGTACTCCTCGACATACAGGCAGTGATCGGAGAAAAGGAAGGTAAACGGATTGCAGGCATCTCCCAGCAGTAGGCTCCTCTCCTCTTTAAACAGGATTACCATCGAACCGGGTGTGTGGCCGGGACAGGCATAAGCCTCCAGTGTAAGTCCACCCAGATCAAATGTATCCCCATGCATAAGCGGCAGATATTCTTTCGTTCTCAGCGGAATATAGTCGCTCTCCTCGATCTTCGAAACGATCTCTTCCGGAACGTTCTGCAGAGAACCTTTCCGGAACTCCAGATTGCTGTGCTCATCGTGAACAGCATTATCTGCCGGATTCATGTAGATCTCCGTATCAAACTCCGGCGCCCCCATCGCATGATCCACATGTCCATGCGTCAGCAGCACGATACACGGCTTATCGGTCAAAGTTTCCACCAGCTCCCGCAGACTGCCGATACCGCTTCCGGTATCCACCAGCGCCGCTTTCTGCGTCCCCTCCGCCAGATACATCAGTTCCCCCGTAATACCATGGATTCTTGTCAAGTGTTCTGTTATTTTTTCTGACTTAAATGTTACCATGATGCTCCTCCTTCCCTGTTACGAATATTATACTGTGCGGCGTATTCTCTTGTACAGTATCATTGCATAATGGACAATAAATGACAGTATCTGCGTCTACTGCGAAGATTTTTCCGTACCCGAAGTTTGCTTCCTCATATTGACTTCAATTTTTCTTCTGTTCATCTGATACGTATCAAATCCAATCGTCGCCAGCATGATAACACCCTTTGCCACATACTGATAATAGACATTCATTCCCGCCATCTGCATACCGTTTCCGAGAAGCGCAATGATCAGGATACCGGCAATACAGCCATTGATCTTACCCTCACCGCCTCTGATTGACACACCGCCGAGCAAAAGCCCGGTGATGACGGTAAATTCTGTTCCTGTGGCTGTCATAGCGGCTGCCGACCCGACTCTGGCCGTTAAAACAAGAGAAGCTACTCCCAAAAACAGACCCGCTATGATACTGATGTAGATTTCCATTCTCTTTACGTTGATACCGGCAAGACGGGCAGCATCCGGATTTCCGCCCAGCGCAAATACATAACGTCCGAAATAAGTCTTATTTAGTACAAAGCTGACGACGATACCCAAAATAACCGTAAGCAGAAGTGCAAATGTAATATTGCTTCCAAGCAGAGTCCCCTGCCCGATATATTTATAGCCTTCAGTGAGTCCGCCAATCGTCTTCGACTCCGAAAGAACGAACGCCAGCCCCTGATAAATGGTCATCGTACCGAAGGTGACAAAGATACGCGGAATTCCAAGCAGATGGCTAAGCACTGCATTCAACATACACATAATGACCGCCGATGTGATTGTCAGAATAATGACAATAACCAGCGGAACGCCTGCTTCTGTCAACAGCTTAGCACTGATCACTCCCGTAATACTCATTATGTAACCGATCGACAGGTCCATACCGCCTGACATCATGATAAAACTGATTCCGAAAGCCGCAATCAGAATATACGCATTCTGATTCAGGATATTAAGAATATTTTTCACTGTCAGAAAATTCGGTGAGAACGAAAAGAAAATGACACATAAGACCAAAAGAACCCATGCCAGATTTCTTCTGGCAAAATCCAGTATTTTACTCATAACTTACCTCCAATAATTAAACTTTTTCGGTTTCTTTCACACTTTTATAATCCGGAAGCCAGTTCCAGCACCCGGCTCTGACTGAATTCTTCCTTCGATAATTCCCCACTGATCCTGCCTTCATACAAGACCATGACCCTGTCGCTCATTCCAAGAAGTTCCTCCATCTCCGAAGAGATCATAATGATGGACATGCCCTGTTCCACCAACTCGTTCATCAGATGGTAGATTTCCTGTTTGGCGCCTACATCAATTCCTCTTGTCGGCTCATCAAAGATCAGAATATCCGTATGCGCCGCCAGCACCTTTGCCACTACTACCTTCTGCTGATTACCGCCACTCAGATTCCGTACCAGCTGCTTGACCGTTGGCGTTTTGATGCGCAGTTTTTCTACATATTCATCCGCCAGACGGTTTGCTTCCTTCTTATCGATCACAAATGCCCTGCTGATTCTTTTCAAACTCATACAGGGTATATTCCACTGAATGGAATAGCCGAGAAAAGCGCCTTCCTTCTTTCTGTCTTCGGGAATCAAACCGATTCCTGCCTCAATGGCCTTTGATGTATCTGAGAATTTAACCACATTCCCTTTTACGATAATCTCACCGGATGTCGGTTTTACATCTCCAAAGAGCATCTTGGCAAGTTCCGTTCTTCCCGCTCCCACCAGTCCTGCCAATCCCAGAATCTCGCCTTTACGCAGATGGAAATTGATATCAAAATCTCCGTTTCCGCTCAGATGTTTTACCTCAAACACCACCTCGCCCGGCTTTACATTCCTTCCCGGAAAAGATTCCGTAAGCTCCCTTCCTACCATCATGTTGATCAGATCCTGTCTGGACACTTCTCCAATCTTTCTGGTAGCTACAAACCTTCCGTCCCTTAAAATGGAAACCCTGTCCGATATCTCAAATACTTCATCCATACGGTGACTTATATAAATAATTGTCACGCCCTGTTTTTTTAATTGCCTGATAATGCGGAACATATTCTCTACTTCCGCAACAGCGATCGCCGCAGACGGCTCATCCATGATCAATACTTTACAATTCTTGCTGATCGCTTTTGCAATCTCCACAAGCTGCATCTGCGATACGGAAAGGCTTCCCAACTTCGCTTTGGGCTCAAAGTTTAAATGAACCTCCTCAAGCACCTTTGCCGCGTCCTCATACATTTTCTCATGGTCTATCAAAGTCAGCGGTCCTACCTTCTTTGTCGGATACCGTCCCACATAAATATTCTCGCCAATGCTTCTTTCCGGAATCGGCTGAAGCTCCTGATGAACCATGGCAATGCCTTTGTTTAAAGCGTCTAACGGTCCCTTAATCTGTACCTTCTCCCCTTCGTAAAGCACCTCCCCTTCATCCATGTGGTAAATGCCAAACATGCACTTCATCAGGGTCGATTTACCGGCGCCGTTCTCACCCATGAGGGCGTGAACCGTACCGGGCCTTAATTTGAGCTGTGCACCGTCTAATGCCTTAACCCCTGGGAATGTCTTTACAACATCATGCATTTCCAAACGATACTCTGACAAATTGATAACCCCCTTTATGTATCAGAAAGAAGTGCATGCGCCAAATGCACACGCACTTCTCAGTGATTTACATTCTCATATTATTGTGGACTGCTTCTGCTTACTGGAAGTCAGCTACGTTATCCGGAGTAACCTTCACATAGTCTACATAGATGGACTGCTCGCCAGACGCATATGTCTTACCGCCAAGCAGCTCTTCCATAGCTGCAACAGCGCCTTCT
>OFFV01001463.1_pt1 | contig 13654 bp, 11 predicted proteins | sample 1521461 | NCBI WGS metagenome assembly OFFV01 (sample SAMEA3504120, study PRJEB24116) | mouse gut metagenome | biome: mouse gut; feature: mouse-associated habitat; material: faeces | place: Denmark | collected 2011 | reverse complement strand
CAGACAGGAAACGCTGTACCGAGTGCGGCGGGTATTTTCTCCCCAAGTCAAACCGGGGGAAATACTGCCCGGATTGCGCCGCAAGAGTGCGCCGCCGGAAAGAAGCCGACAGACAGCGGAAAAGATACCACCTTTCTACGCATTTAGGCTATGAAAGAAGCCCGTAAATCAAGGCTTTTTTGACCGCCCTCAACGGGTAGGCGATACATTTATCCTTTACCCCAGAAAACAGCGTTTTAACTGCGTAACACGAAGTGTTGTTTTCCAGATTAAAAGAGCAGCCAATCTTCAGATTATTTTAGCACCATATAAAATTGATGTAGTTCTCCAGCCACATTATCCGGAAACGCTTCTGCACATTACCAGAACGAAAATACTCCCATGCAAATTAATTGCGCAGGAGTATTCTGTATCATCTTATGAAAATGGCAGTTCCTCTTCTTCTATCTGGCAAGCATGAGCTTTATATTTATATCGTAGATATTCATACAAGAGCCCTTTCTCTTTTAAGAAACCCATGAGGGCCAGGATCTCACATCCCAGGAAACTCTGGGCATCCCGGAGGAACTTTCTGGTTTCTTCCAGGGAGCCTCGCTCCGTCTTTCTGTCCGTATGGAAATCAAACCGTTCCTTGTCAGACACTTCCACTGCCGGAGTCTCTGTGACCGTGACCCACCGCGCACTGCGGTGCCATTCAATAAAGTCAAAAGGAGTGCCATCCTCATGAATGATCTGTTCCGGATTTGTGAAGGGGCTGTTGCCGGCCTCCACCCAGGAATACAGTTCTCCCTGTTCCAGCCAGTCAAGTGTTCCGGCATAGATTTTTTCGACGGCCTTAAGCTCCCGCTGTAAGCGATGTCTTTTTTTCTTCATCATGCTGCACCCCCCTATCCCAGCTCGCAGTCGTTGATAGCCTGCATGGCTGCGTCCGCATCTACCAGATCCCGCCTTTTTGCCTCTGCACACAGAAGGCTCTGGCTGCAGAGACGGTTTACCATGCGGGGTGTCCCATCCGAGGCGTTCAGGATCGCTTCGACAGCAGCATCCTCAAAAACAGTATGGCTGCATCCAGCGCCATGAAGCTTTGTCCGGATATATTCCCGCCCTTCCTCTTTCGTCATGCCCTCCATGTGGAAGTTCATCACCAGCCGCTGGCGCAGGGGTTCGTGGACGGACAGGCGCAGGGTGTTGTTCAGCTGGCCAAGGCCGCACAGGAGGATCACGGCACGGTCCTTTGAATCCATCTCAAAGTTGAAGAGGAGCTTTAAATCGTTCAGGATGCCGTTGCTGACATAGTTGGCCTCATCAATGATGATGACAGGCGTCTTCTTCTTTTCCAGGGACAGCCGCTTTATCTCCTCCTGGATGGAGCGGAAGTTATCGGGCTTGCGGAAGGAGGGCTGCCCTCCCAGGGCCTCGGTGAGGCTGCGGTAAAAATCCGTCACGGTGAGGGTGGAGAGGCAGGAATAGACCACCTTGTAAAGGGAAGGATTCAGGGAGGCGGCCCATCCCCTCAAAGCCGTGGTTTTGCCGCGGCCGGGTCCTCCCGTGAGCAGGCCGAAGCCTTTTGTTTTTTCCAGGTAAGAGAGGCGGAAAAGGACCTCCCGGTACTGTGCTGTCTCTACCAGGACCTCTTTGGAATTCTTGAGGAAAGGATTATATTCCATTCCGAAACGGGAAACGTCCATCATTGCTCACCCCTTTCGGAAAGCAGGAGTTTCTCCCGCTTCACAGAGGCGTTCTCCTGCTTGTTCAGGAGCCGCACCGGGATCAGCCCCCCGTCTGGCTGTGCTACGTATACTTCTTCCATATCCGGTGAGCAGCGCAGTCTTATTCTCTGTCTGGCAAAACGCATATCCACTTCATACTCCACATTTCCGATGGAGACCACGCTGTCGGCGGACACCCTGCGGGAAAACTCCAGGAGGAAGTCTGTCCTTAGTTTTTCTTCCGAAAGGCGGCGTACCATCCCCGGCTCACAGAAGAAGCGTTCCTGGGGGGATTTCCCTTTGAGGGAGGAATGGGGGGAAAGATTGTAGGAGCGGACGTAGGCCAGGAGACTGCCGCCCAGGGCATCCAGGGAAGGGAAGTCCCGCATGTCAAGGGAAGCCATCCACTGATCCTTCATGGTCCTGAACCACCGCTCTACTTTGGCTTTCGCCGTCGGAGTGTAGGGTTTACAGTAGTTGATGGTGGTGCCGATACGTGCTGCCAGCAGTTCCATCTGTTTGTTCTTATAAGCGCTGCCATTATCGAAATTGAACATCCGCGGGACACCGTACTTTGCCACAGCTCCCTTCATGACGGACATCAGGTTTGCAAAGGTATCCTCAAAGAATACGCCCGCCCCGGTGACGAGTCGGCTGGAGTCGTCGATCAGGGCGATCACATATACCCTGCGCTTCCTGCCGTCCGGTGTTTTCAGATATGGACCGACGCTGGAGTCCCCGCACCAGACTTCATTGATGTGTGGACGTTCATACCGGCGCATGTCCTGCATGGGCAAAGCCTCCGCTTCCAGGGCGAGGCTGTTCACGTACCGGTTCACGGTAGATTCCGAGACCTCCCCGTTTTTTATACTGCCATCCTCCTTAAGCTGCCGGAAGATGGCGGCGGCACTCATACGGGGGTAGCGGCCTTTCAGGTATGCGATCCGCTCTCTCAGGTCATCGTCCAGCTTCCTGGGTTTTCCGCAGTCGCTGCGTCCGGAAGGCATCAGGGCATCGAATCCCCCTTTCCTGTAGTTGAAATACCATTTATACAGAGTTTTGGGCGCATAATTTTTCACTTCCCCGTCCGGATGTACGAACCCCTTGCGGGATGCCTCATTCAGATAGTCTGTCAGGTTTTTATATCCTTCCGGCAGACCTGGGATGAGCGGTGCGATGGCCGAGTAACGCATCAGGGCGATAGCATGTCTGTATTCCTGTTCCATTTGTATAGAACCTCCTTTAGTTTTTTCCTCATAATAAAAGAGGCAGGCAGGGAAGTCACCCAAAGTTATGTAGGTGGAACAAAAAGGATATTTCTGGTATTTTTTATCTGCATGAACTGGCGGCCGAAGAGGCGCAGGCAGGGCTGTGTCAGGGCATGTGCGGGGGAAAGTTCCAGACGCTCGCTCAGCAGGCGCTGGCGCCAGAAACGGATGTAGAGGGAGAGGATGTAGAAAACCTGGCTGGGAGAAAGTTCCGGGTCTGCTTCCATCACCTCCATGCCCATGCCCCCGTTCTCAAAGGAAGCTGCAATAGCGGCATGTTCGGCCAGGGGAACCTGGGAGTAAGGGACGATGCCGGAGGGGAGCAGGGCATGGGTGGTACAGCAGATGTCACACTGCACCCGGCGGATCAATAGAGGGATCTTTCCAAGTGCTGTTTTGATGGAACGGGTATATTGTCCGTGTCCCACAAGGCAGCCGGAGCAGCCGCAGGTACACTCCAGCTGACATATCTGGATGGAATCCATGGCATTATCATAAAACTTTTGTGAAATTTCGTTGCATTCTTCAGTGATTATTGTTATCATAACTTTGTCTATGGCGGATATATCCGCCGTGGTATGGTGAGGGCTGGAACACAAACTTTGGACGGTTGGGGTTCCAGCCTTTTTTCGTGTATCAAAAGGAATGATAACATAGAAGATACAGAGATAAAATAATCTGACGGAAAATGCGTCAGATTGAGGCATCCTGTATCTTATTTAATTTGAAGAAAAAGAAGGGATTTTGGTTCAGATAAACTAACGAATAACAGTCCGGCAGGCGCAGGCGGCAAAGGAACTGAAACGCAAGCTGAACAAGGACAAGCGGCGGTGTGAGGAACTGGACACCATCATCAAGAAGCTGTACGAATCCTACGCGGTAGGGCGCATCGGAGAGGAACGCTTTGACACTCTCCTTGCCGGGTATGAGCAGGAGCAGACTGCACTCCGCCAGTCTGTCACGGAGGCGGAAGCGGCTCTGGACAGCTTCGAGCAAGACACCGCCAATGTGGAACGGTTCCTCGTCCTGGCGAAGAAGTACACCGATTTCTCGGAACTGACTACGCTCATGATAAACGAGTTCATCGAGAAGATAATCGTCCACGCCCCGGAAAAGGTAGACGGCGACAGGACACAACAAGTAGACATTTATCTGAAATTCATCGGACGGTTCAATCTCCCGGCACCGGAGTTGACGCCGGAGGAAGAAAAGCGACAGGCTTCCCTGCACCGGCATCGGGTCAAGAGCCGGGAACGCTATCAGAAGATCAAGGCCGGCGAACACGCTGTCGGCCAGCCGTTCAAGCTGATCTGCAAATGCTGTGGGGAAGAATTTGAATCCACGAGGTCGAACACTCTGTTCTGTGGCCCGAACTGCCGGGCGAAATTCTACCGGCAGGAGGCAGCGGCAGGCAGGATGCGTGAATGTGTCTGCGGGAACTGCGGGAAAGTGTTCACCACGACCAGAAGCGATGTGAAATACTGCTGTGAGGCTTGCCAGAGGAAAGCGCACAGCAAAATGCGGTATCGGCAGAAGCGGGCCGAGGAGCAGGAAGCAGAAACCGTATAACACGAGATGGGGCGGGTCAGATATTTTTGATCCGCCCTGTCCTATGGAAAGAAGGGATAATTCCGTGTGGAACTGTGACTGGGAATATGAAAATCAGGAAACGCTGAAACAGTGGTATGAGGAAAAACTCGCCGGGATAAGGCCGTACTCGTCTATACGGAAAATCATCTGTAAGGGCTGTGGGCGGGATTTCTACACGTTGATTGAAACCAAGAAATATTGCTATTACCATCTGTGCGGGAATCGGGGCTATCAGAAAGATTTGAAACAGCGGCGGCTGGAAAAACGACAGAACCGGGTCTGCAAAGGATGCGGAAAAGTCTTCACCCCCAAGCGGTCGGATGCAGTCTACTGCTGCAACGCCTGCCGCCAGCGGGCGTATCGCCAGAGCGTTACGGATAAGGTAAGTGGTCGAATTGGCCACTTACCTCAACCGTAACAAAACGAAGGAAAAACGTTACAGATAGAGCAAGTGTCCAAATTGAACACTTGCATTAACCGCAACAAAAGATTAAAAAGCGTTACGGCTGTTGGTGGTGGTCAAATTGAACACCACCACTAACCGTAACGAATATGTGCCGGACATGGGAATTGGCCTCCTGTGTCCGGCCATTTTTTGAAAATTTGATTTGCGGCACGATGCTGAAAATCAAAATTAGCTGATTTTATTTGCGAAGGGAGGAACTCAAAAGCAATGAGCAAACGGACCGAAGAACTGAAAATCCGCATCTCGCCGGAGGACAAGGAGCGGATAAAACTCAAAATGGAGGACGCTGGTATTCTGACCATGAGCGCCTACGTCCGCAAGATGGCTCTGGACGGAATTTGTATCAGGCTGGACCTGAAAGATGTGCGTCAGCTTGTTTCCATGCTCCAGCGGTGTACAAATAATCTGAATCAGTACGCAAAGCGGGCAAACGAAACCGGGAGCATCTATGCGGCGGACATTGAAGATTTACAGAAACGCCTGGACGAGATTTGGGAATTGTCCAGACAATCCCTTGCCTGTCTTGCCGCAATCCGATGATGGTGGCAAGAATTGGAATTGCCGCTTTTCCACTTTGCAAGGGCGCGCAGGCTCCGTCTTTTCCTGCGAAGCAGGAACAATAGCGTTCGTGAAACGAACGCGCAGCCAGCCCCGGCAACGGGGCTGTTCAAGGGGTTTGGGGTGCTACCCCAACAAGCAGAGAAACAGACATCCGGCGGCAACGCCGGATGTCTGTTTCGAGCATTTGTGGGAACAAATGCCCTGCTTGCTAAGTAGCAAAGCTTCTATCGACGTAGCGGGAGAAAAAGAACTTGACCCAGTTCGTCTAAACGAATATAATAAAAGGTGCTATGGTATATTTTGAGGTGTTTTCAATGAAGGGATATATTACAGTTCAAGAAGCTGCTGAAAAATGGGGCATTACCCCACGGCAAGTTCAGGTGCTTTGCAAGAATAATCGTATTGACGGTGTTACAAGGATAAGCCGTATTTGGATTATTCCAGAAAATGCGGAAAAGCCGACAAATGGCAAGAGAAAGGCAGCGTATGATGATGACTAACTTGACCGAGTTGCAAAGTCTTGTAAATCGCTTTCATGTAAATATTGAATTCTACAAAGACGCAAGAAATGCATACAATGAGCATTCTTGCAGAATTGAATACATTGATCCTCTGTTAAAACTTTTGGGTTGGGATGTCGCAAATGAAAAAGGACTGGCACCTCAATATCGAGAAGTTATTGCAGAGAATTATTCCACCCGCACTGATCGCCCCGATTATACAATCACGCTCAGAGGTGTGCCTAAATTTTTTGTAGAAGCAAAGAAACCAGAAGTGGATATCACCAAAGATGTAGCACCTGCATTTCAGACCAGAAAATACGGCTGGAACGCCAAGCACCGTCTGGCTGTTCTAACGAATTTTGAATATCTCGCTATCTATGATACCTGCCATATCGCCCATGAGGGTGACGGATGTGCTGTAGCCAGATACCGTCTATATCATTACACTGAGTATGTGGAAAAGATTGAAGAAATCACGAAACTGATTTCGAGGGATACCGTTTACTCTGGTGAGTTTGACGCTTATTTAGACAAAACCTTTCCTGCAACCAGTGGACAAGCCCAACAGGTAGATGCTCTGTTCCTTTCTCAGATCAACGAATGGCGTGTGGCCCTTAGTAATGAGCTATATGCCAAAGGTGGTCGCTATACATCGTTGGAAGTACTAAACGATGTTGTACAGGAATTCATTAATCAAATTGTTTTTCTGAGAATCTGCGAAGATAAGAATTTGCCGTTGTATCACAAGTTGAAAGATACCATTACAGATGCCGCTCAGTTGCAATCCAAACTGGAGGAATTATTCCGTTCCGCTGACCATCGTTACAATTCCGGAATGTTTTCCGGGGATGACATTATTTTCGATCTTTCGTGTGAAGTCATTAAGGACATGATTGAGGATTTGTATTATCCTCAAAGTCCGTATTTGTTTAATATCATTGAGCCTAACTTGCTTGGAAAGATATACGAAATATTTTTGACCGAGCAGTTAGTATTGCTTGAAAATAATACAATTGGTCTTGGTAAGAAGAAAGATTGTCAAAACAGATCCGTTGTAACTACACCCACGGAAATCGTTAAGTATATAGTCGATAAGACTCTTTCCAAAGTGTGTGCAGGGAAAACACCTTCTGAAATTCTGAATATTAGTGTCGCTGATATTGCTTGTGGTTCTGGTATTTTCTTGGAAGAAGCGTTTGCCTTTTTACAGGACTATTGTGTGCAATGGTATATTTGCAACGGACAAACTAATCATTTGATTGAGACGGGTGTTGATTTATATAAGTTGCCCCTTCAGGAGAAAAAAGATATCCTTTGCTCCTGCATTTACGGTATAGACATCGATATCCATGCGGTTGAGGTTGCCAAATTTTCTCTGCTAATTAAACTAATCGAAGATGAGACTGCACCTTCGGTGGCAGAGGTCGTTCCGATTCTTCCCGATTTGGGTGACAATATTCAATTCGGAAACTCCCTTGTAAGTCAAGCTGAATTGAACGGAATTAGTGGGGCTAACAATCAGATGCTGGAGATTGCCCCCTTTGACTGGAATGCGATTAACAGCGGATGCGGATTTGATGTAATCATCGGTAATCCTCCGTATGTTAATACCGAGGGAATGCATGCGCTGCTACCGAGTGCAGAAGTCGAAGTCTATAAAAAGAAGTACAAGACATCTCATAAACAGTTTGACAAATATTTTATTTTCATTGAACAGGCCATCAATAAGGTTAGGGAAAATGGCTTTGTATGCTACATTGTTCCTAACAAATTCTTTAAGATTGGTGCTGGCGAGAAGTTGCGCAGCCTGATTGCAAAGAAACAAATGCTCGTCAGCTTGGATGACTTTGGAGATGCACAATTGTTCGAAGATAAGACCATTTACAGTTCGATCATCTTGCTCTCCAATAAAAAACAGACAACCTTTATTTACAGCAGTGTTGATTCTGCAAACAAACTGTGGGCTGGTGAAAAAATTGATACAGTGGAGCTTTCTGCTGCTGTACTGAATGAATTGCCATGGAGACTTACGACTGATTTGGATTTCCTCAAGATGCTTCAAAGATTAGGTGCTGTTGCAGTTCCAATCACCAAACATGCAGATATTTTCACTGGAATACAGACCAGTGCTGAACAGAAACGCACTTATTGGTTCACTGATGAAGAGATAATCAATGAAACAGACAAATATTATACAATTCAGCGAGATGGCAGGACATTTTCAATTGAAAAAGGTATACTTCGCCCATATTTCAAACCAGTAAAAAAATCTGAAAAGAAACAAAACACATATAGTTATTTAACAACAAACAAGCACATTATTTTCCCGTATGATGCCACTGGCAAGGTCATACCGTTAGATGAACTCCAGACGAATTACCCTGGAACATACGAATATCTTGTGGCAAACTACGATATTTTGGCTCCTAAAGGAATTGTCTCTGGGGGAAAGCGAGATGTTAACTATGCAACGGCAGAAACCTGGTATCGCTATGGTCGCCATCAGGCATTAACAGCATTTAATAACAGAAAGAAGCTCATCGTAGGAATTTTAAGTAAAGATCCTATGTACGCTCTCGATACAAATGATTATTTGATTGCATCTGGCGACACTGCTGGATATTGTGCTGTTTGCAAGCAAGAGGATAGTCCATATGCATTGGAATACATTCAAGCTTGGTTGACAAATGCGTATACCGAGAAAATTTTGCAAATCATTGGTAGTGATTTTGAAAATGGCTTCTATTCCAGGGGACGTTCTGTGCTTGTTACGTTGCCGTTTGTGGAGTTGAATTTTGACGATTCAAAGCAGAAAGCTATCTATGATAGAGTTGTAGAAGCCACATGTACAATTTATCGTATCAATGAAGAATTGAATGGACAGCCCGCAAAACGTATTGCAAGTACATTACAAAGACAGAAAGAAAGTTTGATTTCTGAAATTCAAGAACTGATTGCAAGAGTGTATCGGCTTGAATTCTAAATGGGGTAAAAGTAATGAGACTCAAAAAGGACAGTTCAGAGCAAAAGTTGAGAGGAGCGTATTATACACCATTGCGGCTTGCAGATGCTATGGTGAAACTTTTTGCGTCTCAAAATATTTCTACTATTTTGGAACCGAGCTGCGGGGACGGCGTCTTTCTTGATGCTCTGCAAAACCTTAATCTTTTGGATAAGGTAAAAAGCCTAACTGCTGTTGAAATTGAGCCAGATGAGGCTGAAAAAGTTCGAAGCAGGTATTCTGGATTTAGGCAAATTGAAGTATGCACCGAAGACTTTTTCGACTATTACAATCGGGTCCTTGGCAAAGAGAAGTTTGATTTGATTTTAGGTAATCCACCCTACATTCGTTATCAATACTTGAAAGAAAGTCAACGAGAAATGCAATCCCAAATCCTCACTTCACATGGGATGAAAGCAAATAAGTTGATAAATGCATGGGTTGCATTCTTTGTAGCCTGTGTGCAGCTACTGTCTGAAAAAGGGAAAATTGCTTTCGTTATTCCTGCTGAAATACTCCAAGTTGCTTATGCCGAGGATTTGCGCCTATATTTGGCGAATAAACTTGCAAAAATCACATTGATTACATTTGAACAACTGGTTTTCCCCGATATTGAGCAAGAAGTAGTTGTCTTTATTGGAGAAAAGGGCGAGACAGAAAAGGGCATTCGTATTATTGAAATGAATGATCTTAGCGGGTTTTCTTGCCTGAACTTAGACCAGAATGGCTTTCAGAAGTTACAGCATGTCAAAGAAAAGTGGACAAAATACTTTGTAACCGCAGAGGAAATGACTCTTATACAAGAACTTCGAAAAGATAGACGATTTACGAAGTTCTCTGAATATGGTGTAATCAATGTTGGAATAACGACAGGAAATAATAGATACTTCTCGATAACAGAAGAAACTACGAAACATTATTGTTTGAATGATGTTACTCTCCCGTTGATAGGCAGAAGTTCTCATGCTCATGGAATATACTTCACATCAGAAGATTGGGAAAAAAATAAGGCCGCCGGAAAGCGTGCAAGGCTGATTAGCTTTCCTGAAATTCCATATGAAGATTACCCAGCTAAGCATAAAGAGTACATTTTATTTGGCGAGAAGAGCGGTGAACATGAAGGTTACAAGTGCTCCATCAGGGATAGATGGTATATTGTTCCTTCTGTATGGGTGCCAGATGCGTTTTTCTTGAGAAGAAATAATTTTTACCCCAAGTTTGTACTGAATAGATGCGATGCGGTATCAACAGATACGATGCATCGAATAAAATTCAATGATGGTGTTGACCCGCAGAATATACTCCTTGCATACTATAATAGCGTTTCTTTCGCTTTCACCGAGATTTGCGGACGAAGCTATGGTGGTGGTGTGCTTGAAATACTTCCAGGCGAAATGGGCAACATTCTGTTACCTAAAGTAGAAAAGATTGACCCCGCACTTAGGGATAGGTTACTGACACTTATTGATTCTGTGGTTCGGAACGATGAGAACATTGAGACCGCCCTGGACATAGTCGATAGAGAATTGCTTGTAAATGCATTAGGTATTGAACCTGAGATTTGTCGCAAGTGTCGTGCCATTTGGAAAAAAATGCAGAAACGAAGATTAGGGCGAGGATAAGACAAAGATTCTGCTTAAGTCGAAAAGGAGGGAGGAACATCTATGGAATGGAGTGGCTGCATGAGTTTACTCCAGGGATATTTAGAAAATAGTCCTTTGATAGTTTTAGGTTCAGGGGCATCCATGCCATATAATCTTCCTTCTATGGGTGGGCTTGCAGAGGAAATAAAGAAATCAGATATCGTTATCTCTGACCCTAATTACAGTGCCTTTTGTACAGCAGTAGACGAGTCAGGACTGGAAGGGGCGATAGATGCCGTGAATCTCCTTCCTGAAACGCTAAAAGAAATCCGAAGAGTTGTTTGGACGACCGTCAACGAGAAGGATTTGCTGTATTTTGATCAACACCCCATAGACCCACCCAAAGCATTAGTTGACTTAATTAAGAAGGTGCTTGCACCCACGCCAAATAGAGCGGTTATTGTAACTACCAATTATGATAGGTTAGCGGAGTATGCAGCTGACGGGGTCGGTGCAACAACTGTTACTGGATTTGAGGGGTCTTTGATTAAGAAATTAGAACTACCCTCAATGTCATTAAAAACAAAGCGAACACGATCCCGTGAACGAGTTGTTGATATATGGAAAGTTCATGGGTCTCTGGATTGGTTTAATGCTTCTGATGGAACAGTTACGGCATTTCCGCTTACACGAACAATTCCTCATGACTTTCAACCTCTAATCATTCCTCCTGGCAAAGAAAAGTACAGCAGTACCCACGATGAACCGTACAGAACTATTATTTCACAGGCTGACAATGCGTTTGTACAAGCAGGTGCATACTTATGCGTTGGTTATGGATTTAATGATGAACATATCCAACCGAAACTTTTGGCACAGATTTCCTGTGGAAAGCCTATTGTTATCCTTGCCAGGACTATGACCCCAGCTTGTAAAAAGCATATTGTTGAGGCAGGGATAAGCAAATACCTTATTTTTGAGCGTTCAAATTCCACCCATACCAAAGTATATGGTAACGGATGGGAGGAAATATATGAAGGCCAATACTGGCTCTTGGATAACTTTATGAAAATTTGGTGAGGAGGGGTATAATGAGCATATTTGAATATACGCCCGAAGAACTGCTTGGTACTGTTGAAAGCGTAGATACATCTACTGTGATAGTAAAAGTTGAGAATGATGATAAGTTGCGTGGATTACAAGTAAACCATCTAATTTCCATTCAGAGTTCAAAAATCGGACAACATTTAATCGGTTTAGTTTCTAAAATCATACGCAAGTCGGCATATAGTGACCCGGTTGCAGATTTATCCCCTGAGTTTGGATTTAATATCATTAAGGTAATTCTAATCGGAACACACTTTGATAGGGATGCAGGAAAAGATAATGTTTTCCGTCGTTCTTTAGCTACTATACCAACCATAAATGCTGAATGCCATCTTATACATGGAGATAGACTAAAACGATTCATGCAAGCAATATCTTCCATTCCAGAGGGCGAAGATACGGTTAGTTTGCAAATCGGTAATTATTCTATTGACGAAGATGCTACAGCTTGGCTCAATGGAAATAAGTTGTTCCAACGCCATGCGGTGATTGTTGGTAGTACAGGATCAGGAAAATCATGGTGTGTAGCTAAAATACTTGAACAGGTTGCAGTTCTTAAATCAGCAGACGCAATATTATTTGATATACATGGCGAATACTCCACCTTGCAAAGTGATAGTTTTACACACCTTAAGGTTGCGGGACCAAATGATGCAATGGGCGAAGGGATGCTTTTCCTTCCATATTGGTTACTTACTTATGAAGAAATGTTATCACTCATGCTTGATAGGAGCGACAATAATGCTCCGAACCAAGCTATGATGTTTAGCGGCGCTGTTATTGAAGGGAAAAAGCAATTTCTGATTGATGCAGGCAAAGCCGAGATGGAGGCAAATATCACTTTGGACAGTCCCATCCCTTATAATCTTAGTGCGTTGCTTTCCTTTTTGAAATCAAAAGATGAAGAAATGGTGCCTGGAGCTAAAGCAGGTACTGAAAAACAAGGCCCATACTTTGGGAAACTTACTCGTTTTATTCAGCGGTTAGAAACCAAACAAAAAGACAAACGGTTGAATTTTATGTTTGCATCCGAGGATGATTTGCTTAGTTACGATTACATGAGCGTACTTTGTAGCAAGTTAATGTTGCCTGCGGAAGAAGGCAAGAAAGGTGTAAAGATTATTGATTTTTCCGAGGTACCATCGGATATCCTTCCGTTGATTGTATCTCTTATTGCTCGTGTGATTTTTTCTGTTCAACAGTGGACAACTGTTGAACACCGACATCCTATCGCAATTTTCTGCGACGAGGCACATTTGTATATCCCAGCCAATACGGAAAAAAGCATTGATGATGCCAGCTTAGTCACTTTTGAACGGATTTCAAAAGAAGGCAGAAAATACGGAATTGGTTTGGTTGTAATTTCACAACGACCGTCAGAGGTCAATAGAACAGTTCTTAGCCAAAGCAACAATTTTATTGCTATGAGATTGACAAATGTTGATGATCAATCTGTTGTTAAGCGATTGCTTCCAGATAGTTTGGGAGATTACGCTGAAATGCTTCCCATTCTTGATATCGGAGAAGCTTTAGTTGTTGGAGATGCAAGTCTTTTACCAAGTCGTATAAGAATTTCGCCCCCTGCTCTAAAACCTCGTAGTGCAACAATTGATTTCTGGGATGAATGGTCTAAATCTACCCCTTCCGTTGATATTTCAGGCGCTATCGAAGCATTACGAAAACAATCAAAATAAGAGGAAACCTATAAGCCCGAAAAACTATTATATCTAATAGGCAAAGGCGACGGCATAGGATGCCAAAATCCTATACCGTCGCTTTTACGGTGAATTTATCCTTGACAAATCCCGTCTTGGTTCTCGATACTGGCGCTCGTCCCGTCAAGGTCGTCGTCCTTGGACAGCCTGC
>OFFV01001460.1_pt1 | contig 13672 bp, 9 predicted proteins | sample 1521461 | NCBI WGS metagenome assembly OFFV01 (sample SAMEA3504120, study PRJEB24116) | mouse gut metagenome | biome: mouse gut; feature: mouse-associated habitat; material: faeces | place: Denmark | collected 2011 | reverse complement strand
GGCGATTTTCCGTATCGTTCGGTCGCTGGGTATCGTGCGCCGGCCGTCGTCCGTTAGCGGTGGGGACCCATGGGCGGACGTCCTCCGAACGGACGCGGTGCCTTGATATCCATGCCGTTGTAGTCGCTGATGTCTTTCGAGGCGTTCTTGTTGAAGTGGCGCAGATTGTATGTGAACTGCACGGTAAAGTATCGTCCTATGACGCTGTTCCATGCGTTCTGCGTAAAGCCGCTGCCCGACGTGCGCGAGAATGCCGTGTTCTGGTCGAGCAGGTCGTTGACGCCTATCATCACCTCGCCGCGCTGGTTCTTGAAAATCTTCTTTCCGAGGTAGGCGTTGCAGAGCAGATAGCTCTCGTTGTAGTCGTTAGTAAAGCCTACGAACTGGTTGTATGTAGCCGCGAGCGTCAGCGTCAGTCCCTTCCAGAATACCCATTTCAGATTACCCGAAGCCGTGTGGCTGAAATAGCGGTTCTTGCCCGACGATGCTGCCAGCGAGTTGCGCGTGTCGTTGTAGGTGCCGCTCCATTGCAGCGTGAAGTCGAGATTCTCCGAGATGTTGCTGCCCAGCGATACCATGGCGTCGTAGCCCATGTTGCTGGCGTTGTTGATCTGGTCGTCGATAAGCGACGGCGTGCGCGTATAGCTCAGACCGGCCATAAGGTTGAGGTTGCACTTGATCGGGTTTATGGGGAATCCGTAGCTCAGGTGCGTGCGCAGCGAGCGGTAGCCGTCGAGATTGGCATAGGTCACGTACTGCAACGGGCGGTACTGGGTGGTGGTGCCGTCGCCGTTGTCGACCTCGATATCCTTGTTGTAGTATATCGACGATCCTATGTAGTCCTGCGTGAACTGCGACGAGAACATCCACATGAACGTGCGTCCCTTCTCGACGTTGGAGCGTACATAGTGGAAGTTGATGCGGTGCGTATAAGCTGGGTTCAGATCGGGGTTACCCTTCGATATGTACTGTGCGTTCGAGACGTCGTATATGTCCTGCAAGTTGCCGACCGAGGGGTTCTCGGTGCTCGACATTACGAACAGACGTATCGTGTTCTCCTTGTTTATGGCGATGTTGCCCATGAGGAAATAGGTAAAGTCGTTGTAGTTGCGCTTGATGTCGAAGCCCCTCACTCCGCCGTCGAGCGTCGAATACTGGTAGTAGACATTGGCCACGACCGTATTGCGGTTCTTGGCGTAGCGGAAGCCGGGGCCTACGCGGTGCGTGATGTAGCGGCTGTCGGTGGTGCGCGACAGCGATGCGTCGGGCAGAAGACCCTCGGTCGAGTAGTCGTCGCCGGTTATGTAGGCCGTCTTCTCGATGTTCTGGTCGCTCATCGAGGCGCGGTATTGCAGGCTCAGCTGCGACGACTTGGAGATAGGTTCGGTATATGTGAACGAACCTTCGAGTCTGAGCGACGATGTGGGCGCCGACTGCGATACGTAACGCAGTACGGGGTAGTAGTCGCCCGTCGAGGGGTCGATAGCCGTGTCGAGCGTCGAGTAGCTGTCGGTGTGGCTGCGCGAGGTATTGCGCCAGTTGACGAAGCCGTCGACGGTAATCGTGCGTCCCGCCTTGCCCAGCTTGGCGCGGTACGAGAGGAACTCGCGGAGGTTCATCGCCGCCGACTCGGCTATGCTGCCGCTGCGGATGATGTTGTAGCCGCTCTCGCCCCACTGCACGCCTTCGGTGCTGCTCGTGGGGTCGTTGCTCTGGTAGCTGAATCCCGTGCGCGACATGAGAGACTGGTTCTCCGATATGCGCCAGTCGAGACGCAGGTTGAGGCGGTGGTTGTTGTTGAGCGTGCGCGAATAGCCCTCCTGCTCCAACGTATCTATGGGCGACGGCTCCTCGTACCACTTCTCGATACGGTTGATGTTCTTGGTGTTGGTGCGGTTGAAGAAGTAGCTGCCTGTCAGCTTTACCTTGTCCTTCTCGCCCCATGCGTCGGAGTAGTTGACGCCGAGCGAGCCGACATTGGCCACGCCGCTCTGCGGGCGCACCATGTACTGTCCCACGCCGCGTCCCATGCCGCCGCCGCGACCGCCCGTCGCGCCCGAGACGCCGAGGATATCCTCGAACGAGAAATTCTGCTGGTTGACGTTGTTCAACAGACCGATGACCGACAGACGGCTCGAATTGTTGAATATGTTGACGTTTCCGCCGGCTATGTACTTATGGTGCGAGGCCACCTCGTCGGTCGAGGGCTGGTAGCCGTATCCGGCATATACCTTACCGAACTGTCCCTTGCGCATATCGCTGTGCGTGATGATGTTTATGGCCTTGTATCCCTCGCCGTCGTCCATGCCAGAAAATTCGGCGTTGTCCGAGAGCTTGTTGAATACCTCGATCTTGTCTACCGACTGTGCCGGCAGCGAGTTGATCGCCGTCGAGACATCCTCGCCGAAGAACTCCTTGCCGTCGACGAATATCTTCTTGACCTCCTCGCCCTGCGCCTCGACCGTGCCGTTGGTTATGGTAATGCCGGGCATCTTCTTCAACAGACCCTCGACGTCGGCGTCGGCCGATACCTTGAATGCGGCGGCGTTGTAGCTTACCGTGTCGCCGTTCTGCGATGTGCGCAGCGCCTGTACCTCCTTCACGACGGCATCGATGCGCGTGGCCTCGACGGCGAGCATGATCTGTCCCATATCGGTCGTACCCTTGCCCACCTTGACCTCCGTGGCGTAGTTCTGGTATCCGATGAACGATACGGTGGCGCGGTAGGTTCCGTAGGCGACGCCTGAGATTTCGGTCTTGCCTCCGTAGCCCGATGTAGAGTGCTTGCGTCGTGCTTCGTCGGTGGTCGACACCAGCTCGACTATCGCGCCGACGACTCCCTGTTTGGTTTCGGCATCGAGTATGGTCGCCGTTACCTTGCCGCTCTGCGCCCATGACGACGCGACGGCGCATAACGCCAATAATGCCGTAAATATTTTTTTCATAGTAAAAAGGTATTTTTCCGTTTTCGGCTGCGAAGATAATGCAAATAATCGAGAGATGCCCGGTGCGGTCGGCGAAACGACAAAAAACGGGTGTCAGCCACCGCTTTCACCCGTTTCGATGCTGCCTGCCGCCGTCGAAGCCGTTCGACGATCGGTCATATGCTTCGGTCAGTTGCCGGCGCTGCGCTGGCATGCACGGCTATCGCCGCCGTTATTGTTTGCGCACTTGCCTTTTGCCTGCTTGCATCCCATAGGTCTGCCCTTGCAGGGTGCCGCGTCGTGCCTTTTACGGCGCATCTGCTCTTTGCGCTGCTGCTCGGCTGCCTGCCACTTGGCATACTGCTCCGACGTAAGAATCTCGCGCAGTTTGTGATCGTATTTGTCGGCATGCTTCTGCATGTCGGCCATGCGGTCGCGCTCCTTTTCGCGTCTCCTTTCGTAGATCTTTCGCTGCGATTCGGCCAGTTTGAGATTGGCCTCGTAGAGCCTCTCGCGCTGCTCGGCGCTGAGCGAGAGGTCGCCCGCCTGACGGTCGGTCATGCGCTGTGCTCGCTGCTCGACGCTCTGGGTGCGTCGCTCGTGGCGATTCTCTGCGGTTTGCTGCTGCGCCGTCGCACTTTGCGACATCATTGCAATAACGCTTGCTGCGATCAATAATCCTCTTTTCATAATCTTTCAATATTAATTAATGTTTCCTGTCGGTCATTATTCCTTGTCGCTTTATACAAAGGTAGAGCCATTTAGATGATTCGGGACGGCAGATGCCGCAGAACGACATAATGCGGGCGCGAACCGACCTTTTCGTGGGGCGAATGCCGCGGCCGTGCGTATCTCGCGTAATACGGTCATGACGAAAGATAGGGTTGTGCGAGGACGGGCCGCGGTACGGCCGCGCGATAATTTATTGTAAATATCATCTGCTTCGCTAAACACACTTGCGTTCGGCAAAAGCCGTCGAATATCTTTCGATCTATACTTCGGCATATCTCAAACGAGCTGGGCTCTGTTTTCGGCGTAACGAAAACGTCGCTGTCACGCCCCCCCCCTTTCTGCCATTCGTCATAGCCTGAACAAGTCGGCTTTGCGTTCGGTTTAAGGAAAATGTTCCACATCCGGGTGCCGTTTCTGCATCTCGTCATAACCTGAACAGGTCGGCTTGCGTTCGGTTTAAGGAAAATGTTCCGCATGCTGGTGCCGTTTCTTCACTTAGTTATAGTCCGAATGATTGCGGCTTTGGCTCGGTTGATAGAAACGATTCGCCCCTACCGCAACACGGCAGGGGCGATTCTTCTTAGTCTTTCGGATGAGACGCTTCCCGTACTCTTCCGTTATGTTATGTCGGTCGGTAGGGTTTCAGCCTTACGCCTCCCCCCCCCATGCCGGGAATTACATTACGCGGTTGTCGCGCAGGTCTTTGATCTCGGCCTTCTCCGTCAGAGCGTATGCCGATGCCTGACGCATCATGGCCTCGCGCTGCGTGTTGAGCGGAATGCGCTCCTTGTCGAGAGTCTCGGCATCGGCAGCCTCGTCGCCCTCGATCGAGTCGACGACGAATATGTAGGCCGCGTTGTTACCCTTGACAGGCTGCGACAGCGCGCCTGCGGTGCGGGTCGCTGCGATAGCGCCGATAAGACGCGCCTCGCCGTCGCCGCCCTCCAACAGCATGTCGCTGAACTTCACGCCGTCGAACGATTTGACCTCGACATCGTATGCGGCCTCGGCGGCCTCGAACGACGAGAGGTTGGCTGCTATCTGTGCGAACTTCTTGTCGCGCAGTACGTCGCGGCGGCACTGCATGTCGTTGCGGGGAGTATACTCGTCGTTGTCGACGGCCGTAACCATAGCGACGATGATGTTGCTGCCGGTGTTGAACAGCTTGGATTCGCCTACGTTGGCTCCGTAAGCCCATACGGCTACGTTGCGCGAGTTATCCACGCCGCGTATGCCGCGCTCGCCGGTCTGGTAGTTGCGGTCAGAACGGCTTATGACGGCCATGCGGGGGATAAGCGCCATTTCGTCGGCAGCGTTCTGGAACGCCTCGGCCGAGCCGCGCGACTTGTTGTCGAAAGTCGAGGCGCGACGCGATACGGCGTCGACGGTGGCGTCGCTGGGCTTGATCTGCTTGACGATCTGAGCCACCTGCACGAACTGCGTTTTGTCGCCTGCTTCGACGACCTTGGCCACGAGCACCTTGCCCGATTCGTTGAATGTGATTATGTCGCCGGCCTTAGCGTCGATGAACGACTTGGCGCGGTACTCGTCCATGCCGTTGAAGTCGACCTGTTCGTCGAAAGTGTCTACGGCCGTCGATAGCTTCGTGAAGTCGCCGTCTACCGTCGCCAGCTCGGCTGCGATCTTGTCGGCCTGCTGCTTGTCGTCGAATACGGCATATTCCAGACGGAACGTCGAGGGAACGTCGGCCTTAGCCACGATACGGCTCATGACCCATGCGTTGTCGAGCTTCTCGGGGCCGTACATGGCGCCGCTCTTCAACGTCTCGGTCTGCGCCGCGGGTATGCGGTCGAAGGTTATGAAAGGGCTGACCTCGCCGGCGAACGAGCGGGCTACGCTCTTTGCCTGAGCCATGTCGGCTGCCGACAACTGCTCGGCCGCCTGCTTGACCTCGGCCTCGACAGAGGCCAGATCATCCTCGGTGGGGGCGATCTCGAAGAGCATATAGCGGATCGTGCGGTTGCCAAGAGAGGGGTTCTTCTGCTTGCCGGCCTCGTAGCATGCCGCCAGATCCTGCTCGCTTACCTCGATATCGGCGTCGGCGATTACCGAGTAGGGAACCTCGACGTATTTGCCGCTGAACGCAGCGCCCATGTTACGGATATTGTCGGCCACTTCGAGTTTGTTGGTATACGCGCCCAGAGCATACAGTGCACCGAACTTCTCGCCGAGCATCTGCTGCGCTATGGTCTGCTGCTCTACGTACCACGTGTTGTCGATCAGAGAGGCGATCTGCTCCTGCGGGAAGCCTGCGGCCTCGAACTGCTGTCCCCACTGTACGCCGTACATGTTGGCCACGCGGTCCATCTCGGCCTGCGTGACGACGATGCCGGCCTGTGCGCATGCCGGAGATATGTAGTTGTCGAAGACGATGGTGCGCCATGCCAAGTCGGCAGCCTGATCGGCCGAGAGATTCTTGCGCTCGTCGGCGGGTTGTTTGGCCTTGGCGTATTCGGCAGAGTATATGGTCTTGCCGGCTATCTGAGCAACGGCGAAGTCCTCGTACTGCTGCGGACCCTGGCGGTTGTTGAGCTGGTCGCCGAGTATGAACGCCAAAAGTACGACAGCGATGACGATCGAAAGCACGATGCCGTATTTGGTTCGTAGTGTGTTTAATGTTGCCATAAAAAACTTTATTTGTTTATCGTATTGTTCGAATTAGCCTTCAAAGATAGTAAATTTTTCTAAAAGAGGGTCAACCTGATACCATATAATTTCAATTCAGCCGCTTCATGCGCACCAGATCGATGCGCGACCCTGTGCGGCGCAGCACCCTGCAACGGTATCCTCCCACGGTAAACGCCTCTCCCTGAGCCGGTATGCCGTCGTGATTGTAGATTATATATCCTGCCAGAGTGTCGTACTCGTCGCTTTCGTCGATGCCCAGGCCGTAATGCTCGTTCAGGTAGTCCACTTCGAGACGGCACGAGAACACCCATTCGTGCTCCGATATCTGCTTTTCTACCATTTCGTGCACGTCATGCTCGTCCTCGATCTCGCCGAATATCTGTTCCAGAACATCTTCGAGCGATATGATGCCGGCCGTACCGCCGAACTCGTCGATGACTACGGCGATCGAGGCCTTGCGCTTCATGAAGGTCTCCAACATGGTCTGCAACGGCAGGGTCTCGGCCACGTATATGACCTTCATCAACATGTCATCGATCGATCGGGGTTTGAGGAACAGACTCTTGGAGTTGACGTAGCCCACGATGTTGTCGATGCTTTCGCGCCAGACGAATATGCGGGAGAAGTAGCTGGGTCAGCTGCTCGATATCGGTCGATTCGATGTCGACCGCCTCGACGTCGACGCGCGGCACCATGCAGTCCCTCACGCGCAGGTCGGCGAAGTCGAGCGCATTCTGGAACAGACGTATGTCGTCCTCGTCGTCCTGCTGTACTTCTACGTTTTCGGCCTCGACCAGACCCGCCAGGTCGTCGCGGTTGAATGCCGTCTGCATGCTGCGTGCCTCGACCCGGCGGCCTCCCAGACGCAGCAGCCCGTAGGAGAGCAGCGTGGTAAGGCGAGCAATGGGGTAGAGCAGTATGTAGAATGCGAATATGACCGGCGCGAGCAGCGAGTAGTAGAAATTGGGGTTGCGCTTGAATACCGACTTGGGCAGATACTCGGCCGCGAACAGCACGATGACCGTCGAGACGACGCTGACAAGCACTACGTTCCTCAGCCCCAGCGACGCGGCCAGCAGCATCTCCATGCAGAGCGAGTAGACCACCAGCGAGATGTTGTTGCCTACCAGTATCGTCGTTATGTAGTTGCCCGGGTTGCGCGAGAAGACGTCGCTTATGTATCTGAACATCGAGCTCTGCTTGCGGTCGATCTCTTCGCGCAGGCGGTTCTTGCTCAGAAAGGCGATCTCCATGCCCGAGAAAAATGCCGAAAGGATCAGCATCGTTATTACCAACACTATGTATGTTATCATCGTTTCAGGTGTGTTTGCCGTTCTATTGTCGTGCGGGTTGCGACTCCTGCCGTGTCGGCTGCGTCATTCTGACCCGCTCGGGACGCGCCGCAGTCGAAACCGCCGCCTCGGAGCGCTGGCCTATATCGAGCCTCGTGCGCGTGTCGGTATTTGCCGGTGTGCCGATATCGCCCGGTGTGCCGGGGGACGACATCGATTCCGCCGGCTCCTTGGCCGGCTTCGCGGCCGGTTTGGCGGCCGGCTTCGAAGCAGACCGCTTCGTCGCGTCGCTCTTCTTGTCGTCGTCGCTGCCGTGCGCTTCGCGCCGTGTGCCGCTGCCGGCGGCATCGCCCTCCATTTCGAACTCCATTTCGCTCATATACTTGCGGAAATGGATGTTCTTCAACGACTCGTCGGCATCGAAGCCCACGCCGAAGTGCCAGCCGTCGCTCTGCAATACCTTGGTGTCGACGTTAGAGTATATCTGTTTGGTCTTGGCGTTCCAGAACAGCTGCTGCGTGTAGACCTCGGTGCGGCTGACGACGGTCGTGTCGCCCTCCTTGCGGTTGAACTTGTATATGACGACGTTGCCCTTGGCCTCCCAGAGTTTCTGGTTCTCGTAGTATATTGCATAGTTGGCGCGCAGCGTGGCGTCGGTCAGCGGCAGCGTATCCGATGTAAAGGTCTTGATGTCGACCCCGCGGCGAAACTCGCGGTAGGGGTTGGTCGCCATGCCGTAGCCCTCGACCAGCGGCGTTGTGAACTCGTAGGAGACGCACCCGTTCTCGGACATTATGACAGTGCGGTTTTCGCTCGACTCGGTCATAAGGGTCTCGGGGTCGTATTGTGTGTCGGACATCTTGTGCCCGCACGAGAATAGCAATGTAGCACTCCCCGCCAAGGAGAGTGCTACTGCGAGATATCGTGTTACCGGTCGCTGCGACATACTTCGAGTCGTATCGCTTTGCGAGCCGTTAGCGGTAGCGTACCGTGGTAACCTGACCTGCCGCCAGACCGCACTGTACGGTGTAGCGCGAACCGGCCGTAAGGTCGGCGAAGAAGCAGGTCTCCTGCTGCGGGAATGCGGCGCGGTAGGCGTTCATCATCTGCTGAGCGGCCTTCTGCGTCTCGGGCTCGTCTTTGAGCAGCGAGGCGGCCTGACTCATGGCGTCGTATGCAGCCCAGTAGACCGATGCTCCGCCTAACTTGTCCTCGCACGACGAAGCGGCATAGCACTGTCCGAGGATGAAGTATGCGTAACCGTTGTCGGGGTTGATGCCGCGTACCTGACGTGCAGCCTCGGCTGCCGCAGAGTAGTGCTTGTCGCCGATCTCGATAAGACCTATGCGCACGTAGAGCAGCTCCTTCTCGGCCGGGTCGGTCTCGACGGCCAGAGCCTCGCGCAGATACTTCAAAGCCTTCTCCGACTCGCCCTTGTTCTGGAATCCCTGAGCGAGGAACAATGCCGTCTCAGACGAGGGCTTGATCGTGTAGTAACGCTCGGTAATGTCGAAGAAGAAGTCGCTCGAACAGGTGGCGCGCGACATCAGAGCCACGGCCTGGCCGAGCAACTTCTCGTCGTCGGGCGTCTCGGCGAGCTTCTTCGAGAAGAGCGCTTCGAGGTTCTCGCAGCTGGCTGCGCCGCTCATGCCGAAGCTCGTCTCGAACGTATCCTTATACTGCTCGTCCTCGCCCGTAACGCCTGCGAACAGCGGCGAGAGACGCTCGTACTCGTCGAGGATGATATCGGCCGTGATGTTGTCGTCATAGCTGAAGTCCTCGCAGAGGTTCTTGTAGTAGATCGCAACGATGTCGATATTGGTCTTGCCCGTCTCGATGCCGGCGTCGATAGCCTCTTTGAGCGATGCGAGAAGCGCCGGACGATCCGACTCGCGGTAGCGGAGCATGTCGCGCGCCTTCATGTCGAGGATGTAGTCGCGGCCGTTCTTCGGGTGGTCGCCGAAGTACTTGATGCGCAGGTCGTGCAGAAGCATGATCGAGTCGATGTACATGTTCTTCTCTGCCAGGCTCTTGGCGCGAGCCGCCTTGTTCTTGTAGAGCGTCACGCCGCGGGCGAATGTCTGCTGCTGTGCCGAGGGGCAGTTGTTGAGGAGCTGTTGCAGATAGCCCGTAGCCGAGACGTAGTCCTTGCTGTCGAGCGCCTCTTTGAGGTAGTTGCTCGCGCCGAGGTTAGACTGACGCTCCTCGACCGTCTCGCCCCAGACGGCGAACTTGGGATCGTTCAGATCCAACTGCGCCATGGCTTCGGAGCCGAACATGGCCGCAGCGGCGATAAGAATTGTTGAGATCTTTTTCATGTCGTTTTATTTTTTGCTTTTACTGTTTTTTTAGGTTCCGTCTGATGCGATGCCGCTAATCGTATTTCTGGCGGACGAACCAGTAGTCCGACGTATCGGCGCTGAACAGGTTGAATCCGAGCGACAGCTTGTAGTATTTCTGGTTGACCAGTCCGATGCGTCGGGCGTCGATTGCGACCGAGTCGGGAGCTCTCATGCACCCGAATTCGAATCCGAGATTGATCGACGACGAGCCCCACAGCCTGACGGGGAATCCCAGACCGGCCGTTACGGCGAAGCAGTCGATGCGCTGTCCGGCGAATGTCTGGTAATAGTTGCCCACGCGGGCGCCTATGCGGTAGGTCATGCGGTTGAGGTAGTTGCGCGCATCCAGCATTCGCGGCGTTATGGCGAAGCCGGCCTTGATCGTGTGCGTGTCGCTGTAAGCTACGCGGATGCCCTTCGTGGCGTTCTCGGCGAAAGAGCCGTTGTCGCCGCCCCAGTTGGCATATACGTAGTCGACGCCCCATGCTATGGTTCTGTCCTGATAGTATACGCCGATACCGGCCTGATGCGGCAGCCGAAGCTCGACGGCGTCGATGCGGTCGCGTACGGGGAACGGATGCAGCTGGTTGAATATGTTGTTGGTATACACGTAGCTCGTCTTGTCGGGATTGAGCTTGCCGCCCAGATCGTATGTCGCACCGAAGGTAAGGATGCGCTTGTTGTCGAGTATGGCGTTCCACTGCACGCCGGCCTGAAACTTGAAGTTCGACACCTGATACTTGTCTACGCCCACGGTCGAGGCCACCTCGCCGCTGCCGGTAATGATGTTGACCGCCGTGGCCGAGTAGTTGCGCTCGATGTTGCCCCAGTAGTATTTGGCCGCTACGCCTATCGAGAAGTTGCGCGCCACCTCCCAGCCTATGCTGAGCTTGACTTCGGTTATGTCGCCGTCGCCGTCGTATCCGTACATGACGCGTCCCACGTCGGCCCATATGTCCTTATTATCCTCCGTATTCTTGACCTTGTAGCCGACGCTGCTGTAAGGCGCGACGCTGACGGCGCCGCCCAGTCCGCGGGCTATCGGGAATGCTATCGACAGGTTGTGGAAGTTGACTGTGTTGTATGCCGTTTTAGCCTTATACGCTGCCGCCCCGTCGGCGGTATATTTCTGCTGGTTGTTGCGGAAGTGCGTGCCGTCGACGCCGAAGTCCATGAGGAAGCTCTTCGACGGAGCCACGCTCAGTGCTGCCGGATTCAACGTATTGATCTGACCGGTGTTGCGAAGACCCAGACCCACGCCGCCCATAGACCGCATGGCGACGTTGCCCGGCGTCGACAGCTCGCCCGGCCCGTACATCGAGTAGGGCGAATAGGCGTTTATGCTGCTCGTCTGCGCCGAGGCTTCGAATCCCATAGCCGCGAGGGCCGCAGTCAGGCAAAGTATCAGTTTACTCTTTATTTGCATTGTAGTCCAAAATTCTGTTCAATCCGCAAACCACCAATTCACAGTCTGCAAATATCGCATTTTTAATTCTCTTTACAAAGCGTTTTGCGTCGCCGCCTGTAAAAATAGTGGATATTTCGCGATTTTTTTTCGAAAACGATTCGATATATCCCTCTATTTCGTTGACGATGCCTTGCATGACACCCTGCCCGACAGCAGTCGAGGTGGTGTTGCCCAGCGTCATTATCTCGTCCGTGGCCGATTCCAGTGGCAGACGCGCCGTGTAGTCGTGCAGTGCCCGGAAGCGCATATTCATGCCAGGCGATATGTTGCCGCCGCGGTATACTCCGCCCTCGACCAGATCGATCGTTATGGCTGTGCCCATGTCCACTATCAGCAGATCGCGTCCGGGGTAGAGCGTGGTCGCCCCGACGGCTGCGGCGAGGCGGTCGGCGCCGAGCGTCTCGGGCGTCAGGTAGTCGTTGCCGATCGGTACGGCAACGCGCGAGGGGACGAATCGCAGCACGAGGCCGACCGATCCTTCGAGGTGCTGCGCCAGCTCCTCCGTATCGCCTGCCGTCGAGCATATTATGGCCTTGTCGATAGCGCCGCAGCGTCCGACGAACTGGTCGAGACGGCGCATGTCGAGCCGCTCGAAGCTCTGCATCGATACTATGCGTCCCCGGTCGACGACAGCCGCTTTGGTCAGGGTATTGCCCCTATCTATTATCAGGTTCATCTATCTTGTCCGTATATCATCTCAAAGTGCCCTCAGCACTTCGACCCCCTGCGCTATGTTGCGTACCTTCCTAACGGTCATCGCAAGCCGGTTATTGTGTTGTTTGAGCACGAATCGTTCGGCGTCGGCCGTGACCTTGCGCAGAAGCCCCATGAAGGTGTCGCTCTTGTAATAGGGCGACGAGTCGTCGCCGACGAACCACACTATCATCAGCCCGTTCTTGACCTTGACGCGCTCCATGCCCAGACGCACCGCCTCGCGGCGCAGACGCACCACGTTCATCAGCTCGACCGTCGCCTCGGGCAGCGCACCGAAGCGGTCTTCGAGACGCGCGGCGAACGAGGTCAGCTGCTCCTCCGATTGCAGCGAGTCCAGCTCGCGGTACAGGCGCAGTTTCTCGGACTGCGAATGGACGTAGCTGTCGGGCAGCGAGGCCTCGACGTCGATATCGATCGTGGCGTCGTCGATGAAGCCGATGCTCTGCATGGCATCGTTCTCGGCCTGCGTCAGACCCGATACGTCGAGCCCCTCGGAGCGCAGCTCCGATATCGCCTGCTGCATGATCTTCTGGTATGTCTCGACGCCTATGTCGGCTATGAAGCCGCTCTGCTCGGCTCCCAGCAGATTGCCCGCACCGCGTATGTCGAGGTCCTGCATGGCAATGTTGAAGCCCGAGCCCAGATCGGAGAACTCCTCTATTGCCCTCAGGCGGCGGCGCGAGTCTCCGCCTAACAGCTCGTTGGGCGGGGTGATGAGATAGCAGTACGCCTTGCGGTCGGAGCGTCCGACACGGCCGCGGAGCTGGTGCAGGTCGCTCAGACCGAAATTCTGCGCGTTGTCGATGATGATCGTATTGGCGTTCGGTACGTCGATTCCGTTCTCGACGATCGTCGTGGTCAGCAGCACGTCGTACTCGCCGTAGATGAAGTCCATGACGAGGCGTTCGAGCTGCTCGGCCGGCATCCGTCCGTGTCCCACGCCGATACGCGCCTTGGGGCAGAGCCGTTGCAGCATCCCCTCGACCGACATCAGGTCGTCGACGCGGTTGTGCACGAAGTATACCTGTCCGCCGCGCGACAGCTCCTCCTCGATAGCGTCGCGTACGACCTCCTCGGAGAAGACGTGCGACTCTGTTACTATCGGCTGGCGGTTGGGCGGCGGCGTGGAGATGATCGACAGGTCGCGCGAACCCATGAGCGAGAACTGCAACGTGCGCGGTATGGGCGTGGCGGTCAGCGTCAGCGTGTCGATCGACACCGACATCTGCGTCAGCTTCTCCTTGGCCGCGACGCCGAATTTCTGCTCCTCGTCGATAATCAGCAGCCCCAGATCGTGGAATTTGACCTGCTTGCCGAGTATCTTGTGCGTACCTATTATAATATCTATCTTGCCGGCGGCGAGATCTTCGAGTATCTGCCGCGTCTGCTTGGCCGACTTGGTGCGGTTGAGATACTCGACCTTGACGGGCAGGTCGCGCAGGCGCTCCGAGAAGGAGCGGTAGTGTTGCAGTGCGAGTATGGTCGTGGGCACGAGCACCGCCGTCTGTTTGCCGTCGACAGCCGCCTTGAACGCGGCGCGTATGGCAACTT
>OFFV01001443.1_pt1 | contig 13816 bp, 15 predicted proteins | sample 1521461 | NCBI WGS metagenome assembly OFFV01 (sample SAMEA3504120, study PRJEB24116) | mouse gut metagenome | biome: mouse gut; feature: mouse-associated habitat; material: faeces | place: Denmark | collected 2011 | reverse complement strand
AAAAAAATAAAAAATTTTGGAATGAACATTTTTTTGAATAAAAAGAGAGGCTTTTTCAGATACTAAAAAAGCAGTAAGCATTGAAGCAAACCAATTTAGGAGGGAAATTATCATGGCAAAAAACAGTGATATGAAAAACAAAGGAATGAACTCACACGAAAGCAACAGTAAGAATGCATATTCTCAGAACAGCACAAATGCAAGTTCTCAGAATGGCACAAATGCAAATTCTCAGAACAATGCAAAAAACAGCGGCAAGAATGCAAGTTCTCAGAACAGCACAAATGCAAGCGCTTCGAATTGCCACAAATCTTAAGTGAGATCCTAATGTACGGAAAACTGAAAACTGCATAATATAGTGTAGGAACAGATTATCATAAACATTTCTGATAATCTGTTTCTGCATTTTTAGAGAGGTGATTTTATGGAGTTTCAGACGATCAGTGTCCGGGAATTTAACCAGTACCGTAAACGTCCAGACGCCTGGGTAATTGACCTGCGCAGCAAAGAAGAATTTGAGGAAGTTCATGTGGAGGGAGCCAGAAACATCCCTTATGAAAATTTGGAGGTCTATCAAAAATATCTTCCAAAAGATAAGTTGTTTATTCTTTATTGTGACAGAGGATCGAGCAGCCTGATGGCGGCAAGGGAATTAAGCCGCAAAGGTTATCGCACGGTAACCGTAGTAGGCGGTATTCAGGCAGTTCTCCAAAATTTATAAAATATGAGTTTCCCCATTTTTATAATAACTGATGTTATAGTGCCCAAAGGTCTTGCTGCCTTTGGCAGCATAGACATCTTGCACAAAAAGCACCCTGAAAAGCTGGCTTCCCAGAGCGCTTTTATATGTAAAATGGGGAACTCAAATTATAAAAAGATTGACAGCCAGGAACTGAAAAGCTAATATAGAATTATCAGAATAAATCATGGAGAAATTTAATGAAAACATATGAATTAATCGCCCCTTGCCATTTTGGCTTAGAGGCGGTATTGAAAAAAGAGATATACGATCTTGGATATGAGATTACCAAAGTAGAAGATGGGAGAGTGACCTTTGAGGGAGATGCGGAGGCGATATGCCGGGCAAACATCTTCCTGCGCACGGCAGAGCGGATCCTGCTAAAGGCAGGGCAGTTCCATGCGGAAACATTTGAAGAGCTGTTCCAGGGCATCAAAAAGATTCCCTGGGAGCTGTATATTCCAGAGGACGGAAAGTTCTGGGTGACAAAGGCATCTTCCATTAAAAGCAAGCTATTTAGCCCTTCTGACATCCAATCCATAGTGAAAAAAGCAATGGTAGAGAGATTAAAGCAGCATTATCAGAAAGAATGGTTTGAGGAGAGTGGCACAAGTTATCCGCTGCGGCTGTTTTTGATGAAAGACGAGGTCACAGTAGCCTTAGATACTTCTGGAGATTCCTTACATAAGAGAGGGTACCGCACGATGTCCGGAAAAGCCCCGATCACGGAGACGCTGGCGGCAGCGTTAATCCTGCTGACGCCTTGGAAGAAAGAGAGGATTTTAGTAGATCCATTCTGCGGTAGCGGGACATTTGTAATTGAGGCAGCAATGATTGCAGCTAATATGGCGCCTGGCATGAATCGCAATTTTGCAGCAGAAAAATGGATCAATCTTGTGGAACCGCAAATCTGGAATGACACGCTGGAAGAAGCAAGGGAACAAGTCAATACGGATATTGTCGTTGATATTCAGGGCTATGACATTGACGGCGAAGTTGTCAGGATGGCAAGAGAAAATGCCAGACGGGCAGGGGTGGAGCATCTGATACATTTGCAGCAGCGCCCGGTAAGCCAGTTGAATCACCCTAAAAAATATGGCTTTTTGATCACCAATCCGCCGTATGGAGAGCGGATGGAAGAGAAAGAGGCGCTTCCAGCGCTGTATCAAGAAATTGGCGAGGCGTTGGGAAGGCTGGATAGCTGGTCTTCTTACATAATTACCAGTTATGAAGATGTAGAGCGTGATGTTGGAAGAAAAGCAGACAAGAACCGTAAAATTTATAATGGAATGCTGAAGACATATTTTTACCAGTTTCTGGGTCCCAAGCCGCCCAAGCGGACGCACATGCGAGAGACAGGAAATTAGAAGGGAATTTTTGTGAAATACTCAAAGAGATATATTGCAATGGCAGCGTTGCTTTTTTGTGCTTTGGCTTTGAAATTTTCCAATATCAGCGCAAGAGGCGGAGAGGTGAAGCGTTTTCGGGGCGCACGGCTAGAGCGGGAGATTTGGAATCCGCTGATTGCGGAGACAGTGAATGGAAAAGCCTTGTCCATATTGGTGGACAATAAAGAATTGACAAACCAAAAAGACGGCATTTATATGGATGACAACCTCAATCTCATGGTGCCTTTTTCAGTCTTGGGCGAGAGCTTTAACTGCAGCGCCCATATCTACGAAGGAGAAAAAATCCTGCTGGAAAAACGTTCCGACGTGGTTGCTTTTCAGTTGGGCGAAGAGAGCGTGAGTGTCAACGGTGAGAAAGAGCAAGCGAAATCCCCGATGGTCCGTAAGGATGGCGCTTATTATGTTGCTGCAGAAACCGTTGCGGAAACATTGAATTTTCATTATGAGTGGAACATTGAAAAAAATCAGGGGACGGCATTGAATCAGGCAAAAGAGGACAGCATTTTGCCACCGCAGTATGATCTGCGCAACAGGCAGCGGACGCCAAAGGTAAAGGATCAGGGAAACTATGGGACCTGCTGGGCTTTTGCGGCGTTGTCGTCTATGGAGTCGATGCTTTTGCCGGAGGAGGTTTTGGAGTTTTCACCAGATCATATGTCGCTCAAGAACAGTTTTTCACTGGGACAGTCTGACGGCGGGGAATACACGATAGGCATGGCGTATCTTGTCTCTTGGCAGGGACCAGTGAGGGAAGAGGACGATCCCTATGGAGACGGGGAGTCGCCAGATAATTTGGAGGCAGTGAAGCATGTCCAGGAGATCCAGCTGATTGACGGCAAGGATATTGAAAAAATCAAGGAATCGGTGTTTAAATATGGGGGAGTGCAGACGGCGATTTACAGCGCTTTATCCAATCCCCATTCCTATTCGCCATATTATAATCAGGAGAAATCGTCCTACTGCTATATTGGGGCGGAAAAACCCAACCATGAGATTATGATCATCGGCTGGGATGACAATTATCCCAGAGATAATTTTAACATGGAAGTCGAGCGCAATGGGGCCTTTCTATGTCAGAACAGCTGGGGGGACGAATTTGGAGACGAAGGGGTATTTTATGTCAGTTATTATGATGTGAACATCGGGAATCATAACGTGGTGTATACGGGAATTGAAGAGACGGATAATTATGACCGCATTTACCAGTCAGATCTCTGTGGCTGGGTGGGGCAGCTTGGCTATAATAAAGACAGCGTTTTTGGAGCAAATGTTTATACGGCTCAGTCCCAAGAACTTTTAAAGGCAGCAGGATTTTATGCCACTGGTAAGGAAACTTCCTATGAGCTTTTTGTGGTAAAGAATTTTGAAAACACAGATTCTTTAAAAGAACGGGTCAAGGTTGCCAGCGGCAGCGTGACCAACGCCGGTTACTATACGATACCGTTTGAAAAGGACATTGCGGTGGAAGAAGGAGAAAAATACGCAGTCGTTCTCTATGTCACCACGCCTGGGTCGGTGCACCCGATGGCTGTGGAATATGCTGCGGGCGAATTTACGGCAGGGGCTGATTTGACAGACGGAGAGGGATATATCATACGGCGAGAATTGGGACAGTGCGGAAAACGATCAGAAATGCAATCTGTGCCTCAAAGCGTATAGCGTTTTGCAAGACTAGAAATGCGGCAGCGGCGTATTTGAATCGTCGTGCAAACATATCTGCTGCCTCAGGAAAATATGCGAAAGAGACGGTATCGGAAGATGGAAGGGAAAATACTTAAAATTTCGTCAATGGTTCTCATGATAACCATCGTTTTGTCGGCGGTGGTGCTGTGGCAGTTTTCTGATGTTCATAGGATAGAACTGAAGCAGCGGCAAATGTCTGGCCTGCAGATGCTGGCTTATTATACGAGGCCGACAGAGCAGACAGAGGATATTAGTTTTAAGCATCAGCTTCAGCTTGAGCTTCCCCAAGGCTTAGAATTGGATCGGGTACTTTTTGAAAATGACTATGTGACGCAGAACATAGTCATTGAGATTCCAGGGGTGGAAAAAGACTATTTTTTCAAACATCCTCTTTTGGGAAGATGTAACCATATTAATGACCTGTATATGGAAAATGGAAGAATTGAGATTTCCATGGACGCTGTCTATGAGGTGGAGACCAGGATCAGCAATGGCCGTCTATATCTTGACTTTATCCATCCGAGAGAACGCTATGAGAAAGTGGTCGTCATAGACCCAGGACACGGCGGTGGCGCGCCAGGCGCCATCAAGCAGGGGATCATGGAGAAAGATATTAATCTTGGCATTGTCAAGGAGCTCAAAAAGCTGCTCGATGAAAATGACCGTGAGATCGGCGTTTATTATACCCGCACCGAGGATGTGAACCCAACATTCGCACAGCGGGCTCAGCTTGGGGAGAAAGCAGGTGCGAACTTGTTTATCAGTGTTCATTGCAATTCTGATTCAGACGCAGAGCTGTCCGACCGTGATGGGGTTGAAGTTTTATATGACGAGCAGAAAAGCGACGAAGATTATGGCGGCGGGCGTCTGGCGCAGATTTGCCTGGAGGAGTTTGCAGCGGCGACGGGAAGCAAAGCCAATGGGGTTGCCAACGGCAGCGGCATTTATATCCTCCGCAACAGTGAAGTTCCAGCGGCATTGATCGAAGTGGGATTCATGACAAACCAGGAGGAGTTGCAGAGGATGACGACAGGAGAATTTCAGGAACGTGCTGCACAGGGCATTTATCAGGCGATTCTGCGGGCTTTAGAGGAAAGATAAGAATCAGAAAGGAATCATGAACTATGAAAAAGATAATATTTGCCACCGGCAACCAGGGAAAAATGAATGAGATCCGAAGCATTTTGTCAGATCCTGACTTAGAACTTGTTTCCATGAAAGAGGCAGGGATCGAGTTGGAGATTGTGGAGGATGGCAAGACCTTTGAGGAGAATGCCCAGATTAAGGCAGAGGCAATAGCAGCGGTGGTTTCTGCGAAAGAAGACGTGGTAGTGCTTGCGGATGATTCCGGACTAGAAGTGGATTATCTGAATAAGGAACCAGGGATTTATTCTGCAAGGTATCTTGGAGAAGACACTTCTTATGAGGTAAAAAACCAGACGATCTTAGAACGTTTGAAGGGAGTGCCAAAGGAGCAGCGCAGCGCAAGATTTGTATGCGCCATTGCCGCTGTCTTTGCAGATGGAGAAACCTGCGTCACCAGGGGGACGATCGAGGGTTACATTGGATGGGAAGCGGCAGGAGAAAATGGCTTTGGATATGACCCTATTTTCTATGTCGATGAATATCATTGTTCTACTGCGCAGTTGCCCCCAGAGGTTAAGAATGTGCTGAGCCATCGGGGAAAGGCGCTTCGTGCCATGAAAGAAAAGTTAGCCCAAAAATGGCAGATAAAGGTAGAATTATGAGAATATTAATAGTGAGTGATACACACAAAAAACATCGGGGGCTGGAAGAGGTCATACGTTGCGCAGGGCAGATCGATCTGATGATACATCTTGGGGATTCGGAAGGTTACGAAGATTATATTGCAGGACTGGCGGACTGCCCGCTTGAGATTGTCGCTGGCAACAATGATTTTTTCTCCGATCTGGAACGGGAAAAAGAATTAAAGATTGGAAAATATAACGTATGGATCACCCATGGGCATTATTATTATGTGGCAATGGGGATCGAGGATTTGAGAAAGGAAGCGGCAGGGCGCGGCATGGATATCGTGATGTTCGGGCATACCCACCGTCCGTTTCTGGATTGTCATAAAGGCGTTATCGCCCTGAATCCGGGAAGCGTGTCTTATCCTAGGCAGGAAGGGCATAAGCCTTCTTATGCTTTGATGGAGATCGACGAGGCGGGGGAAGCGCATTTTTCGATTCACTATCTGGATTGATTTTGATGTGTAACAGTTTGGCGATCGCCAATATTAAGGGCGGGATTATGTTATGTTTGAGTTTCCCCATTTTGCAATTCAAAATGTTATGCTGTTGCAATATCAGAAATTCTATGGTAGAGTGAAGATAACAAGTTGACAATGCATAGAATAGAGGAAAGTGTCAAAGAATCTATTAATTCTTTCGGCAAACTACCTGTTGCTTCTATGCGCATAGAATGGAGGAGATAATGAAGAACAAATTTAAAAGCACGATCCTTGTTTTTGCAGTTGCCATGACCGTCCTTTTGGATCCAGCAGCAGCATTTGCTCACGGACATGGAGGAGGGGGGCATCACAACAACACGCAGCCAACATATGCGCCTTGTCATAATGGAGGCTGTAATGTCACAGGAGAACATCGCCACGGCAATATGAATTACAACGGGCATTCGGGTTCCTGCGTGACATATAGCCAGTGTACCGTGAAGAAATGTAAAAAAACAGGAACGCACAGTCATAATGGAGCTTATTATTGCGGATACTCGAATGGGAAAACAGTTTACAGTCAATGTACGGTGTCAGGCTGCACCAAGAATAAAAAACACAAACACAGCGGAAAGTATTATTATGGGCATTCCAACAATTATGTAACATACAGTCAGTGTACGGTGTCGGGCTGTACCAAGACAAAAAAGCATACCCATAATGGAAATTGCTATTATGGACATTCCAATGGCAAGGTAACATATAGCCAGTGCACGGTTCCAGGGTGCACCAAGGCGAAGAAGCATAAACATCATGGGGAATGTTATTATGGACATTCCGCAATAAAATCATATTGACGGAGATTTTGTACTGAAATCAAAATAGGAAAGCTCTCCTGGGCAAGCGTTATCATCATTGATTTTTTGCTCAGGAGGGCTTTTTTTATTCTATAGGAAAAACGCTTTTACGCCTTAGCATGAAAGGTCTTTCCTATAGAGTAAAAATAATATGCGCAGGGTCTTTCCTGGCGAAGCGAGGATATTCTCATAAGAAGAAAATATTGCCATAATTTTTTCTGATATCCGGAATCCTGCCAAGGATATTTGTTGTTTTGTGGATTAAAAATTATTTCTGAGTCACGATGACGCGCATCCGGCTTTTAACGCCGTCCTCACTGGCATAAATGTAAGCTTTGCCAGCATCATGCGCAAAGACGGTGCCATTTTCGTCTACTGATGCGATGCAGGTGTTTGAACTTGAGTATACAGGCTGATTGCCAGAGGAGACAAGTGCTTTTATGTGTTTTTTGGCTCCAACTGCAAGTGTGATCTCGCTTTTTTCAAACGTGACTGTGGGCTTTTTTACAATCACCTCACAAGTCTTGCTGACGCCGTCTACCGTTACAGTGATGGTTGCCGTGCCGTTCTTTATGGTGGTCACGTTTCCATTGTCGTCTACCGTAGCGACACTTTTTTTATTGCTCTTCCATTTGGGGATGCTTTTAGAGGTGGATTTTACAATCAGACGGAACCTACGGTTCCGATAGAGGTTGACAGAGCTTTTGCTAAGATAAAGTTGTGGTTTTTTCACAGTGACAATGCAGCTTTCCGTTGTTCCGTCTGCGGAAGCTAAGATGGTTGCCGTACCTGGTTTTTTTGCTGTGATCACTCCATTGCCGTCCACGGTTGCCACGCTTTTTTTATTGGAGCGGAAAGTGACAGGGCGTCCTGTGGACGCAGTGGCGGATAGTTTGGCGCAATATCCGTTTTCCAGTGATATCGACCTGGCGCTTAGCTGGATCTTGGTGGCTGCCACCCGGACCGTGCAGCTTGCCTCTCCGTTTTTGATTTTTGCGGTGATCCTTGCCGTGCCAGCTTTTTTTGCGGTAATTTTTCCATACGTGTTTACGGATGCGACTTTTGAATTATTGGAAGAAAAAGAAGGCTTTTTTCCTGTAGAAGTGATGGCGGCAAGATAACATTCTTCTCCAATATTCATGACTTTGGAATAGCTGTTTAAAATTACAAAGCCAAGACTGGGCGCTGCCTGTGCCTCGAAAGAGGGAATCATTGAAGAGAATAATACGGATACAAGTACGAATACAGCGATTGTTGCGTGTAAGAATTTATTATTTTTTGCAGACATTGAATTCCTCCATTTCATAAAAGGCAGGAATTCCGGCAGGCATCCATATGCCGAACGTAACTGGCTTAGAATGCCTGAAATCAGAAATCACAGATTCTGTGATTGGTTTAATATAACATGGAACAGGTGATTTGTAAAGAGCAAAAATGAATATATTCGTGCTACAGCCCCCTTTTGAACAAGTGAATACTTTACAAAAGGGGGAGACTCAAGTAAAACTGCGTGTTCTTTTAGCTTGCATATTTTTGATATGCCTCAGGCATTGGAGTGCGTGCTTTAGTCCCGCTATGATACAAAAATACTCCAGCTGTTGTTGCCAATACGGCGGCGGCAAAGATTGCAAGATGGATCCATATGGAATCGCCGCTGTAGGAGAAGTATTCTGGTGCAAAAGTTCCCCAGAGGTTGAACAGCATATGAAACAGGATCGACAGGTAAATGCTTTTGCCTTGAAAGCATACATAGCCGCAGAATATTCCTACGACAAAAGCATAAGCGCCTTGAATCACATTGCCATGGAAAGCGCCGAACAGAAATGCCTGCAGCAAGTTAGCTGCGAAAAAGGGCATTGCTTTTGTGGCATATTTCAATGTGACGCCTCGAAAGATCAGTTCTTCGCTGATGGGAGCAATCAAGATGGAGTAAAGGGCGAGAAGCGGGGTGACATTTCCAAATCCAATGTTTTTCATCAGATCATCATAAGTTTGATACCACGCCGGATTTATAGCGGCAAGGAGCGCCATCAAATAAGTGGATAGGTACTGCATTGCGATCATCAGGAGCACGAGTCCTGCCAAGGTTTTAAGATTTAGAATCGACGACAATGCTCTGCGGGGCTGTTTTTTGGGCACGAACCGCTTCCAGTACCAGAATCCCAAGGCAAATGCTGCAATCACCGCATAAACGGCAGAGATTGCTGCAAGAAACTGGCTGTCCATAATAACGTCTATGATGCGGTTGGGATCTGTCATATGGTCAAGGAATTGGGGATCGGAGGCGATTGCCAGGATCAGTTTTAAAATCACGGCTGCAAATGATACGATAATCTGGATCCCGAAGGCAAGGAGCACTGGGAGCAGGCAGAATAAGATGCTGCCGGTTTTTTTTAATATCTTCATATTGGTAAAACCCCTTTCTGGTTCAGTTTGTTTTGTGATTCTATCATTGTAACAATACAGAGAAAGAATTGCAATGGAAACGCAAATCATTCTGAAAAATAAGGGGAAATCTGTTGCATTTTTCGCCATATTGTTATAAGATACAGATTGGCGTATATTTATACAATTTTACTATGAAAGCATGTGCGAGATTCATTTTGTGCAAGGAGCGGCTCTCCTATAGATTGAGAGCATCCATGCGGCGATGGATGGCAAAGACAGGAGGATTTATATTTATGAAAAATTGGAAGAAATTAACAGCGATATTGGCGACAGGAGTTTTGGCTGCTGGTCTTTTGGGATGCGGAGTTCCGGCAAATACCGTGCATGCTCCGGAAGACATGTCTGGAAAGAAGATTGGCGTGCAGCTTGGGACCACGGGAGACACCTTGGTGACAGATGAATTTGGCAAGGACAACGGCACTAAGATTGAACGTTATAAAAAGGGCGCAGATGCCGTGCAGTCTTTAAAACAGGGAAAAATTGACTGCGTGGTTATCGATTCAGAGCCAGCCAAGGCATTTATTGACCAAAATAAAGATCTGACGATCTTGGAAACCGAATATACGGACGAAGAGTATGCAATCGCAATTGCCAAGGACAATACGGAATTGAAAGATAAAATCAATGGAGCGCTTGGGGAATTAAAAGAAGACGGCACCCTGGATCAGATTATGGCGAATTATACGGGCGACGATACCATGGGAACTTGCCCTTATGAATCCCCGGAAGACGTGGACACTTCCAACGGGAAGCTGGTCATGGCGACCAACGCGGCATTTAAGCCTTATGAGTATTATGAGGATAATAAGATCGTAGGCATAGATGCGGAAATGGCTCAGGCAGTGGCAGACAAGCTTGGAATGGAACTGGAAATCCTGGATATGGATTTCGACGCCATCATCAATGCGGTGCAGTCTGGAAAGGCAGACATTGGCGTGGCAGGAATGACCGTAAATGAGGAGCGGCTTCAAAGCATTGACTTCAGTGATACTTACGCCAAGGCAAAACAGGTGATCATTGTCCGTTCAAAATAGGAGGAAATGTCCAAGTGCAGAGCTTTATGGATGAATTTACACTGAATTTTATAGAGGGCAATCGGTATCAGTACATAATCGAAGGATTAATCAATACCCTGATCATCTCTCTGTTTGCAGTATTGGTAGGAATTGCCATTGGATTTTTGGTGGCGATTATCCGTTCCAGCCATGATAAGACTGGGCATATGAAATTTGCCAATTTCCTGTGCAGAATCTATCTTACCGTGATGCGGGGAACGCCTACGATGATTCAGCTTCTGATCATTTACTATGTGATATTTGCAACAGTAAATATACCAAAGATTTTCGTTGCAGTGGTGGCGTTTGGATTGAATTCCGGCGCTTATGTGGCTGAGATTGTCCGTTCCGGCATTATGTCCGTCGATGAAGGACAGTTTGAAGCAGGACGCAGCCTGGGACTGAGCTACCGGCAGACGATGCGGTTCATTATTATGCCACAGGCGTTTAAAAATGTGCTTCCGGCTTTAGGAAATGAATTTATCGTGTTGTTAAAGGAGACCTCCATCAGCGGTTATATCGGGTTGACAGATTTGACACACGGCGGAGATATTATAAGAGGAATTACATTTTCGGCGTTTATGCCGCTGATTGCGGTTGCCTTAATTTATCTGTTGTTGGTAACGGGGCTTTCCTGGTGCGTCAACAAGCTGGAGAGGAGGCTTAGAGTCAATGAGCGGTAAGGTATTGCTGGAAACAAAAGAATTAGAGAAGAAGTTTGGCGATCATCAGGTGCTTCGTGGAATCAGCACCAAGATTTGCCAAGGCGAAGTGGTGGCCATTATTGGGCCTTCTGGATGCGGAAAATCTACGTTTCTGCGTTCTCTGAACTTGCTTGAGACGCCTACAGGAGGAAGCGTGATCTTTGAGGGCAAAGAGATTACCGCCCCTGGCACGGATGTAAATAGAATCCGCCAGAAGATCGGCATGGTGTTTCAGCAGTTTAATCTGTTTGCCATCGATGCCTCTTATGGCACCGTTACCTGCAGCAAGACAAATACCGAGGCCCATCTGCAAAAGTATGTGGAGAAAAATCTGGATTATGGAGACGTGATTTTTTCAGAGTACCTTTATAGGGATTTTCTGGGACTTGAAGCAGGCCCGGTTGAGGTGACAAAGGTTTCGATTCTGACGGATCATGGAGGGGCGGTGTTTCGCAGGTGCGCAGCGGAGGCCATAGGGGCGGACGTGGGGCTGGAAGTGTTTGAACAGCTTCAGGGCTGGATCCGGACAATAGAAGTCAATGGACTTGAGGAAGGAAATGCGGAGGAGGAAAAGCGCAAACTCGATGAGGAAATAGAGAAGTACGACGGTATGGAAGTAGAGATTCAGGAGAATCAGTGGGATACTTTGAGGATCACCAATCCCACCAGTGCCTTGGAGGAAAAAAAGAGACTGGGTCTTCTGAAGCTTGTGGTGGAGGATGAAGAAGCTCTTTCCCGCAATGCCCTTGATATGACAGGCCTGATTTGGGACAGATCGGAGAAAGGAGGGCTCAGTCAGGGCAACATCCCGCAGAGAGAGGAGTCTGCGGCGGAGCAGCTGGCGGAAAGATTCTTTTTTCAGGAGTACTTGCTGAAGTATCTGGGCAGATACGGAAAAGAAAATGCTGAGGATGTGCTGCGCTATCAGATTGAATATCTGATAGCGGGGCATGAAAGCGATGTGGACAATCTCAGAAGCGTCATCAATCGTCTCTGCCTGATGCGGGAGGCGGCCAATGCTGTCTATCTGCTCACAGATGAGACAAAGTATAATCAGATCAAGGCAGTCGCGGAATTCGTATGCACCCTGATTCTTCTTCCGGAGCTGTCCTCTCTTCTGGAAGGGGCAATTGTACTGGGCTGGGCTTTTGCAGAAAGCGTCTATGACGTGAAGACTCTGCTTTCAGGAGGAAGGGTTCCGCTTCTCAAGGATGGGGACAGCTGGCATTATGGGCTGGAATCGGCGCTTCAGGGAGAGCTTGATGATGTTGGAAAAGGGGATCGGGGACTGAGCTATGAAGATTATCTGAGAGTGCTGATGATGCTTGGGGACAAGGAAACTTTGACCATGAGGGCAATGAATATGGTGGAGGCTGATATTCGGAACACATCCGGCAATTTTGCCTTCAGGCTGGACGGCTGCTATGTGGAGCTTGAGGCCAAACTGCTGTTTTACGGCCCTGGGGGATGCTCATATGAGATTATCAGAAGGAAAAAATACCGTTGAGAGAGTGAGGTGAACGGCGATGTTCCCTTTATGGAGCCGGAAAGAAATGAAGCCATTGGCAAATACAAAGAAACCTTCTCAAAAGCATCAAGGCAATCATGAGGATTCCGCCCGAAATCCGGATGATAGTTGGGGCGGCAAGAGCGGCTCCTCTGGCAGATTTTGCTTCATAGACATCGCCGTTGGCCTCGGCTCTTTTGTCAGGAAGAACCTGCCTTAGATGGGCAGAGAACAAGGCCCTTGGGAGGACACATGCAGGAATGACCGTAGAGGCATCCATTTTGCTGCCGTTGTTTCTGTTTGTATTTTTGAATCTGGGGTGTGCGATAGAAATGATCCGGCTTCACGGAAACCTGCAGCTGGCATTGTGGCAGATCGGAAGGGAGCTCTCCTTGTACGGATATGTGCTGGACAGCGGGGAAGCGCCTGAGAATGGAGCGCAGGAGGACGACCCTTGGTGGAAGGATTTGGGCGGTATCGTGTTTGCGTCTACATATGTCAGAAACAAGCTGGTTCAGCTGGCCGGAAAGGATTATTTGGAGGCTTCTCCGCTGACAAGGGGCGCTGACGGACTGGCTCTTTGGGAAAGTGATATCTTTGGAGAGGGCGATACCATGGATATGGTGATAACCTACTCCGTGTCTCCGTGGATCACCATAGCAGGATTTCCGTCCTTTCGTATGGCGAACAGGTACTATGCGCATATTTGGAACGGCTATGGACTTCCTGAGGAAGGAGAGGGAGAGGCTCAGGAGAAGCTGGTTTATGTGACGGTAAATGCTTCGGTGTATCATTTGAGCAGGGACTGTACGCATCTTCGGCTATCCGTTCGGGAGATTTCGGCAGAAGAGATAGAGTGGGTGAAGAACCTAAGCGGCAGGCGGTATCGGGCATGCGAAAAATGTGTCAAAGGGGAAGGGGCAGGAGCTGTCTATATTGCGGATGCGGGGGACTGCTATCATGAGAGTCCTCTCTGTTCCGGGCTGAAGAGGACCATTTATTCCATTAAGATTGAAGAGGCGGTGAATCTTCGGCCATGCGGCCGCTGCGGGCAGACGGGCAATTGAGTGTTTTGGAAATATGGCAGAATATATGGCAGAATAAGGTTTTTGCATTTGGTTTTTGGGGGATTTCCGAGGGGAATGGAGGTCTTCTGGGGCCATGGGACAGATATTGGGCCGAGATGAAGGAAGACAAGGGGGAAATGTATGGCGGCTGTA
>OFFV01001424.1_pt1 | contig 13911 bp, 9 predicted proteins | sample 1521461 | NCBI WGS metagenome assembly OFFV01 (sample SAMEA3504120, study PRJEB24116) | mouse gut metagenome | biome: mouse gut; feature: mouse-associated habitat; material: faeces | place: Denmark | collected 2011 | reverse complement strand
GCATCCAATGGCTGCAAGCCACATTCGGCAAAGACAATGTGGTTGCCGCACATCTGCACATGGACGAGAAGACTCCGCACATCCACGCAGCCGTTGTTCCCATCGTGACGGGTGAAAGGCGCAAAGCCAAGAAAGAGCAAACGGACGGTAAGCGCAAGTACCGCAAGAAAACAAATTCCGTCCGCTTGTGTGCCGATGACCTGTTCAACCGCCAGACCTTGGTCGCCTACCACGACAATTACGCAAGGGTGATGGCGAAATACGGATTGCAGCGTGGGGTACGGGGTTCGGAAGCACGGCACACCACCACCATGCAGTATTATAGGGACTTGAAAAAGAAGAATGAAGTCCTCGAAACTGAAACCAGACTGTTGCAGGAGAAGAAAGCCGAGGCGCAGGAGGAACTGAAGCAGGTGAAAGCGGAAATCCGTACCGACAAGCTCAAAAACGCAGCCACCGATACGGCAACCGCCCTTGCAAGCAGTGTGGGCTCTCTTTTCGGAAGTGGAAAGATGAAATCGTTGGAGCGCAGGAACGAGGATTTGCAAGACCGCATCCTTGAACTTGAAAACGAAGCCCGACAACGGGAACGGCAACAAGCCAAGCAGATACAGGAGATAAGAAACGCTTACGAGCAACAGCACCGCAAGCTGTCGGAGTTTGCGGATTTTGTCAGACGCTACTTTCCATATGTGGAGAAGCTGATGCCTATAATAAACTTCCTGCGTGACCGATTGAAGTTCAATGACGGAATAATCAGAAGACTGTGCGAGTTCAAGGAGGTCGGGATAAAAGGCGAACTCTATTCTTCCGAATTTAACCGAAGTTTTGATACCCGACACTCCGTCTGCTCTATCAAACAGGATGAAAACGGTAAATTCGATTTCAAGATAGACGGGGTTTCTCACGTGAACTGGTTCAGAAAGAAGATGAATGAGTTTAGAGAAGCCATCGGAATACCGAAGCCAAGACAGAATAGAAGTATGAAACTGTAAATCAAAAAAATCCGTGATAGTAGAATGGTATATCACGGATTTTTCATACTTTTGTATTGGATTGAGGCTACTCTTTCCAAAACATATTAGAATTAAGAAGAAGCGTTATGCTTATCTTGTACTTGAAAACGTAGGAAATTTTCAATTAGATGCAAGGATAGCATAGTGGTTCTCACGCATATAGCGTGGGCTACTATTGTTACATCTGCATCTATGGTTTCCTACGACCTTCAAGTAAGAGTGTGGCTTTGTAGTTCACGCTTTTTCGTAGGTTGGACTAAAATGTTTATTAAATATAATACAACAAATTATGAAGAAGTTGATTGTATCATTCGCATTTGTTTTAATTGCTTTGACATCGTATGCTCAAAGTAGTTCCGAACACCTTACCTTTAAGGGAATTCCCATTGAGGGAAGTATGACTGAATTTTGTCAGAAGTTAAAAGCTAAAGGATTCACTTCTATTGGCAGTGAAAACAATCTTGCATTGTTTATGGGAGACTTTACAGGTCGTAATGCAACTATAGGTGTAACAGCTACAGATGATGGGAAAAGTGTATTTGCCGTAGCTGTGTTGTTTGACCCAAGTGGTGAATGGAATACGCTTGTTAATACTTATAACTATTATAAAGATTTATACACCCGAAAATATGGCAATCCGACTATTTCAAAAGAGAAGAACCCTGCCCATTCGGATTCCAATACAGCTTTAATGGCAGAAGTTCATCAAGGAACTGTTGTTTGGGGTAGTGCTTGGGAGGTAACAGGAGGAAACATTGAATTATCGATAGAAAAAACTTCTGGTATTTATGAGGGTATGGTAATGATTCGTTATCGTGATTCTCAAAATGTAGAAACTAAAATTCAAAAAGATTTAGAGGATATTTAGTATCCAATGTATGCGACTTATTCAAAATGTATCTGGTACATGAATAAGAAATACAATCCGTTAATTGTCAAATAATAACATAACAGAATTATGAAAAAGCTTTTCGTATTATTCGCTTTAATGGTTATAGCTTTTACATCATATGCTCAAGTCTATAAAATGTATAAGACTCGGAACTATCATAATCAACTTCGCTTAAATACAATGACAGGCGAAGTACAACAAATTCAAGATGATGGTCAGTCTTGGGAAATTTGTAGTGCGAGAGAAATTTTAGGAGATAAAGAAGGACGATTTCGCCTTTATGAAACACAGAATATGTGGACATTCATAATGCTTGATACATATACAGGTAAGAATTGGCAAGTCCAGTTTAGTGTCAAGGGTGAGGATTACATGTTTGCTGCACCAATCAACATATTTTCTCTTGCATATCCTGAGAAGTCGTCAAATTGGACTAATAGATTTCAGATGTTTGCCACTGACAACATGTGGACATTTATATTGTTGGACTCATATAATGGACGACTATGGCAAGTTCAATATAGTACACAAGATTTAGACAACCTATTTTGTATTCCTATAAATAAATACGAATTAGTAGAAAATAACGAAAGGTGTATATTCTCTATTCAGCCACTGACAAGTATGTATCAATACTATCTTATAAACGATAATACAGGTGATATGTGGAAATTTCAGTGGAGTACTAAGGGGGATGATTATAGATGGATTGAAAGATTCAGATAAATATTACTTCCAATATGCAGCCATTGTTCATTTGGGTAATTTGTATAATTGCTATTTCGGTTATTGTAATAGCGATGGTACGAACACGCCTAAAAAACAAATCCAAAGAGCTTGCAGAAAAGCTAAACCATATATCTGCATATAGCGAGAAATCAAATTATGAGCAAGCAAAAGAGAGATTATCGGCTCTTAAGGAGGGGGCGTTTATAGATATTCCCTCAGACTTAAATAATGGCTTTTATGGCAGGGTAATCTCCGCAACGCAAGAAAAAGATTTCATCAATCATTATAAGGTACATTTCCAAGAGGCATATTCACTTCTGAAGAAACTTAAAGCCTTTAACATCACTCCATCAGAAACCATATCCAAATTCATTAACGACTTTGGAAGAATCAACAAACTTGTAAAACAACATAATGATGGTGTTATAACCTTTCTACTTGACACGCACAGGGACTTTTTCGACCATTGCCTAAAATACCCATTAGACAAGCAACAAAGACGCTCAATTGTTTCAGAAGAGGATAATTGTTTAGTAGTCAGCAGTGCAGGTAGTGGTAAAACCTCTTCAATTGTCGGTAAGGTTAAATATCTCACCGAAATCAAGGGTATAGCACCTGAAAGAATTTTACTTATCAGTTATACCAACAAAGCAGCAGCCGAACTAACCGAAAGAATGGCGACCAATGGATTGAAAGGTTACACATTCCATAAGTTAGCCATTGATATTATAGGCAAAACGACAGGTACAAAACCATCTATTTGCGACAATACAGATTCATTGTTTGTAGATATATATCACAAATTGTTAGATAAATCGTCTTTCAAGAAAAGTATAGTGGAATACTTTATTGATTACCAAACGAATGAAGCTGATTGGGAACAACGCAAGAATGAAAGACGGGAGCAATTATCAGGACTAAAGAATGTGCAGCTAAAGGCGATGTTCCCCGATATGGACGGCAGAGCCATATATGTGAGAAGTGAACAAGAACAAAAAATATGTTTTGCTTTGTCCTCGCTGGGAGTGAAATTCAGATATGAAGAACCATACGAACATCAATTAGCAGATGAGATGCACTCACAATATCGTCCCGACTTCTCAATATATTTTAAGCAAGGAGGAGTAACCAAACGCATCTATCTTGAACATTTCGGAGTTGATGAACACGGGCTTGTTCCTGCTTGGTTCGCAAAAGATAAGGGTATAACCTACGAAGAAGCCAATCAGAAATACAATGATGGTATAACTTGGAAGAAAACTGCTCACGAGAAATTTGGCACACAACTTTTAGTAACATCAAGTGCAGATTTCCATTATTCTGATATTAGGGATAAACTCCGTAAACTATTAGCTGAAGCAGGTGTACCAATTCAAGAAAAGACCGATGAGGAGTTATACGATTTAGTACTACCCAAAGGCAGCAAGCAGGAAAAGGCGTTTATACGACTTGTTGTTACTTTCGTTACATTGGTAAAATCAAGTTGTAAATCAGTTAAAGAGGTTTTAAAACAAGCCAAAAATGCAGATGATGAACGAAGTGTGTTTATCATCAAGAATATATTTCAACCTGTATATGAACGCTACATAAATGCGTTAAGCGATAGTAACCAAATTGATTTTACCGATGCTATTCTTCAAGCCACTGAGATATGTCGTACTTCACACCCTGTTGAATATGATTATATCATAGTGGATGAGTTTCAAGATATATCTGTTGACCGTTACAACTTCTTGAAAGTATTGCGAGAGGGTAATCCTCCTGCAAAGTTGTATTGTGTGGGTGATGATTGGCAGTCTATTTATCGTTTTTCGGGAAGTGATATGGCTCTATTCAATCAATTCCCCGAATATTTTGGAGCAACGGAGATAAACAAGATTGAAACTACATACAGGTTTGGAGAGCCTTTGGTTTCTTTATCGTCGAACTTTATACAACGCAATAAAGCCCAAATACAAAAGAATATCCATTCGTTCAGCTCAGAAATGAGAACCGAGTTGGAATTCTATGCTTATGATAGACGAGATTACTGCAATACGATAGGGCAACTTGTGGCTTCTATTCCATCGGATAAATCAATATTCCTATTGGGGCGTTACTCTTTTGATGATTACTACCTCTCTTTTATGTACCAATCAATTAAAGAGGGTAATAGATTCTACTATGTGATAGGAGGACGAAAAATAGAGTTTTTAACCGTACATAAGTCAAAAGGTCTTGAAGCGAATTATGTAATACTCTTACAATGCAATAAAGATACATACGGTTTCCCATCACAGGTGAGTGACGACCCTGTGCTTAACTATGTGCTCACTAAGAGCGACCAATTCCCATACGGAGAAGAAAGAAGATTATTCTATGTTGCAATAACAAGGGCTAAGATAAAAACGCTTGTATTATACGATAAGCGTTTCCCGTCTGTATTTGTGGATGAATTCTTGCACCCCGAAAAGGTGTCAGAAGAAAGCTATGTAAAGCACCCTAACGCCAATAAAAGATGGACAAGAAGTGCAGACCAATTTTTATTGAAACTGCACAATGAAGGTAAGAGTGTCAAATATATTGCAAACAAAATGGGTAGAAGTCAAACTTCGATTGTAATGCGATTAAACAAACTAAAAAAATAGTCGAACTTTTTCTTTGATGTACCTTGTGTACATCGGACTATTCTATTATTTTTGTACACAGAAACGAGTTACTTGAAAGCAATTCAAGGTAGAACGCAGCAGATTGTACCGTTGCCAAGTCATTACCTCAAAAACGGGTAATTATCCCAAAGTCCTTTGTATAAGGTACTAACAGAAGTTTTCCAGAATTATACAAAAACTCCGTGACCTGTCTGATGTCGCAGGACTCTTGGAAAAATATGAGAAACCGTTTTATAGCAACAACCGTAAATTTCAATAGTTATGTTCAACACAAAATCAAAGAATCTCCACTTCGCACATTTTGACATTGCGGGGTTCTCCTATTGGGAGGGATGCATGGTCATGAACCAGCTTAAAATCGGTGACGAGGTACAGCTCGTACGAGAGGAAAACAACAAGTTTGATCCTTACGCAGTAGCAATCATGTTCGACGGATACAAGCTCGGTTACATCCCACGAAACAATAACGAACAGTTCTGCGCCCTTATGGATCAGGGACACTCAAACATCTTCGAAGCCCGCATCCAGCGCATCACTCCTGACAGCCACATGGAACATCAGGTCAGCGTAATCGTATACTTGAAGAAAGCTTAATTTCTTTTTGCTCATTGATTGCTCAGCCCAAAGGCAATATACCATTTGTCCTTTAACAGAATGAGAATTTAAAGTATTCAAGGCAAATGCTAAAAAGTACGCAATTTCAACCATGTAGAATCTAGTGACTGATTGAGCCTCCCATAAAGGTCAACTTCAAGTGACCTCCGAGAGGATTTTCGGTAAAAAAAGTCTCGATATAACAATGTAGACTTTTTCAGCCCAAGAACTATCGGATTGTAGTTCCGAAAGCGTTCTTGGGCTGTTTTATACGCCAAATCCACAATGTAAAAAACAATCCCTGGACGATGCATATCGCAGATTTTAAATATTTTTTAACCCGGGGCATTTTATATGTAAGGTTATTTATATATTTGCAAAGTTAACCACCATTTAAGGTGGCGAAATTTATAAGCATGGCGCAGAAAAAAGAATTTATTGACAGCAGAAAGGCTGTGACATTTTTGGACTTATTCGCTGGAGCAGGTGGAATCAGCGAGGGATTTTTGCAGGCATATACTCAAGATAAGTATTATGATTTCGTTCTTGCAAGCGACATTAATTCAAACTGTGAACTGACACATAGAGTAAGATATAATCATCAGTTAGGACTCGACACCGAATTCCTGACTGAAGATATTATGTCTGAGACATTCCTTCAGGATCTTCTTAAAAAAGTAGGAAAGAAGAAGATTGACGTTGTCACAGGTGGTCCAAGCTGCCAATCATTCAGTCTCTCTGGACGTCGTAGAAAATATGACAAGAGAGATAATTTATTCGAGCATTACCTCAAGGTCATAGAAGCGCTTCGTCCTAAGTACTTCGTAATGGAGAACGTAAAAGGTATCCTAACGAAAGACAAGGGAAGATTCACCACCGAAATTATGAGTCTTATACGCTCTATAATTGACAAAAAGAAGGTATCGAAATTATACCTGTATATGGACAAGACTCTTGACAAGACAGCCAGCCGTTTTGTTAAAAACTGCTTCATTACTAAGGCCCATATTGAAATCGACGAAGACAATAAGTTAGATACAAACATTGAACAGTTCTTCGTCCTTCTGGAGGAGCAGTTTAAAGAGCTAACCAGACAGATTGATTATAGGGTAAGTAAATCAGACCCACAAATCAACACAATCCGTCACGGCCTTAGTTTATTGAAACATAATAAGGAACGTCAGAAGATTCAGAGTGCCATTATTCAAGAGAAGACATTTGCGAATATTGATAATGATGCCTTTGTTCATTCAATGAACGATTTTATAGAATCAATTGAAGATGACACCATTATCAATAAGATAATCAATGCCATCGACAATGTTGATAAGTTTAGAAATCAGAAGACTAAAGTCGAAGAGCTTAAATCTATGATTAAGCTGTACGCGATGACACTGGATGAATGCTTTGACTCATTAAGAGCATACTCAATTTCAGATGGTACAGAAAAGGAATTCGACAAGGTGCTGGACTCAATACGCCTATATCGTATTGACAAACCTATTGTTGTTTTGTCATCTGACTATGGAGTTCCTCAGAACAGAGAAAGAGTACTGTTTATTGGCTGCCGCAACGATCAGCCTGTTATCACTAATATTCCGGCAACTGTTTCTGCAGATGAGAAGGTTACTGTTTACGAAGCGATCTCTGACCTTGACTTCATCGGCAACGGAGAGACAAGAACCGAATATGGAAAACCACGGAAGGATGCAGAATATGATTCGTTAATCCGTTCTCGAGCTATAGACGGTCCTCTCGTTTCCGATCAGGTCCAGCATAGCTATCATCAATGGTCTCGCATTGGTCGCCTCGGCCATAGATTTGACTTTGAATGTCCGGCGTTCTATGTTAGATCTGAGGAGGAACTTGGTAAGCAACACATGCATACAGAACTTGAACTCTTCAATCATCAGACAAGTTCTCAAAGTGCTGATGTAAAAAAACGTCTTTCTATAATCGCAAAGCATGGTGAGTACAGTGATGCCTGCAAGGATGAACTTAGAAAAGAAGGGCTTGACTCAAACAAGAGGAACTACACTGTACTTAACCCGAAAGGACAAAGTCCTACCGTAGTTACTATGCCAGATGATTTCATTCATTATTCTCAGCATAGAGCGATGACAGTTCGCGAGATGGCAAGACTTCAGTCTTTTGATGACTCTTTTGTATTTCAGGGTAAACGCCAGACAGGCGGAGACAAGCGTAAGTCAGAGATACCTCAGTATACACTTGTAGGTAATGCCGTTCCGCCACTCATGGCAAGAGCAATCGGAAATGTTATACTGTCTGTAATCAAATAGCTATGATACACATGCGTCCATTTACTCCATTCGAAAAAAGAAATATGGAGTACCTCGTGAACAAGAATGTAAAATTCACGCAAGTTCAGATTACAGCTACCGGCCTCAAGAAATCTATTCTTGATGCCACGACCCCTATGAGGACTTATTTCAAGGAAAATAATGTCCATGATTATGCTCTGCAGAATAAAGGACAGGATAATAAGGTCATCATTAAGACATACATCCTGACTGAGTATAAAGAAATCGAAACGCAGACTTCGCTATATCGCCCCGAGACAAAAGATGGCGACCCACGTTTGTGGATATATCGTTTGAAAGAAACAACTGAAGCAGATGATATTCACGCTATCATAGCACCAACGCCGACAAGTTTGTTTGTTATCAATCTTACCAAGGTTGATATCGTTAAGTGCTGTGAGTCATCGTTGGTGAACCCAATACAGGATCTGATAAGCGTATTCTATCACTCATCAAATCTGATTTCCAATGAGCTTCTGGCTATATTGAGATCTTATGAAAATCAGTGGATTGACACTGACCTAAGAGCAGATACTGCAATCGGACGTCAGGTGGAAGCTCTTCTGGGTATTGATATGAATGCATCAAAATTGCCGGATTACAAAGGCATTGAATTGAAGAGTTTCAGAAGCCAGCGACCAAGCATTAAAAAGAATCTCTTCTGCAAGGTACCGGATTGGGATCTCAGTCACTTAAAGAGCGGAGCAGAAATCGTTGACAAATACGGCTATATGTCTGGCGGTATAAAGTCATACAGAAATACACTCTATTGTAAAGCTCCCAACTCTCAGAACCTTCGCCTTAATATGAATTATCCTGACGATCTTCTTGAAATCGAAGAAGATAAAATCATTGGCGAAAATCAATTCAAAAAGATTGCGGATGTTGCTGTATGGAGACTCCAGACTCTCCATGAATGCCTTTTGACAAAGCATCACGAAACATTCTGGATTGAAGTCGATACAAGAATCGGCGATCAAGGACAGGAACAGTTCATGTTCAACAAGATTGAGCATACTAGAAATCCTATCGTATCGCAGTTTGACATTCTTCTTGAGCAGAGTATGATAACTGTTGACCTCCTTCTCGGCAGACCTAAGGTTGATCTAGAAACCGGAAAGCCAAAGAAAGGCGGCGACGCAGTCAGCTTCAAGATCAAGAAGAGCGCAGCTGGATTGTTGTTTCCAGATAGCGTAATTTATACATTCTAAAACTTATTAAGTAAGTATCTGTACACGTTATTTTGATCGGTAACGTGATGTCATGCCTATATTACAATGTCAGGTAAGTGACAAAATGTCAGGGTTTTATCCTTGGCAAAATCCTTGTCATCTCAAAGATAATCAGATAATTAATATCATATGTGCCATAAAACAGAAAAAATTATTCAAGAACAGCGATTCCCTCGTTTTATATCTAACAGGGCAGTCGGTGATGATAAACTCAAAGGCGAGTCTCAGAATAGATTGGCTAGTGCCATACAAAGGCATATTGAGTCTACAGATAGTAGTCTTAGACAAGAAAATTGTTTGCCGCGAATAATAGGTATTGAGGGTTCATGGGGGTCAGGCAAAACAAATGTCGTAAGGAATTTAAAAAAGAAGCTCTTAGGATCATATTATGTGTTTGAATATGACGCATGGGGACATCAAGAAGATCTGCAAAGAAGAGCGATATTGGAAACATTAACAACCGAGTTGTTAGAAAACGAGTTCTTGCCAAAAGAAAAGAAAGTTGTAAAGGATTCAGAAACAGGAAACTTTATAACATGGAGCGACAAGCTTAAACATTTGTTGTCTCATCGTAGGGTTACAGAGGTTTCTAGTGTACCTGTTCTTAATGGAGGAGCATTATGGATAGCATCAATACTGGCCCTAAGTGCTTTGTCAATGTTTGTTGCAGAACGATTTGATGATGCACTCCACTGGGCGTGGCAAACTCTAATTGCTTTTTCTCCTATTATATTGGGTTTTCTCTTCTGGTTTATATTAAGCCGCTTTATTAAGTCAATGAGAGGGATAGGTTACTTTTTAACATTGAGTAAGGAAGGTAGTAGTTCAACATGCAATTATGAAACAATAAATGAGGAAGAACCGACTGTAGCTAAGTTTAAACAGTGGATGTTGGATTTAGATAATTACATCAGCAAATTTAATAGTGAGAAACTCATCCTCGTGTTTGACAATATGGACAGATTGGAGCCTGTGCAGGTTAGAGAGTTTTGGTCCTCAGTTCATACGTTCTTTGCTGAAGGACACCTCCGTAATATTTGGGCAATTATCCCATATGACCGTAGGAAATTGGAAAATACATTTGAAGGAAATCCGGAAAATGTTGAACTCTTTCTTCAAAAGACATTTCCAGTGACTTACTCAGTAGCCTTGCCAGTTATTAGTGATTATAAAGATATTTTTTACAAATTCTATCTAGAGGCGTTTGGACCGGAATTTTTATCTCATGTTGATGAAGTTAGTCGAATATATAGATTATCAAAACAATCCCCGAACGTTAGAGATATTATAATCTTTATCAATAAGCTAGTGGCTTTATATCAATTATGGGGCGAATGTATAAGCCTTAAAAGCATGGCATTGTATGCCTTGAATTTGAAGAAACTTGAAGAGAATCCAGAAAGCAAAATTTTATCAGGGGACTTTTTAAAAGACAATAATATAAACCGTATTATAGAATACGATATCCAAATCCAGACGGAAATAGCAGCTCTCTATTATGGTATTACAGTAGAACATGCAATGCAGATACCTCTTAGTAATTATATTTTGAAAACTATTGAGGGGAAAGATGGATATGATATAAATGCGCATGCAGAGAATGATAATTTTGATGATATTCTAGAGAATGTTATTGAAAAGGAGGATGATGTTAGACTCAATGATATAGTTATTAACTGCCTATCTAAACTTTTAAAACAAAATCATAGGGTAGCTAGCATATGGGCAGGAGTTGCTACTAGGTACTGTAAGAATCGTATAGAATCCTTGTCTTTCTCACAAGTCGCTAAGCAATTGCTTCTTCATACAAAAGATGGCGTTAGACAATTGATTGTTAATCATCTTTTTAATGAGTTTCAAACATACAAAGAGATGTCAGGAGCACAATACTATATAGCGCTGAGGGATCTTGATTGTTTTTTGAAAGAAAATGAGATAAGTGAAACCTATGTTGATGTGTCTCTAAATCTTAGTCCAAAAGAATATGTGGATTATCTGCGTCAAGCAGAAGGAGAGTATGAAAAATATGCTGTGAGATGCAATGCGGAGGATTTGGATCGTTATCTTTCAGATGAGTTATGTAAAGAGACATATGAAATTGTTGATGTTGTGAATCTTTTAAAATCAGATGCACAATATGCTTTCCCTACTTTAAAAGCTGCGTTAAAAGCTAATATTACGGGAAAAATGAAGATCACGCCTCATTATGTCGGAGAAAATTTAGTCTCGTATCGTCTACTTTGTGAAGACCGTATTGATACTTTTGTCAATGTGTCAGAGTGTACTTCATTAGAACAAAGTATGAGAAATGAAAAGATTACAGAAGGTTATATTGATTTGGTCGCTTCTTTAATAGCGAACAACCAAAGCTTATCAAATGTGTCTATCGAGATGGTGGATATTAAAGAGCTTGCAGATATTGTTCTTAGGTATATTTCAATTAATGATTTGCTAATTTATGCATATAATAATAGCAATAACCGTGTTGTTAAAGATCTGATGCATCATATGATTTCTAATAGTATTGGAGAAGAATTTGATGTTAAACACATGGCAGAACTGGAGTCTTATAAAACACAATTCTCCATAGATGAAAAGGATATATTAGAATACGCTTCTCTGTTTACTCGTGATGAAACTCTTAATTCTATTTCGGAAGAAAGCTTGTTTTCTACTATTCCGGAAGGAAGTAATTTGTATAAGGCTTCGGCGGAGTCTGCTTGTGCTTTGTGTGTTCGTATAAATGAAACTCTGGCAGCATTCCTTAATACAAAATGCACTGGTCAAACTATGTCGTACAACAGAAGTAATTATACTACGATGTTTGTGCATAAAGCTATAGGGTATTTAATAGATACGACATACCTGTCTCCTACCCCACAGTATTTGGAAGGATTCGCACTTGCGATATTCAAAGGAGTAGATACTGACACTTACAGACTCCCTCTTAATGAATATGAAGTCAAAGTTATGAAACGTGTAAATTTATCTAGTGTTTCAATTGCAATCAAAGACATTGTAGATAAGTATTGTCAAGATCCTAGTAGGGTTATGTCACCACAAAAGTTTCTCTTTTACGAAAAGTGGATCAGAGAGTATGGCAATTTAGAAAAACAGTATGACCGTTTTACTCATCGGATATTAGAGGTTGTTGTGGATAATAACGATTGTCTATCATGTATCATAGAAAATGGTGACTTTTATTCTAGAGTAATAAATAATGCAGGGGTTGACGGTGACGCATTGAAAAATAAGATTAAAAATAAGTTATTAAGTGATAAGTCGGAGGATCTTGAGGCCTTTGCTGTCAAAATAGGAATAACTCTTTAGGAGTGAATACTATAGTTGATATATTTTCCATTTTATAAAGGTAAAGTATGAATGCTGAAAAAGAGAAACTAATAAAAGCAATCAATTCTAAAGGATTGCATAATAGCCTGATCTCGATATACTACAATATTGGTAGAGCGCTGCCATTTAGGGCACAGAGGTTTCCTGATGGAAGAGTGTCAAGTTGGTATAAGTCACAATTTGTGGAAGTTTATAGCGTTAAGCCAGAGGGTAAGGGAGGCAAATATGGGGATGCATACGGCTTGTACTACAGAAATGGCGAGAGGGCAGATGCTTGGGAAAATGATCCAGAGCATAGTTGGTGTAAACAATGTGATACGGAGCCTCAATGTGTTCCGTGTGGTGCTTGCGGGTCTTGGGTTTTATTGGATATTTTAGGTGAGCCAACATGTGAACCTACTAAAATATATGAACTCAATGATGAACTAGAATTTGGAAAATACAAAGGCAAGGCTCTTATAGATGTAATACACAGCGATTGGGGGTGGGTTAAATGGGCAATATGTGAATCAGATCATTTCTTTTGCAATATAGATGAAGTTGAGAAAGAAAGGCTGAAGGATGTTCGGATCCTAAAGTCTGATGACAAATTAAATTTTGGGAAATTTAAAGGTAAGACTATTCGGGAAGTCTTTATAGAAAATCCTAATTATCTAGCGTGGCTAAGTCAGAACTCAGAGAATTTTGTTATTGATTTTTCTGATCTTCAAATAGAAGATTATTAAAGAATCGAAGTTGGTAATCTATTTGCAGCCATCAGGAAGATTGCCAGTAAATAGTCTGACTATATCACATTGAATGTACCTCCTGTAGCACTTTCGATTGTACCACTTCAGAAGAGGTCGCTTTCGGTTCGGCAAAGTTATGATTATTTTTGATTTTTCCTTCTCTTGGAGTCACCTTTCAGCTCCAGCCGAACAGCGTTAGCGGTGAGGCGATCCATAATGGCGTCAGCCAAGGTCGGCTCATTGATATAGTCATACCATTTTGAGACCGGAAGCTGTGATGTGACGATCACGGATTTCCTCTGATAGCAGTCTTCCAGGATCTGCAGCAACGCCAGACGCGAGTTGTTATCGAGCGGCTGTAGTCCGAAGTCATCAAAGATGACGAGGTCATTTCTCTCTA
>OFFV01001421.1_pt1 | contig 13927 bp, 12 predicted proteins | sample 1521461 | NCBI WGS metagenome assembly OFFV01 (sample SAMEA3504120, study PRJEB24116) | mouse gut metagenome | biome: mouse gut; feature: mouse-associated habitat; material: faeces | place: Denmark | collected 2011 | reverse complement strand
AACCCTCCCAGAAGAACGGAAGGCTCCGGAAGGGATACGGCGGGAAGGCCTGAAGCCGGACCTGCGCCCAGAAGAACGGAAGGCTCCGGAAGGGATACGGCGGGAAGGCCTGAAGCCGGAGCTGCACCTAGAAGCTCCGAGGCCTTTGAGGGCGGTATGGATAGGAGGCCTGAAAGCTTAGACGGAATAGATGCGGTTCCTCTTAGAAACGGAAGAGCAGCAGGGCCGCGGAGGAATCCTGACGGGCCAAGGCGCTCTGAAACCGGGAATTCCTCCGGCAGGAGAGCCTGGGTGGAGAGAGCCCCTTTTTCCTGGCGATGAACCGGAATAAGCGCAGCCTCTCTCTGGACCTGAAGAGTCCAGAGGCGAAAGAGATTGTGTTTAAGCTGCTCAGGGAAGTGGATGTGGTGGTCACCAATTACCGGCCCGGCACGCTGGATAAGCTGGGGTTTGGGTATGAGGAGGCCAAAAAAGTTAACTCCCGGATTGTCTACTGTGAAGCTCTGGGCTACGGCAGCAGCGGGCCTTACGCGTCTCTGCCCGGCCAGGATCTGCTGGCGCAGTGCTTAACTGGGTATACTACGATTGTGGGCCCTGACCAGGATGGCCGCCCCATCTCCGGCGGTATCTACGTGGTGGACATGTACAGTTCGATGCTGCTGACGGTGGGTATGCTGGCGGCGCTGGTCAGCGCCCGGGAGACGGGCCGGGGGCAGAAGGTGGAGGTAAATCTGCTCAATTCCGGAATCCATATGCAGTCACAGGAGATTGCCTACTATCTCAATACTGGAAATCTGCCTCAGCGGCCCAAAAATCACTCGGGGCACTTTTTACAGGAGTCGCCCTACGGCATCTACCGGACGAAAAATGGCTGGATGTGCTTTTCTACTAACATGGTGGAGAATGCGGAGTGGAAAGTGAAAACGCTGGGCGACCTGTTGGGGATTGACAATCTGCTGGAAATGATGCCGGATAAGCCTACCATGATGCGCGATCGGGACAAGCTGCATGACATTCTCGAAGGGGCGTTGGTGAAACAGGATACAGAACACTGGATCAAGGTATTTCAGGAGGTGGGGTTCTGGTGCGCCAAGGTCAACGACTACGAGGCTGTGGCCAAAGATCCCCAGGTGGTTCACAACGGGATCATCAAGGAGATTGAACACCCGGTGGCCGGCACCTATAAGGCGATTGGAACGCCCATTGAATTTAGTGAGACGCCGCCTGAGATCCGTCGTCCCGCGCCCCTGCTGGGACAGCACAATGAGGAGATCCTTCAGCAGCTGGGTTACAGCAGCCAGGAGATTGCGGCGCTGAAAGAGAAGCACATTTTTTAAATGTGACAGACGGGGTTGATAGCCCAATTTTTGCGGGGAACCGCTTATAAATTGAAAGGAGAAATGACTATGAAAAAGATTTTGGCAATGGCCCTGACGCTGGCGCTGACTCTGGTCCCGCTGACCTCCTGCAACAATGGGAGCAGCAGCCAGGGAAGCGGTTCCACCGGCGGTGGCAGCGACGTAATTGTAATTGGCGGTATTAATGATCTGACCGGCAACCGCTCTGTCACCGGCAACGCGATTAACAACGGCGTTACACTGGCGGTGGAGGAGATCAACGCCAAGGGCGGCGTGTTGGGCAAGCAGATCAAATATGTAGTTTATGACAATAAGAACGACGGCCAAGAGACCATCAGCGCCTACACCCGTCTGGCCGACGTGGACAAGGCCAGCGCAGTGATTACCACCGACGCCAGCGGCATCTTTATGAGCCTGATTGAAATCAGCAGTGAGAAGAAGGTGCCCGTCTGCGGTATGCCCTCCGATCCCCGGGCTGTGATGGACACCGAGGGCAGCGGCGAGACCTACCCCTACACCTTCCTGACCGGGCAGTGCAACGCCCCTCAGCAGGCGGCCATTATCGCCAAATACGTGTCTGATACCACCGATCTGACCAAGGCGGCCCTGTTCTATGACCAGTCCAATGCCTATGCGGTGGCCTACATGAATGGTTTCCGGGATCTGTGGGAGTCCGTCGGAGGTGAAATTGTGCTGGAGGAGACCTGCAACGCCAACGATCAGGACTTTTCTACCCAGCTTTCCCGCATCAGAGAGAGCGGCGCTGAGTTCATCTGCACCCCCAACCCCACTGCCCAGCTGGTAATTATGGTGCAGCAGGCTGCCCAGCTGGGGCTGAATATCCCCTACGTGGGTGCGCAGGACATGAGCGACCCCTTCCTCTCCCTGCTGGACGACCCCTCCGTAGTGGGCAAGGCATATTTCCAGGCGTCTGCCTACATGGAGGACCCCCGCCTGCAGACCTTCTGCACAGATTATGAGGAGCGATTTGGCGAGCCCGCGACCATCAAGGCTGTTAACGGCTACGACACCATGTATATCGTTGCGGCTGCCATTGAGAAGGCCGGCTCTGCAGACCGTGACGCCATTAAGAGTGCTCTGGAAAATGATATTGACGGGCTGGAGCTGCTGTGCAGCGAGAACTACGTTGAGGACGGCGCCACCCACTCCCCCAAGGGTCTGGGTATGGCCGTGTATGAGATTACAAATGGTGTTTTGGAGTACAAGACCTATCTGGAACCGTAATCCTGGACAGTTACTTTGATTGCGGCGGTAAGGCGCCGAAGTCTTCGGCGCCTTACCGCTGAACTTGTACTTATACTAAGTGTGAGGGCATTTGTATGACATTTTACATTCAACTGTTAATAAATGGAATTGCGCTGGGCTCTGTCTATTCCATCATCGCGCTGGGATTTACCCTGATTTTCAGCGTATTAAAATTTTCCAATTTCTCCCACGGCGGCGTTATGGTGGTGTCGGCCTATTTTGCCTATATCATGGTCAACCGCTTTGAACTGGGATTTATCCCTATGATTCTGATCACCATTGTTTTTGGCGGTCTGCTCTCCTGTCTGGCGCAGCTGATTGGCTTTGAGCGGCTGCGGAAAACCAAGGGCAGCTCCATGCTGTTCTTTGTGTCCTCGTCCAACCTGGGGACGCTGCTGCAAAATATTATTATCCTGACCTTTGCCTCCAGCTACTACTCCTACCCGGCCTTTTTCCCCAAGAGCTTTTTCCAGCTCACCTCAAAACTGACCATTGCGGTGACAGATGTTATTATGCTGCTGCTGTCTACCGTGGGAATTCTCATTTTGATGTTTATCCTATATAAGACCCGCCTGGGCATCTCCATCCGCGCGCTGTCGATGGACAGCGATACCGCGCAGCTGATGGGCGTCAATGTTTCGATGGTGATGGCGCTTACCTTCTTCATCTCTGGGATGCTGGCGGCCATTGCTGGCATTCTGTGCGGCATGAAGTTCCTGCTCTACCCCCAGCTGAAGGACCTGGTTATGAAGGGGATGACCGCCTCAATACTCGGCGGCCTGGGCAATATCAGCGGGGCGCTGTACGGCGGACTGCTGCTGGGCTTAATGGAAGTGTTTATGACCAACTTTGTGGGCTCCAGCCTACAGCCTGCCTGTACGTTCCTATTTGCGATTATCTTCCTGATTTTCCGCCCGCAGGGCATCAGCGGGAAGTTTGTGAAAGAAAAGGTATAAGGGGGGTAACAGAGCCATGAGCTATACAGCAGCCGTTATTCTGAACATTCTGATCACGATGGTCGCGGTCATCTCGATGTTTGTACTGATGGGATTGACGGGCATCTTCTCCATGGGACAGGCGGCCTTTATGTGCATCGGCGCGTATGTGGTCGGCATTCTGTCTACCCGGTTCGACGTTCCGTTTTTGCCGGCGGTGATCCTGGCTGTGCTGGGGGGAATGCTCTCCGCGTTTTTGGTGGGTATCCCAATTATGAAGCTGAGGGTGGACTATGTGGCCATGATAACACTTGCCTTTGGGGAAGCGATTGTGGCGGTGCTCAACACCTTCAGTAATATTACTGGCGGCGCTATGGGTATCAACCGCATTCCCCGGGACATTAATTTGACAATTGGAATCATCATTGTGGCCTTTGTGATCTACATTGTGCTCCACTTTAAAAATTCCAAGTTTGGCCGCCAGTGCATCGCCGTTAAAAATGACCCGATCTCCGCGGCGTCTATGGGGATCAACGTCACGCGAATTAAAATGACTGCCTTTGTCTTTGCCGGCGGACTGACTGCCCTGTCCGGCGCAATGGTGGCCTACGCCACTTCCTACATCGACCCCAACTCCTTCGGCTCGACGAAATCCATTGAGTGGATCAGCATCGTCTTTGTAGGGGGCGTCAACAGCCTGTCCGGTTCGGTGGTCATGGCCTGCCTGTTCAGTATGATGACAGAGATGCTCCGGGCCACCAGCGCACTGCGCACCATGATTCAGTGCATCATTATCCTGTTTATCATCAACTTCACGCCCAATGGGCTGTTCGGAGAGTATGAATTCAGGGATATTTACCTGTGGTTGAGGAACAGATTTGCCAAAAGCGGGAGAAAGGAAGAGAAAAAATGAGCAACGCAATACTCTCCTGCCGGGATGTTTCTATCAATTTTGGCGGTGTCAAAGCGGTCCAGAACGTGACGCTTGACATTGAACGGGGTTCGATTACCAGCATTATCGGTCCTAACGGGGCGGGTAAGACTACATTTTTTAATATTGTCTCCGGCGTATATAAGCCCACCTCCGGCCAGGTGATCTTTGACGGAAAGGATATTACCAACCTGAAACAGCACGAGGTCTCCCGACTGGGGATGGCCCGCACCTTTCAGAATATCCGCCTTTTTGGTCAGCTGGACAACGTGCGTAATGTACAGTCGGCGCTGGACGCCCGTGCAGACTACAATATCTTTGATGCGATTTTGGGTCTGCCGAAAAAGAAAAAGGTGGACTCTGAAAATCTGAAGACTGCGATGGAGTGCCTTGCCCTGGTTGGACTGGAGGAATTTGCCCACGACCGGCCGGGCAGCCTGCCCTACGGCATGCAGCGCAAACTGGAGCTGGCCCGCGCTCTGGCCTCCCGGCCCAGCCTGCTGCTGCTGGATGAGCCGGCAGCTGGCTTGAATCCGGTGGAGGTGGAGGAGTTTATTGAACTGCTTCGCCGCGTGAAGGAGGAACGGGAACTCACCATTCTGCTGATTGAGCACCGGCTCAAGGTGGTGACCACCCTGTCTCACCAGGTATTTGTACTGAATTTTGGTGAGCTGCTAACCCAGGGGACGCCGGAAGAGGTGCAGAGCAATCCGAGGGTCATCGAGGCATACATGGGCGAGGACGAGGAGGAATGAATCATGCTGGAAGTCAAAAATATCTCTGTCAGCTATGGCCATATCGACGCTCTGCATGATGTCAGCATCACCGTGCCCACTGGCAAGATTGTCAGTATTATCGGCGCCAATGGAGCTGGTAAGACCTCTCTGGTTAACACAATCTCCGGCCTTGTCCGGCCGCTGAGCGGAACTGTGCTGTTCAACGGTACAGAACTGCCCAGGCAGTCCCACAAAATTGTAGCCAGAGGCGTGGTTCAGGTACCGGAAGGGCGCAGAGTGTTCGCCGGTCTCTCGGTACAGGAAAATCTCATCATGGGCTCTAGCCAGCTGCGCAAACCCTTTAAGGAGAAGGAAGCGGAGATCTATGCCCTGTTTCCGATCTTGGGGGAGCGGCGGAACCAACAGGCTGGCACTCTGTCAGGCGGGGAACAGCAGATGCTGGCCATTGGCCGGGCTATGATGTCTGAGCCGGAATTCATTATGTTCGATGAGCCCTCCCTTGGCCTTGCGCCAGTGATTGTCAAACAGGTATTTAAGATTATTAAGCAGATCAACACCAGCGGAACAACCATTCTTCTGATTGAACAGAACGCGCGCCAGGCGCTGGGCATCAGCGACCACACCTACGTCCTTGAGAATGGTCACATTATCCTGGACGGCCCCTCCAGGCAGATGCTGGAGGACCCCGCGGTTCAGAAAGCGTATTTGGGGGAATAAGATGAAAACTTTTCTCAATATTGGCCTTGTGGGCTGCGGCATGATTGCAGATATCTACCTTCAGAACTTGACATCGGTCTTTCACAATGAGCTGCAGGTGCGCGGGGTATTTGATATGAACGCCCAGCTTATGCACAGCCGAGCGGAGAAATATGGGATCGGGCGCTGCTACGAGAGCTTTGAGGCGATGCTCGCCGACCCTGAGATCGACATTGTTTTAAATCTCTGCCCGCCCAAGACCCATTATGCGCTGAACCGGCAGGCGATTGAGGCCGGTAAGCATGTCTACTGTGAAAAACCTCTGTCTGTCACCTATGCGGAGGGGGCGCAGCTGGAGGCGCTTGCCAGGGAAAAGGGGGTATACCTGGGCTGTTCCCCGGATGTGCCCCTGGGGGCGCTGATTCAGACGGCCCGCAGCGTTGTGGAGAGCGGGGAGATCGGGACGGTAATCGGGGCGTCGGCGCACCTGGTGAAGCAGGGCGTTGAGACGTGGCATCCCAACCCGGATTTCCTGTACCAGCCGGGGGCGGGCCCCCTGCTCGACATGGGCCCCTACTACCTGACGGCGCTGCTGCATATGGTGGGACCCTTTTCATCGGTGAGCGGTATGAGCGCCATCTCCTTTCCCACCCGCAAGATTACCTCCCAGCCCCATTATGGTGAGACCATTCAGGTGCGTGTGCCCACCTATGTCAACGCGCTGCTGCGTTTTTCCAGCGGTGCGGTGGCCACCTTTACCGCGACATTTGACGTCTGGAAGGCCAAGCTGCCCTTCCTGGAGGTCTATGGCTCCAAAGGCAGCTTGTCCATCTCAGACCCCAATTTGTTTGGGGGGAAAATTGAGCTGGCAGGCACTGCCGGGGAGTGGCGGGAAGTGCCCCTCACCTTTGGATACAGCGATAACAACCGGGGACTGGGCCTTGCAGATATGGCCCACGGAATTTTGACAGGGGGACAGAGCCGCGTAGATGCCAAGTATGCAGTTCATATCCTGGAGACGATGGACGCCATTTTGGAGAGCGCCAGCACTGGCACGCGGGTGGAGCTGAAGACCTGTCCAGACAGACCGGCAGCAATGACAAAGTAACGGGCGGCATAGAACGAACAACCTCGGCGGAAGCTCTCTTCCCGCCGAGGTTGTATCTGTACTGATTAGTGGTAAGAATTTTTTAAAGGATATTACCGCGGCTGTCTCTGTCAGCGCTGTACCCGGCCGGAACCGTCCCCCTGGATGAGATTCATCACTTCGTCCACCGTGGACAGGTTGAAGTCAAACTCGATGGAGTGTTTCAGGCAGCTGGCGCCCGCCGCGAACTCAACCGCTTTTTGGTGGTCGAAGTCGTTCAGGCAGGCGTAGATCAGCCCGGAGGCGAAAGAGTCGCCTCCCCCTACCCGGTCTACGATCTGCATGGTATATTTTTTGGAGACATAGGTGGTGCCCTCGGTGTGCAGCAGAGCGGACCAGTTGTTGACCGACGCTGAGATGGACTCCCGCAGGGTGATGGCCACCTTTTCAAAGCCGTAAGTGGCGGCCAGCTTTTCCGCAAGGCGGGAATAGCCCTCCAGGTTGAGCTTGCCGGCGGTGATGTCGGTGTTGTCCGCCTTGACGCCCAGGACCTTTTCTGAGTCCTCCTCGTTGGCGATGCAGATGTCCACATACTTCATAAGGGGTTTCATCACCCGCTGCGCCTCCTCGCTGGTCCAGAGGTTCTTTCTGTAGTTGAGATCACAGCTGACCGTAACGCCGTGCTTTTTAGCGGCAATACAGGCCTGACGGCAGATTTCTTGAACATTTTCACTCAATGCGACGGTGATGCCGGTGAAATGGAACCAGCCTGCGTCCTGAAAAATGCTGTCCCAGTCGAAGTCGGAGGGGTCGGCCTCGGAGATAGCGGAGTGTTTGCGGTCATAGATGACCTTGGATGGGCGCTGGGAGGCGCCGCGCTCCAGATAGTAGACGCCAAGGCGCTCCCCGCCCCAGGCGATATGCCGGGTTTCAACCTCAAATTTTGTCAACATCCGTTTGGCACAGCGGCCAATCTCGTTATCTGGCAGTTTAGTCACCATCTCAGAGGGGATCCCCATGTAGGACAACGCAATGGCCATGTTTCCCTCTGCGCCGGTGTAGTTGAGGTTAAAGCGGTCCGCCTGCGCAAAACGTAGGTAGCCGTCTGGGGCAAGGCGCAGCATCAGCTCTCCAAAACCTACAAATTTTTTCTTTTCCATGCTAAATTCTCCTTTGTTCCACATGCTGAACAGGCCATCATATTCTAAGCTGACTTAGCTGTGGGCCGATGTGATGTCGGCAAAGACTTTGGCTCTGCGGGTAATCTCTTCAAAGTCGCCGGCTGCGATACATGTTTTGTCGCACAGGCGGCCGCTGATGCCGGCGCCTACAAAGCCAAGGTCGAGATATTCGCCCCAGTTCTCCTCGGTCACGCCGCCTGTGGCGCACAGCTTGACGTGGCTGATGGGGGCCAGAATATCTTTGATGTACTTGAATCCCAGCCAGCCCGAGGGAAACAGCTTGACAATGTCGGCCCCCAGGTTGTGGGCGGTGATGATCTCGCTGGGGGTCATGGCGCCGGGCATGGAGACCAGTCCCAGCTCCTTGGTGTAGGCGATAATTTCCGGGTCTGTGTTGGGGCTGATGATATAGCGTCCGCCCGCGTCCGCAGCCGCCTTGACCTGCTCCCTGGTGAGAACGGTGCCGGCGCCGAACATCATCTGGTCGCCGTATTTTTCGTTCAGCATGGCGATGGCTTGGGTGGTCTTTTGGACACAGTCTGGGTCGGCCTGGTCGAAGGTGACCTCAATGAGCTTGATGCCGCCCGCGGCAAGGGCGCCGGCCAGCTGCTCCAGCTGCGCACCATAGACCTTGCGGCAAATCGTGATAATTTTACTGGCTTGAATAAATTCCAGTGTGTCCATACAATTACACTCCTTTGATTTCTTGATAGAATGGTTTGAGGCTTGTCCCCAGGGCGTTTTTAATCTCCGCATCCCTCTGATGCGCTCGCCTGACAGGGGGTAACGATATGGGGGAGTGCGGAGGGCAGAAGACGCGGCATTCCCTGTCATGGGACAATCATATTGTCCCATGGATGCCCGGTGAAAACAAGGGTCAAAGTTCTTATAAAATGTTGTGAAATTACGATAAAGGTGCCGTGACGGATTGATGAACAGACGAATTAATTTTGGAAAAAACCCGCCCCTCTCTTTTCGGGAAAGTCTGCCGTTCAGCCGGGATTGTCCCTATAAAATCCGCTGCAAAGATGTCATTAACGATGACATTGCGCCTCCCCACTATGCCGGAACCATGGAGATTGACGTATGTTGCGGAATTACGGGGGAGGCGATGATTGACAACCAGCGCATTCCCATCAGGGGCGACACAGTTCTGGTGGTTCCACCTGGCGTAATACACTCTGTGACGATCCGGACAGGGCCGGGCCGAGTCTATGTGCTGCACATCTCCTTTGAGGCCCTGCGCCCCCTGGTAGATGCGGAGGGGCTGCTCGCCCTTGCCGGGTGGTCTTTAGAAAATTTGCCCCGGCGGTGCCCCTCCTTTGGGCGGATACATGGACTTGTCCTGGAGATGATTCAGCGGGATGAAGAGCCTTTTGCCCGCACCCGTGCGCTGATAGAAATTTTGGAGGTCCTCTTCGACCAGGTGCAGTCGGAGCAGGTTCCCCTCCATGCCAGGCAGCCGGACAGCAGCGGTACGCTGCGGCGTGTCCTGCGCTGGACGGAGGCCCACTTTGTGGATGGGATCAGTGTGGAAGAGTGTGCCCATATGGCCGGATTTTCTAAGAACTATTTTTGCACCTGGTTCAAGGCAAATACGGGGCTGACCTACAATTGCTATCTCAATCAGGTGCGGATTCATCACGCCTGTCAGGTGCTGGCTCAGACCGGATCAATCTCGGCCGCCTGCTATAACAGCGGATTTCGGGATATGAGCTACTTTATTCAGCGATTTAAAAAGACGCAGGGGGTTACGCCAAAACTTTACCTGCGGAATCTTGCCGGATCGGGCGGCGATGGGGAGGCGGCGGAATAAACGGGCAGAGGCAGCCGGCGACTTGGGGCGCTGTGCTGGGATAAAACCAAACAGTCAGGACCGCTTTTATCCCAGCGGTCCTGACTGTTTGGTTGTGATAGGCCTTTCAGCGGGCTGAGCCGTAGATTTTGGGTGTCCCGCCTATCCTTTATCGGAAGGTATCCATGATATCTTCTGCCAATAGAATGTTGCTGTTTTTGTCCATGGTAACGGTGTAAGTACCGCCGTCCTTCAGCGCGGCCATTACCCGCTCCGCGTCCTCCTTGGAGTCAAAATACTCAGTGCGGATGATTTCATACCAGTGGTCTCCATGTACGCTCTCAATGGGACCGTTGGTGGCGTCGGTCAAGTCGCTGAATTTTCCCTGATAGTCATCATTGACATGCATACTGATTTGCAGGAACCACTGATCTGGGTCGTGGACATATCCGTCGCGGGTGATCATGAAGCCGTCTCCCAGGTTTTGCCCTTTGTCGTTGTAGATGCCGTCCAGAAGAGGATTGACATTTTCCACTACGTCAAAGCCGTGGAGCAGTCTGATGCCGTCTTGGACAAAGGTGACCTGATATTCGCCGGCCTCGCGCTTCCAGGGCCCGCCGGCCTCATTGGAAATCAGCTTTGGAGCCGCTTTCTGGGTTTCGAATACCTTCTCCTCCCCGCCTACGGTCACAGTGATGTGGTTGTCCGCAGCGAAGGAGTCGTGGTAGCGCTGCATCTCCTGGATGGTCTGGCGGCGTTCCAGGAAGTTGCACCAGGGATCGTTGCCGGGGACCAGAGCTTCCAAAAGGGTAATGCCCTTTTCCTCTGCGGCCTTATTGATTTCTAGCAGGGGGAAATGAGCCATGTGCTGAGGCAAGGAGTAGTCCACATCCACATTTTGCTGCAAGAATCTCAGCCCGTAGGTGAAGGCGTGACGCAGATATCCCCTGGATGGGTCGTGGACGGTGCCAAGGCCGCCCTGATAGCCAAAGGTGAGGGGGGTTCCGTCCTCTTGGGTGACTTCAAAGATGAAGGAGCCGCAGCCCACCGTGTGGCCCGGTGTCAATATGGCGTACATCCGCACGCCGCCAAAGTCCATCCACTGCTCCCAGGGGTACCACTCATCAATGATGTCTAAGACTTCGATATCGGCCAGAGCGCCTTTGATTTCGGAGAAACCATAGGTACCCATATCGTTGCAGTCCTCGTAGCTCTCATAAATCAGAGGGTCGTTGCCGGCGCTTTTCAACATGCGGTCAAAGTCGGCGGCTTGACCGTAATGGTCGCCGTGGCCGTGCGTCAGGATCATGGTTTTGACTTCCCGGGGGTCGAAGCCCATGTCCTCGATGTTCTGATAATAGATGTACCCTGTGTCGGTCCAGCCGAAGTCCAGCAGCAGAAGACCGCTGTCCGTCTCAAACAGGTAGCAGGCCACGTCGTTGTCGCCCACATAGTGCATTTTGTTTTCCACAATGGTGAAGGGCTTGGTATAGGCCAGCCAGGGACGGGTGCTGGGTTTCTCCAAAACGCCGCCAGTTTCCGTGTCGGGGTAGCAGCTGTAGAGGGCCATTGTGTCATACTGTTCCAGCAGATACTTTTCCTCAACCTTGGTCTGCGGCGTCAGATAGTAGATCTCGCTCACCTTGGCCCGATCCGCATTTTTATAGTTGCTGTCAAAGATGACAATTGCCATCTGCCGGTTGGGCGTGAGAGAGTAGTGGCCCCGTGTTTTCCCTGTGACCGGCATTTGGTCCAAGCTGCTTTCAGAAATCGAGTGGGTTTCGGTGTTCAGATTGTAGACCTTGGCATTGTCAGCCATTTGATAGCTCTCTTCAAAATGGTTGGTGTCGCCGACAAGAATGGACTGCCCATCTTTATCCAGCACCCAGCCGGCAGCGACCATCTTGCCGGCCTCGTGGTTGACCGGCGCAAACTCCACGCCATATTTCATACTGTCAAACCAGCAGTCGGCCGCAGTCAGTTTAAACATTTTATCAATGGTCACAACATCGCCCTGGGCGTTGTAACAAATTTCGAAAAAGCAATCAGCCACAACAGCGCCGCCAGAGCCGCCGGAGGCGATTCCCGCTTCAGGGCCGCAGAGAAGCTCCAGGGAGTGGCTGTCCAATGGCTTGGTATAGAGTGTGGTGAGACCGTCTGCCGTGACAGCCCTCACGGCGACAATCCCGTCTGTCACTTCGACTGCGTTGGTGACGGCATAGCCCAGTTTAGAATAGGCGATCTCTGTGGAATTTTTGTTGTTGACATAGAGCTTCAGCAGGGCTACGGAGGCGTTGGCCGCCTCGGCACGGGTGATTTTTGTCCCTGGAGCCAAAGTGTTTCCATGGTCTGGGAGGAGTACCCCGTTGGCCAGGCACCAGCGGTAGGCGCGCTGTGCCCAGTCGGCCACTGAACCTCCGTCTGTATAGGCGCTCAAGCTGACGCTGGTATCAGGCTTTGAGGGGAACCCCATGGCCTGGGCGCACTGAAAGGCCATGACAGCCAGGGCCTGGCGGTCTAATTTGTCGTTGGGATGGAAACCGCCGTCGTCATAACCGACAGCGATACCCTGCTCCACGGCCCACATAACGCCGTTGTAGTACCAATCGGAGGGGGCGACATCGTGAAATTTGGGGGCGGATGCGGATGTGGCGGCGCTGGTCCCGCAGAGGTTTTCCAGTACAGTGACCCACATCGCCCGAGAAATGATATCTTTGCCGCCAAAGTTACCATTTCCGTAGCCGACCATCAAAAAACCATTTTGCGCCGCCTGGATTGCTGCCTCAAAGCGCGGGTCGGTTGCGCTGGAGGGTTCTTTTTCGGCCGCAAGTGCCCCGGTGCAGAGGGATAGGGAGAGTGCCGCCGAGAGCGCCAGTGTAAGGATGCGTTTGAATGATCTCATGCTTTCTTCCTTCCTTTCCATTTCGTGAATTGGTTCTTTTGCTGATCAGACTGGGCTTTTTATGGAAATACTTGTCTGTTTTGCTAATTTCATAATAATGTGCAATGATTTGAAAAGCAAACAATGATTTTTTGTCTACTTCACATAAAAAGTTTGTGGAGAAGGGCGGGCAGCGTGGATGCAATGCTATTAGGATTCGGCGCGACGGTGGAGGGCGCGCCTGTCTGGTATCGATTACAGCCGCCGCACCAGCCGTTTCCCCAGCCCCTCAGCCGCCCCCCACTCCTCGGCCCGATTTTTAAAGGTGATGCGGGATATTCCCAGTTTCTTTCCGGCCTGGACGGCACTGATGCGCCCATACCACCAATCCTGAGCCAGCGCCTCAAAGTCCTCTGACATGGGGATACGCCTGCGGCCAAAGCGGACGCCGCGTTCCTTGGCGGCCGCGATGCCCTCGGCCTGCCGCTGGCGGATGAAATCCCGCTCTGTCTGGGCCACATAGCTGAGAATTTGAAGGACGATGTCCGCCACCAGAATGCCGGTGAGGTCCCGGTCCGCCCGTGTGTCCAGCAGGGGCATGTCCAGCACGACGATGGCAATTCCACGTTCCTTGGTCAGTCCGGCCCACTGCTCCAGGATTTCCTTGTAGTTGCGGCCCAGGCGGTCAATGCTTTTTACCACTAACACATCTCCGCTTTGCAGTGCCCGCATCAGTTGGAGGTAAACCGGACGTTCAAAATCCTTTCCCGATTGCCGCTCCACAATGATGTGTTCTTCCGGCACGCCAAACTCCCGCATGGCAATCATTTGCCGGTCCTCTTTCTGTCCCCTGGTGGAAACGCGGACGTAGCCGTATGTTTTTCCTGACATTCCTGAAGTCCTCCTAAGAAATAATTGTGGAATATCAGCTTATTTTATCGAAAACCGCCTGCCGCGTACAGCGGAAATAATGAAAAGAGTCTGTTGAAATGAAATTTCAACAGACTCTTTTTTCAATAGAAGGGGCTTTTAGCTGCAAAAAAACTATAGTTTTTTTACA
>OFFV01001419.1_pt1 | contig 13937 bp, 10 predicted proteins | sample 1521461 | NCBI WGS metagenome assembly OFFV01 (sample SAMEA3504120, study PRJEB24116) | mouse gut metagenome | biome: mouse gut; feature: mouse-associated habitat; material: faeces | place: Denmark | collected 2011 | reverse complement strand
TGGCTATGGCTACAATAATCCACGGAGCCCGCCGGTTGCCGTTGAAGAATGTCGAGTCAGTTGCCGCACGTGAAGAAATCGCCGATACTATGACGAGTATGGCAAAATAGGCTGCAATGGTGAGTATGACGGTGACGGGTGACATGGCAGGATGATTATGATTCAGGGTACAGGAGATATGGGCGGCGTTGTTCCTTAAAACGTAGTACATCGTTGGCCCATGTTGCCTGAATCCGCTCAGCAGAGTAACCCTGTTCAATCAGCTGACGTATGCGGCGGTTGCCAATAAGTTTGTCAAAGAACGGTGTGAAGAATTTTGGTTGTTTCTTCATGCCCGGGTTACGATATGCTTCGATGATGTATGAGAGGTCCAAGCCGTGAGCAATGATACTGTCCGTCGGCATATTACGCAGATTGTGTCCGAAGCATCGGCGGTTAAGCAAGGGTGGGTTCTTGGCTCCGGGACGGCTCTTGGGTGTGAATGAGAAACTGCAACCGCTCATGGCGGGATGTCCGTAAATGGTGAATGGATATTCCGTTCCGCGTCCGAGACTCATCACCGTACCCTCGAACAGACATGTGGATGGGTAGAGGTATATTGCCTGCATGTCGGGGAGGTTGGGGGATGGTGCAACGGGAAGAGTGTATCGCGTGGCATGGGTATATCCTTCGCAGGGAATTACTGTTAGTGATAACGGGTACGATGATGTGAGCCATCCCTCGCCTTTAATCATTAGGGCGAGTTCGCCAAGGGTCATTCCATGAAGTATAGGTATGGGCAACCGTCCTACGCCTGATTTAAGAGTCATGTCGAGAATGGGACCGTCTACAGTCATGCCGTTGGGGTTAGGTCGGTCAAGGACCATGAATTCCTTATTGTGTGCGGCAGCTGCATCCATGAGGTCGAGCATGGTGATGTAGTAGGTGTAAAAACGTAGTCCCACGTCTTGTATGTCGGTGACAATGATATCGAAACGATCCATTACCTCCCGGGAGGGCATCCTCGAGCCGGAACCGTTGTAGAGTGAAGCTATGGGGATTCCGGTTACTTTGTCGACGGAACCTGCCACGTGCTCTCCGGCATCGGCTGTCCCTCGGAAACCATGTTCGGGTGAGAATATTACAGTGACGTTAACTCCGAGACTCAACAGTGTGTCGAGTGTATGCCGACCGTCGACCAATCCTGTATGGTTGCTTAGCAGAGCCACGCGCTTGTCTTTAAGCAAAGGCAGATATTCGCCGGGACGGGCAGCTCCAACGATGACTTCGGCTGATGTGGCTATGCATGAAATCAGAAATGCCGAGAGAAGTATAAGGAGACGTGAAATGTGCATGGCTGGTCAGGTATATGCAGCAAAATGTGCTTCGCACAAAGGTAATGCAAAAAAACAGCATGGGCGGGCTATAGAATAGCCAACTGAGCTTAAAAATAGTTAAAAGAGAGGGGCTATTTCTCGCGTATTATGATGTAGTCGAATATCGATGCCAATGCGCGGGTAACATCTGAGGAGGGGAATGTGTCGAGTATTTCCATGGCTTGGGCACGAAAGCGGTCCATTGTGTCGTAGGCGTATTCAATACCTCCGCATTCCTTAGCGTACTCAATAAGTGTGTGAATCTCTTCAGTGGAGAGTTCCTCCTTGCGCGACAGCTGAATCATATCGGCGCATTGTGGATGGTCGGTACGAGAGAGTGCGTAGAGCAAAGGTAGTGTAATCTTGTTCTCGCGGAGATCATTGCCGGTTGGCTTACCTATTTTCTCGTCACCGAAATAGTCGAAGATGTCGTCTTTAATTTGGAAGCAGAGTCCGAGCAGTTCGGCGAAGGTACACATGCTTTGCAGACGTTTGTCGTCAACGTCAACCGAGTATGCCCCTATCTTGATGCATGACACGAAAAGCGATGCCGTTTTGCGGCTTATAATCTCGAAATAGGCTTTTTCATCAAGCTTATGGAAGCGGGCATTATAAATCTGGTCAATCTCGCCAATGGACAATAGTTTACCTAATGTGGCGAGGGCGTTCACGATGCGTATGTCGCCTGTAGATATTGCCTGCTGCAGCGCGCTCGAAACGAAGAAATCGCCCACAAGCACCGCGATATGGTTGTCCCAAAGGCTATTGATGGTGGGTCGGGAGCGCCGCATTTTTGTTTCGTCGACAACATCGTCGTGAATCAGTGATGCGTTGTGCAGCATCTCTACGGCAGCGGCGGATGCAATCACCCGGTCATTGACCTGTCCGAATAACTTTGCCGACAGAATGACGAGTATCGGTCGAATCAGCTTGCCTTTGGATTTGAGATATCCGTCGACCACCTGGTTCATCAATTTGTTGGATGACGACAAAGATTCGGCGATGCGCTGATTGAGCATCTGCAATTCCGTACTGATGGATTGTTGGATATCTTCTAAAGTAGACATTTGCTGAGTAATGATTTGCAAAATTACAAAAAACTTGCATACCATCACGCCTGACTATGATTATTTCACTATTTTTCCGAAAAAACGGGTCGTTGAGATTGTGCGGTGAAAATAGACAGTATTCCATCCGTCGGCTTGCCGACTCGGAAAAAAGTAGTAAATTTGGGGGATTTAGATGCGCGAGTATGGGCAGACGGTTTATGACATTGGTTGTATTTGTTTCGGCGGTTGTGCTGTCGGCTGCGGCTTCGCGTACGTGGGAGGAGGTGGACAGGCTGCCTGTGAGTGCGGTGGAGATGCGTGTGGACGCGCCGGAAGAACCGTACACCATGGTGAGCGACGGGTATGTCTATGTGGCGGTGCGCCAACGCACTACTGTGAAGGTGTTTACCATTCTGGGGCAACTGGTGGTGCAGGATGATTTGCATCCGGGGATATACCGGTATAAGCTTAATTCACGCGGGATATATCTGCTGAAGGTGGGTTCGGTGACACGCAGGGTTACAATCTGATGGCGTGTGATTTCAGAATCAATGCCGGTAGATGAGTGCGGTGGCGAGTGATGCTATGCCTTCCTCGCGTCCAGTAAATCCAAGCCGCTCGGTGGTGGTGGCTTTTACTGATACTCTTTCGGGGGCGATGGCAAGGTCTGCTGCCACGGTAGCTACCATGCTTTCGATAAATGGGAGGAGTTTCGGGGCTTGAGCTATAATGGTTATGTCGACGTTGGCTATCGAGAAGTGGTGGTCAGCAAGCAGCTGCACGACATGACGCAACAGTACGCGTGAGTCGGCGCCTTTGTAGCGGGGATCGGTGTCGGGGAAGTGATAACCGATGTCGCGGAGGGCGGCTGCTCCAAGTAGAGCATCGCAAAGTGCATGCAAAGCCACGTCGGCATCGCTGTGACCGAGTAGTCCGAGTGTATGTGGTATTTTTACTCCACAGAGCCATAGCTCGCGTTGGGGCGCGAAACGGTGTACGTCGTATCCCATGCCGGTGCGGAAATCGGGAATCATCATTTGCGTGGCTTTAAGGTTTTCGTTTTTTATGACGAACGGATGTTATTTGCGTCGTCCGAACAGGTCACGCAGTCCGTCCATGTCGAATGTGAGCGTGAAGCGCAGTGTCTGGTCAAGCGGCGATGTCTGGGCTGTAGCCATCATGTAGGCGGCGTCCAGCCGGAGTACGTTGAGCGAGAAACCGGCTCCGACGGAGAAGTACTGCCGGTTGCCTTTCATGGCGTTTTCGTAGAAGTAACCTGCGCGCAGGAAGAATTGCTGATTGTAGTTGTATTCGGCACCGAGCGACCATGTGATTTCCTTCAGTTCCTCGCTGAATCCACCGGGAGCGTCGGTGAATGACTTGAATATGCCTGTGATGGGTGACATGTTCTCCCATTTTTCAAGCGCGTCGGTGTATTCTTTCTGTTGCTCGATATTCTCGGGTGTGTTCTCTTCTGCTGTTACGTAGTCTTTTTCACGTGGACGTGTGGGTACGAGCAGTTTGTTGAGGTCGAGAGAGATTGCCAAATTATGATAGTCGGCGAGCGGGAACATAAACGATGTACCGAGTCGCAGGTTGGTAGGCAAGAATGCGGGATCCTCACCGTCGTTGTAAGAGACTTTTGTACCGATATTGGATATGTTCCAACCCCAAGAGAACTGGCATTCGTTGCGTCCGATTATTGGGTATGTGGTGTAATATCCGGCTATGTCGGCGGCGAATGCCGATGCACCCGAACTTTGTCCGCTCACTTCTGTGTCGCGGAACCCGAGGTCGGAGTATATGTAGCGGAATACAACACCCATGGAGAATTTTTCGGATAGCTTACGTGAGTAGCCGACGTCGAACGACATCTCGTAGGGGTTGATGGTCTGTGCGTTCTGTGTTCCGTCGGGGTAGCTTGTCGTTACTTCGCCGAGCGAGAAATAGCGTAGTGAAGCACTGAGAGCCTGGTTGTCGCCGCTACCTAATTTCCAATAACCGGCAAGGTTGGCAAGGAAGATGTCGTTGACAAGTTTGCGCAACCACGGAGTGTAGCTTAACGACGCGGCTCCTTTGCCGTAGGCGAAGGCATATTTGGATGGATTCCAATATTGGGAGTTGGCGTCGGGATCTGTTGCCACACCGAGGTCGCCCATGGATGCACCGCGGGCATCGGGTGCGATGTTGAGCGAGTTTACACCGGTCTGGATGGGGTTGAAATCGTCCTTGGGGCTATCGGCAAAAGCGGTGCCCGAAACGAAGAAGCATAAAAAAATGGGCAGGAGAGCTGCCTTTATGAGTTTGTTCATAGACATTCGTAACTGAATTTGCAATGTGCTAAATGTATAACTCAAAAAAAGGCGTTTTATTGTTGATGACTTGTAATGGTTATTTTATTCTTATGTCGAGACATGGATGGTCAGATAGGGTCGCCGATATGTTGTCGCCGATTTTAACTGACAGTCCAACGTTGCTGCGGCATGGCAATATGATGTCGCCCATTTTGAGTGTGGCGTATGAGCTGATGGTGGCTATGGCTTCGGTGATGAGTGTGAGCGGGGACTCGATTATGATGTTGTCGTTGCCTATGGTCATGGTCAGAGGGGTGTTGTCGGCAGGAACCGTAATCCATTGTCCCAGTGTAAGCGCATTGTCAAATAGTCCTGTCACACCGGTGTGGCGTTGTGATGCCGATAAATCGGCGTTGACCGTAACCGGCAGAAGACGCATAGCTATGGTCACGGTGTCGAAATAACGGGGTGCGAATTTTTCGGATATGTTCTTCCCGAGACGTGATATGCGTGCTGCCAGGTAGAAGTCGGCTTGCCAGTTGGTGTCGAAGTCGGGCAGAAACACGGGGCGTCCCGGGAGCGCGATAGCCGAGTCGACGATTATGTCGGTTTCGGGAGGAAGTAGCAAAGGGGAGTCGGGCGTACGGTTGAATGCAATGGCTTTCATCGGTAATATGTAGCTTTTTATTGCTGTTTCTGGGCGTTGAGACGGTTGTACATCACGGCGAGATGCGCGTAGATAGATGTGTTCTGAATCACAATCCCGGGCTGGGTACGTATGCGGAAGGGGGTGAAGTTCCAAATGGCACGTATTCCGGCTGCAACCATAGTGTCGGCTACGGTCTGTGCCTGTTCCACCGGTACTGCCACTATGCCGATTTCGGCTTGGTATGCGTTGCGGCGTTCGGGGAGTTCGTTGATATGGAATATGGGTACATTCTTTATGGTGCTGCCTACGATGTCGGGGTTGACATCGAACCCTGCCACGATGTTGAGTCCGTAACGTTCAAGACCGGTGTCGGATATCAACGCCGATCCGAGTGAACCAACGCCGATCATCACGGCATTGTGCTGGCGTGTGAAACCGAGGAAATCCTTCAGGGCTTTCTCGAGCACAGCCACTTCGTAGCCAATGCGTGTCTTTCCTTTTATGTTGAGAACCGAAAGGTCCTTGGCTATCTGTGATGCGTCGACGTTGAGCTCCTTGGATATGGATGTTGATGAGACGTAGTCGACATGCCGTGACCGCAGCAGGCTCACATAGGCGAGATACCAAGGGAGCCGACGTAAGGTGGGTTCCGGTGGCAATTCACGCGATATGGTTTGTTTAGTCTCTGTCATTGTTCTTTTCTGTATAATGTCCTTATGGTATCAGTGTGCGTGGAATCAGTATGCCTGGCTTCTGCCACCGGAACCGCCCCTGAATCCGTTAAGACCATTGTTGGTGGTGTTACGGTTGTTGCGGTTGTAGTTGCGATTCTTGCCGCGTTTTCCGAATGGGTCGTCGGGGTCAACAGCGGGATTGCCGAATTCGTCGTAGTACTGATCGTCCTCTTCGTCGTATTGGTCGTCGAGTTCGCCACGCTTTTTCTTAGGTTTGTTTTTCTTTATTTCATTGGGTTTCTGTAGCTCAACCGGGGTTTCGTAGATGTCCCAGTTCTGTTCGACATCCCAATTCTTCTTTAGAGTAATCTTCTTTGGGTAATAGTAGACTTCTTCGGGCTGTATGGAATCGAGCAGATTGCCGGTGTCGTAAATTCCGTTTTCGTTTCGGTCCAGGAACAGCCGTGCGTAATAAGTGCCTGGAGTGACGTGGCGGAATATTGCTTTGGCGTTTTCCACAATGGCGGTTTTTACGGGCTTGTCCTGGGAACTTAGCAGTTGCACAACGGCGGGTCCAGGCAGGTTGGTGATGTTGAATGTGATATTGGCATACTCTTCGAGTGCCTTTACCGAGAATTCGAATTTCAGCGGTCCGTTCCATTGGTCGTAGATGCCTGTGGTGCCAAGTGAATCGACGAGCAATCTGTATTTGGTTCCGGGTTCCCAGCTGTAATCGGCCCGCAGGAGCATGGGATTCAGCGAATCAGGCATGTAGAAAACGGGCGTTTCTGTCTCTACCCAAAGTGTATCTTCTTTCACCTCGAGATGTATGGCTTCGGGATTCCATGATTTCAGCGGTTGTCCGGCTTCGAGTTCAAGCCTTGAATAAATCTCAGCAGAGGAGGGTGTGAGCGCGCGGAGATTCATCAGTGTTACGGGAGGTAGGGAGTCTGTGTCTGAATCTTTTTTCTTGTCATCGTCCTTCTTCTTGGATTCTTTCTTCTTTTGTCCGCGGAGAGTGAAATTCAGCGTGTCGGTGGTCCATGACAGCTGGTCGAGAGAGTCGGTGCGCAGATAGCGAGTCTCTACCATAAGCGTATCGAGTTTTATGATAGACGAATCTGTAATCCAATATTCCAGAGTGTCGCGTGTGGGCGATGATTTGAGTACTGCCCAGCGGCTGGCGGGTTCACCATCATGCGGTCCTCCTACGATGGTGAGCAGTGGCAATGTGTCGGAAGGTGCTCCCATCTGAAAACTTAATTTGTTGCGCTCACGACGCTCGTATTTCATGAGGTACTGGGCTTTGTAGTTCTCGTTGAACCATGTAAGCAGTATGTCGTTTGGACCGTAGGCGGTGGCTTGAACGGAAACTATCGAGTCGTTGCCGGAGACATCTTTAAGAGTGTCGGTGCGCATTACGGTAGCCGCAGTAGGTGTGATAACGGTGTCGTAAAATGCTATATCTTCCGTGCGGTCCCACTTGTTGTCGCGGTTCTGGTCGGTGAGCGCAAATATACGGTAGGACCCTTCCTTGAGGTTGCGTAGCGTGAACTGTCCGTACTGGTTGGTCTTGGTGATGCGCTCAAAGGGGAGGTTGGTAATGGCAGAGTCGGAGAGATTGGAGTGTACTCCCACAAGCATGCCTTGCGCCGGTTCGAGGTTTTCGGCCTGGAACACCATGCCAGAGATACACAGTGTGTCGATGGTGGGGCCGGTGGCGAAGTCGAATGCGAATCCGTCGAGTCCGTTCCCTTCGTTCAGGTCACTTATGGCATCGGTGAAGTCAATGGTGTATGTGGCATCGGGTACCAAAGAATCGATGAGCTCGATGGTGACACGGCGTCCAACTGCCGATATTTTGGGCATGTTTTTTTGAGCCGGAGATACGACAACCTTGTTTGTAGGGTCGTCGAGCTTGATGTTTTCGTCAAATTCGATGGTCAGTTTCTCGCGGTTGACGTTGAGTGAGCCGGGTGCGGGGTCGCTCTTTACAAACACGGGTGGCGTTTCGTCGCGCGGTCCGCCTTCGGGTCGTCCCATGCTTGCGCACGCCGCCATGATGCCTGCCACAATCACGGCAAGAAGTAATCGCATATATAGTACCGGATGGTTCATTGTTACGGTTGACGGTTGATTTTATTAGTAAACGCGTTCAGTGGCTCAAAAGGTCATCTAAGTAATAACGGTGCCTGTCTGTTCAAGTCACTTATGGGTGCAAATTTAGGTGATAAGCCGCAAATATGGAATTATTTCAATAATTTTATGCTTTAGTGCCCCGGTGTATTGGCGTTTCGTGAAAATAAGTGTCTAAAAGGGGGTTAAAAAGGAAAAGCATTAGTATCTTTGCATATTAATAGCATCGTGGCGTGGAAGGCTTTTGCCTGAAAGGAGCGTGAGGGTGCTATGTTGTTACTTTAGAGTAGTGTCCAGATATAACTGATGAAACGATTTATCACTATAGGTGTACTCGGTGCGGCTGCGTTGGCGGCACCTCTGCGTATGGTGCCCCAGATAAACAATGCCGATGCGCGGGGATATTTCGCCCGTGGTGTGGCGATGTACCAAGACCGTAACTATAACGGGTGTATAGACCAGTTGTTGCAATTGCGCAATCTGAATGCCACGCCGGATGAACAGCGTGACGCACTGTATTACGTAGCTATGTCTACGTATCATTGCGGAGATGATGAAGCACTGGATTTGTTGCGTGAATATCTGTCGCGCTATCCGCAGTCGCCTATGTGCGGTGATGTGACAATGACCGCAGGTGATTATTTCTTCACACGCGGAATATATGCCGATGCCCTCAAGGAATATGTGAAGGTGTCTCCCGAATCGGTTACCGCCGACCGCGCCGATGACCTTATGTACCGTACGGCTTACTGCTATATGTTTCTCGGAGAATACGGCAAGGCAAAGGGTATGTTCTCCAGGCTGACCTCTACGTCGGTCTACGGTAACGCGGCTAAGTTTTACCTGGCGTATATGGAGTATTCGGAGCGTAACTATGCCAAGGCGATAGAGATGTTTGAGACGGTGGACGTGACACGCGAACCGGGTCAGGCAGCGATGTACTATCTGAGCCAATTGTATTATATGGAAAAGGATTACGGCAAGTCGTTGGCAATGGCGCGTAAAGCTATCGTCTCCGGAGCCGTTCCGGAATTTGAGCCGGAACTGAACCGTGTGGCAGGAGAGTCGCTGTACAATATGGGCGATACTTCGGAAGCGGTTGCCTATCTTCAGAAATATGTGTCGTCAACCGACAATCCGGAGCCGTCGGCATGTTATATGTTGGGTGTATGCCATTACAATGATGCGGACTATGCGACTGCCGCTGAGTTTCTCAAACGCGCGGTGTCGGGGGATAGTGCCATGGGGCAAAGCGCATATCTATATTTAGGTCAGTGTTTTGTGAAGACCGGTAACCGTGACGCCGCCCTTATGGCATTTGAGAACGCGTTTAAAAACAGCGTGGATGTGAATGTGGCTGAGACGGCATTTTATAATTATATAGTGGCACGTATGGACGGCGGTAGAATACCGTTTGGTAATTCGGTGTCGCTTATGGAGGAATTTCTCAGGAAATATCCGGCGTCGCCTTATGCCGATGATATACGTGAAAATCTTGTCTCGGGCTATATGTCGGACAATGACTACGATAGCGCGCTGCGCATAATACGGAATGTGAAGTCACCTTCGGTGAAGATGAATCAGGCACGGCAGCGGGTGTTGTTCATGTTAGGCACGCGCGAGTATGCGGCGTCGAATGTGGATAAGGCTACCGGGTATCTTGAGGAGGCCGCCGAGGTTCGTGGCGGTGAGCCGGATGTGACACGCCAGTGCGCATTGTGGTTGGGCAACTGCTATTTTGACCGTGGTGATTATACGGATGCAGCCGATGAATATATAAAGTATCTGGACGGAGCGCCGGCTAATGACGAAAACAGAGCCTTGGCGTTGTATAACTTAGGATATGCACGCTTCATGGATGAGCGATATGAAGAGGCGTCGACCGATTTCCGTCGGGCGATAGAATCGTCAGGAGCTACCGCTGTCATCAAGGCTGACGCGTACAACCGTTTGGGCGACTGTTGCTATTATGACCGCCGGTATTCAGATGCCGCCGATTATTACAACAAGGCATACTCAAGCAACCGTTCGGCAGGTGACTACGCATTGTATCAGATGGCTGTGATGAAAGGTATGGCACGAGATTACAACGGCAAGATAGCCGGGCTGGACGATATGATGGATAGGTTCCCGACATCGGCGTTGGTGCCGGAAGCATTGCTTGACAAGGCAGAGGCTTATGTGGCAATAGGTAGAAATAATAATGCCATAGAGACATATTCGCAGCTTGTGCGTGAATATCCGTCGACGGCACAGGGACGCAACGGTTACCTGCAATTGGCAATAACGCAATTGGGTATGGGCAACCGTCAGGCTGCTATAGATGCCTACAAAAAGGTGATATATACCTATCCCACGAGCGATGAAGCTATGGTGGCAGTGGAGGATTTGAAACGCATATATGCCGAGGACGGGCGATTGGCTGAGTTTGCTGATTTTGTGAATTCGATACCCAACGCTCCGCGTATCGACCCCTCGCAGCTCGATGCCATAGCGTTCCAGACTGCTGAAAACGAGTATCTGAATCATCAGCGCATAACCAAACTACAGGATTACCTGACTGATTATCCCCACGGCGCTTACGAGGCTCAGACATTGTATTATCTGGCTGAAGCCGCATCGGCTTCCGGAAACACCGCCGATGCCGTAGAGTATGCCGCCAAGATAGCAGTGGAGCATCCCGATGCCGAAGTGGCTGAGGATGCATTGCTGATAAAGGCTGCCGGTGAGCGGGCGCAGGGTAAGTTGGCTTTGGCGTTTGATTCATATCAGGAGCTTGAGCAACGCGCATCGACACCGCGAAATCTGCATGAAGCACGCTTGGGAGAGATGCGTACGGCACTTGACCTCGAGCGTTACAGCGAGGTGATAGCCGTAGCTGACAAACTGCTGGCATCGTCGGCAGCGTCATCGGATGAAATGTCGGAAATAAGGTTCTCGCGTGCGTATGCGCTTGACTGTTCCGGAAATATGGACGAAGCTTATGCCGAGTGGGAAACCCTTGCCGCGAATCCGGCAGATGAGAATGGAGCCAAGAGTGCGGTGTTTATGGGTGAGTCGCTGCTGCGCGCCCATAAGTATGATGAAGCTAAAACGGTGGCGGACCGTATGATAAATAAGGGTACGCCGCATAATTACTGGTTGGCGCGAGCATTTATTGTCCTTAGCGACGCGTTGCGTGCCAAGGGTGATACATTCGAAGCCGATGAATACCTCAAAAGTCTCAGAAATAATTATCCCGACCGTGACAATGAGGATATATTCCGTATGATTGACGAGCGTCTTGTGAAGGAATGACAATAGCTAAAAAGAAATAAAGAAGTGATGACTGTTCTGAAACGATATATAGTTATGGCGGTTGCCCTGATTGCCGGTTGTGGCGTGTGGGGGCAGAGCCTGCAAAAGGAGATTTCGGTTACGCACGAGGATGAGCCGGAACGGCGTGAGGTGAGCAAGCTTGCGCTTAACCCGGTGGTGAGTATCGCGCCTGTGCAAAAGGTACAATTGCCCTACAGTTCACGTCAAGTGAAGGTGTCTGTGTTGCCTTCCATGACAGTGCTGAACCCCGCCGCTTACGGGGATACACTTCCGGTATCGCCATACAGGGGATATGCTGCCATCGGTTTCATGCCTATGTATAATCTCGGAGCTTCGGCGGGATATGAGATAGTGGATACTGACAAGACACGCCTTAACGGATGGGTGCAGTATGACGGCACTACCTACAAAGGGACATATTTCGACGGTGGCGACAAGAGGTACGTGCGCCGGAATACAGCTACTTTGGGGCTGACTCTGCATCAGGCAGTCGGCAGGGAGTCGTTTGTGGATGTCGGTGCTGACTATACATTCTCAAGATATAATACGCCGGTGACATACGGTACGGCTAACCAGAATGTGCACCGGGCTAATCTGTCGGCTATGTGGACTCTTCGCCATGGTGACATGAACTACGGATTGGGTGGAACGTATGGTCATTTCGGCTATGCCAATGCGCTGTTCCCGTCGCATGATGATAATATGATAGACTGGAAGCCGGCACGCGAGAACCGTTTCTCTCTTACAGGATATGTGTCGGGAATGATAGCCGGAGCAAAGGATGCCGGGCTTAAGGTGAGTGTGTCCAATGTGAACAATACAGCACACGGCATAGCCGCTTATCACGACGGAGTACATGCCATAGAGGCGAAGGATGGATTTAATCATACGTTGCTCACCATACATCCATATTACAAATTTGAGGTGCAGCGGTTATTGGTGGAATTGGGTGCGCGTGTGGAGTTGACGTTCAACTGCGGAAAGGCGTTCCATGTAGCTCCGGCGGCTTCAGTGACATGGCTGCCGAGCAGTTTTGTGAAGGCATACGTCAAGGCTACCGGCGGGGAGCGTCAGAATACGCTTGCATCGGTCTTTGATGTGACTCCATACACCTCGCCCTTGGTGGCATACCGGAACTCGCATGTACCCTTGGATGCGGAGGTGGGTGTGACCGTCGGTATGTGGAGGGGATTCCATGCTGAAAGCGGTGAAAAACACGGCGGCGGTTTCTCTTCTCTCCATTTTTGGCGTTTCCCTTTTCTGACCGGCTTTGGAGCCGGTATTTTTTTGCACCAAAATCAGCGGAACAAACGAGAGGAGAGAATCTATGAAAGAGACCAACAGCACCGCCCCCATCCGGGACGCCCGCACGCTGGGTGTGCCCAAGATGCTGATCCTGGGCCTCCAGCACATGTTCGCCATGTTCGGCGCCACCATTTTGGTGCCCACGCTCACGGGGCTGTCGGTGTCGGCCACCCTGCTGTTCGCCGGCCTGGGCACGCTGCTGTTCCACTTCCTCTCGAAGGGGAAGGTGCCGGCGTTCCTCGGCTCGTCCTTCGCCTTCATCGCCGGCTACGCCGCCATCGCCCCCAACGGCGAGGCGCACCTGCTGCCCTACGCCTGCCTCGGCGTGGCGGCCGCGGGCCTGCTGTACCTGGTCATCTCCGCGCTGTTCAAGGTGTTCGGGCCCCGGCGCATCATGCGGTTCTTCCCGCCTGTGGTCACCGGCCCCATCGTCATCTGCATCGGGCTCATCCTGGCCTCGTCGGCCATCGCGAATTGCGAGACCAACTGGCCCATCGCGCTCGTGGCCATCGCCATCATCGTCATCAGCAACATCTGGGGCCGCGGCATGATCCGTATCATCCCCATCCTGCTCGGCGTCATCGGCTCCTACGTGGCCGCGGCCTGCGCGGGCATCGTGGACTTCCAGCCCGTGGCCGACGCCGCCTGGGTGGGCATGCCGGTGCTGTGGGACAACACGGTGTTCTCCCTGTTCGGCCCCCAGTTCGACGCGGGCCTGGCCATTACGGCCATCATCACCATCATGCCGCTCGCCTTCGCCACCATCATCGAGCACATCGGCGACATGTCGGCTATCTCCTCCACCTGCAACCGCAACTTCATCGCCGAGCCGGGCCTGCACCGCACGCTGCTCGGCGACGGTCTGGCCACCATGGTGGCGTCGCTGTTCGGCGCCCCGGCCAACACCACCTACGGCGAGAACACCGGTGTTTTGGCCCTCACCCGCGTGTTCGACCCGCGGGTGGTGCGCATCGCCGCCTGCTTCGCCATCCTGTTCTCGTTCTGCCCGAAGTTCGCGGCGGTCATCTCCTGCATGCCGGCCTGCGTCATCGGCGGCGTATCGCTGGTGCTCTACGGCATGATCTCGGCCGTGGGCATCCGCAACCTCGTGGAGAACCACGTCGATTTCATGCTGAGCCGCAACGTGCTCATCACGG
>OFFV01001416.1_pt1 | contig 13967 bp, 13 predicted proteins | sample 1521461 | NCBI WGS metagenome assembly OFFV01 (sample SAMEA3504120, study PRJEB24116) | mouse gut metagenome | biome: mouse gut; feature: mouse-associated habitat; material: faeces | place: Denmark | collected 2011 | reverse complement strand
TTTTCTGCGCTTTCTTCAAAATATCCGCGATTTTCTGCTTTTTGGTTTTGCGCGGTTTATGGGGAGGCTTCTGCACCAGGATTGCTGTGCTGCCTGCTTCTTTTCTCCGATAGCAATGTTTCCTCATGTAGGAGACTTGTAAAACATAGTTAGTGTCTCAAATAATGATGTATTCTCCAGAGTGCAACTATCCTTCCAGAGATGCTACTGAAATATGCAAAGTTATCTCCAACTGCAGAAGCAACTAAGCAGCCTGAACTTGGATCCATAACTGCAAGTTTATCAACTGAGCTATTTGTTCCATAAATAACACAATCATGAGTTGTACTCTGTCCATCTACCACAAATGTTCCATATACCGGAAATTGAGCAATTATATTGCTTCGAATTACTGATGCATTAACCTCAGAAAGTCCCCAGAAGTATAAGTTAAAATACTCTAACATCGTTTTAATTTCTGCAACCGGAATACCCTTATTAAAATCCGAACCGTAATACAACTTAGCTACATCTATTGCATCGTAATTTGTTTTGTTAATGCAATTTGAAATACAAGCCGCAGTGGCTGCCCAGCAGATATTTGAGTTTTTAGGTTGCAAAACAGGTTGTATATCACAATAGTAGGTATCAATTATTGCATAATTTTGTACATTCGTGTCGGATAGTGGAAAAACTTCTGATAGGTCGCACAACTCAATATTGCTAAAGGTGGTACATTCAGTAATATCTCCACGTGTTGTATCAACAATAGAAGAATCCACCAATTTTTGCACAGATACACCATCAAATAAGTAGCAAGAATCTTTATCGTATATAATAGATATTTCGGTCGTATAGTCCATAAAACTTGAAAGTTCTTGAACTAGCTGTGTACTAATGTTAAATGTAGATTCTCCTAATTTGACAGCAAATGCAACTATTTTCCCATTTATACTTAATGGATACATGATATTAATTTGTTCGCAAATATTTTCTTTATATTCGTATAAATTAATTACATTGCCAATCTGTAATTCTGAAAAATTGACTGATTCTAATCCCAGAATATCTTTAAAGCCTTCACTACTATACAAGGCGTAAATAATATTATCAACGTCCGTTTCACTCACAGTGCCAGTCCACTCATAGTTTACTACACTAGAAATGTATTCTGAACAATCATCGCTTGTTTGTACCATTTGATCCCCAATGATACTGTCAATATCATTTGTATCAACAGTCTCAAGTCCATCTTCTAATTGATTTTCACCCGCGATGTTGCCTGCCGCTAACGCACTTGGCACTATCAACACGGAAAGCAATAACAAAGTTGCAATAAATCTTTTCATTATAACATCTCCCTTATTTTTTACACATAAACGGTCTTACTTCTTGTATCCCGTCCCGCGCTGTTTTCGGCAAAAACAGTCACCGAAACGCGATACTCCACGCCGGACTTGCAGGCCAAGATGCCAGCCCACAACTCCTGCATCCACAAGGCATTTCTACCCTCCGATTTTGAATTCCCCAATCTGGTTACCATCCAGATCATACACAGGGATAATCTCAGGCTGTACGCCGTCCTCTTCCCGGAGGAACCCGTACATATCGTCATAGCGGATATACCCTTCTGCCCCATTGGTGGCGACGGCTTGGATCAGGTCCGGGGGAGTCCCCACTACATCGCTTAACGTTTCGGGCCCATAGGTTTCTCCCTTTTCGTTTACGGGATATTTGCCGTCAACCAGCCACTGATTAGCGAGAATTTTTGTATAGACATCCGGATCAATCATAAGATGTTCTCCGTTGCCAAGCATAACTGTCTTGACTTCCGGAATCCAATCACAACGCACCTCAAGCGCCTTCGCCAAGGAGGCCACAGGCAGATATGTAGTCCCGCCGCCCGTTTCATCCACATACAAAATACTGGAGGGAACCTTTTCACCGGACTCCAGTTCCATATAATCCCCTTTGTAACAGACAGCTTCGCCGTTTACTGTAACATTCACGGCATTAAACGTGACCTGACCGGAAGCGGCAAGAGCGCTGGAGACAATTCCAACACACAAAAGGGCGGTCAGGACGCCGGCAAAAAAGGGCCGTATCGGTTGTTTTTTCATAATTAGCCTCCTCCTGAAATGTTTCAATTCAGACTCAGGTTACATGGCCCGCGGCTCCAATGTCTCAAAGCTGTCGATATAAAATATGAAGTTATCCATGTAGCTTGTATGGATCGCGTACAACTCACCATCTCGGAAGCAAAACAAAATAGGATCTTCCGCATTCTCTATGATATATTCGTCGCAGTCGCATAAAATCGGATTGCCGGTTTCCAGCTCCGGGATTTCCCGGGTGACTTCTCTTACAAATTTCGCATTTGAGAAATCATAATTCGACGTAACACTCCAACGCGCAAACATATCTGCCATCAAATAACGTTCGGTTTCGTTTGGCGTGGGGCATAGAACGCGGTCGCTGTTACCCTCCCGCAAATAGTATTGACCATTTTCAACAGAATAAGATTTGTTTGTATATTCTATACTGTAATTCTCCCCATTATGCCATTCGACCACACGATCTCTCCAAACTGACTCGGGAAATCGAATAACATATTCTGCCTCAATGATATATGAATTATTTGCGAGTGCTTGAATATATGGTGTACTTTTGCGGCGTTGTACTGTAAAAAACAGCACCAAGCTGAGCGCTATTGTACACATTCCAAATAGAAAATATATACTTTTTTTACTCATTTTTAGAAATCATGTAATTCTTCACTTACGTATGTACACCTTCCAGTATTGCTACATTCTATACGTAAAGTCCCGACAATCGCAGGATCTCCTCCAAAGAACATAGCATAATTACATCTTGTACTTGCAGTTGAAGAAAGAAAATTACCATTAGTATGATATATATCAGCATTAATAGATCGATTTATTGGGTTATTAGAAGGGTCAACCCCCCAAGCATAGGCTTCTTCTTTATTACAAGTCGCAACTCCATTTTTGTCGTAGTGGAACGAAGCGTACAGGCAGATTTTTATTGTCCATGCACTAGATCCTCGGGGACGCCAAACATGTGATGAAATACAACCAACATTACCTGTATCTGAATTTGCACTCATAGTATCAAGTACATAAAGCCTATCTTCTACAACGTAATTTCCAACTACCTTTGTTTCCACAGATTCCAAACTACAGGGCCCACCCAAAGTATCTTCGGCGAAGGCCATTTCTTTTTGGATTTCAGCAGACACGTTATAAGATTCTTGCACGTCAGCCGCAAATGCAGATGTAGCTAACATTTGCAGACTAAGAATCAATACAATAAACATCGAAATTTTTCTTTTCATAATTATATTCCTTTCTAAACATAAGTAATTAATGACTCACATACCTGTTACACATAAACGGTTTTACTTCTTGTATCCCGTCCCGCGCTGTTTTCGGCAAAAACAGTCACCGAAACGCGATACTCCACGCCGGACTTGCAGGACCAGCTGATGGAATTGCTGTACTGAACTGCATTCGTCCTGCTCATGCCAGTGTCATCTTCATCAAAGCTCGCTACAGAAATCCAGCTGCTGCCGCGCTTTTCGTAAATCGTAATGTTTTGGCATCCCAGTTTATCCATGGTTACGTTGCCCATGATTGTAAACTGGGTGACAATCTCGCCGCCGGAGGCACTTGCATCAATGGATTGGAAATAGATTTGCTCACTGGCTCTCATATCCGATGCAGACGCAGGTACAAGCATAGCCATCAGGTATAAAGCTACGCATAGGGCAAGCAGTCCGCGACATTTTTTCAAAGCGGTTCACTCCTTGTACATTGAGTTTATGATTTTTTCCAGCTCGGCTGCGGGTAAGGTGGTCCGTACAGAATATTCCAGCTCATGCACTGTCCACGCGACAGCATTTGTTTCGAGATTTTGGAAGAAGTAATAATCGATACCGTTTTTAGTATAAATCCTGACCTCACTGTCGTCTTTTTCGTATTGACCGATGTGTGTTTCTCCATCTCCCAAAACTGCAAATATAACCATTGTATCCCCATTTGAATATGCCGCTGTGAACGTCATGTATCCAGTTTCGTCCACATACAGTTCAGGCGTTTCCGCTTGGAAACCCTCTGGGATGTAGGTCGGGATTGTATACTCCTCAATCCCTCGGTTTTGAAGCTCTGTGACAAGCTCCTGGTACTCCTCTGGAACATCTGCTGGAACCTGGCCGCTTTTAGAGGGGTAATGGGAAGAATCGCTGCCGGACTGAGCTGCGCCAAAACTGAACACGCTCTCCGTCCACCTTGCGATTGTGCCAACCACATCAATACCGGCGGCGAGCAGCACCGCCAATAATGCGGCCACAAGCCCTGCACGGGCGATTCTCCGAAATCTGCTGGTTCGTTTTGCTGGCTTGGACGCACCCTGTTCCACATATTCCTGAAGATTATCCTGAAATTCCCGGAAAGAAGCCTCCGCGCTCGGGTGCGCAGGCATCGGTGCTTTGCGGTCCAGTGCATCCAGGTACGCATCAATTATTGCCGGGTCATACGTCTCCTCCGTCATGGCGTCCAGGGCCGCTTCCATTGCCTCGGCCAGTTCTGACGGTGACATAGCCTCCAGCGTTTCCGGGTGCTTGTCCATGGGGTCGTTCATGGTATACCTCCTTTCTTTACCCTCTACTATATATATGTCGAAAGTGGAGGGTTTTGTTACAAGAAAATTTAAAAAATTTTTTCGCAACAAAGATATGTATAAATTTGGCCGAAATTACCGTGATTTGAACAATTTTCTACATCGTGAAATAGCCCGATGAACACGTATTCGACTGTTGCCCTCTGAAATCCCCAGGCGGTCGGCGATTTCACGGTAGTCCAAATCCTGCTCGAACCGCCAAATCAAAATGTCACGGTCCGCCTGGGGTAGCTTTTGGGGAAGCAGCTCTTCCAGTGACGTTTCTGGCTCCGTCTCAGCCACTGGTGCAATTTCATCAAGCGAAACAATTTGATGTGCCATAGATCGTCGCCGCTCATTTTGTATGTTGTTTTTCAGCGCAAGCACAAGCCAGCCCTCCGGGTTCGGATGCTCCATCAACTTGCTCCGATGAAAGACCACTTGCAGAAATACATCCTGAACGGCATCTCCGGCCTGTTCCGTATCGCCCAGCATTCGGTATGCGATCCGAAATAGCTTTTCATATAAGGCTTTGTATAGTCTGGCGATGAAATCTTCCGAATTATGCGCCATGCCTTCCACCTCTTTATCTATATTTTCAAGCACACTGCCTTTATTATAGCATATTCCAATATTGGAATAAAGACAAAATTTTTCCTCTTATATTTTGTAATGAAAAACAGACAGAAACTGCTGTTTGGCGGTTCCTGCCTGCTTTTTGAAAGAGGTAACCATTCGTTTTTCACCCTCATCCGTCACCGCCTACGGTGGCGCCACCTTCCCCCGTGAGGGGGAAGGCGCGGACATTGGCGCTTGTCCAACTGTGGAGTAGTATCGGTAGACGCACCGAAAAGCCTTCCCCCTAATGGGGGAAGGTGGCACGGCGAAGCCGTGACGGATGAGGGTGAAGCCAAAGGGCTACTCTACGTTACGAATCAAATATATTACTTGTTGCAGAATTTCTCCCAACTATGGGGATAATTTTGCTTCTTGTTTATACTTTAAGCTAAGACTTTTAATTGAACATTAAAAGCTGATATGGTTCTACTTCAAGAGCCTTTGCAATTCGGTGCAAGGCAAGCATCGACAAGGTATAGCTTGATGTAGATTCAATATGACTGATGGTCGAATAGCTCAATCCGCTACGTTCTGCCAATTCCTCTTGGCTGAATCCAGCTTTCTTTCTGAAAAACTGGATACGAAATCCAATGTTTTTTAGAAACTGAGCTTCTTCCGCAGTGTAACTCTTTTTTGTGTATATGATGGACACTCCTTCACCTAAACGTCTTGATATTATGTTACACTTTCTCCAATTACATTTGAATGTTGTATAGAGGGTTTATATTGTAGTATTTTCGCAACTATGTTATAATAGCCAAGGATATTCTACAAATAAACAATTAGATGGTGGTAGTATGGAAAATAACCTTAGTAGGTGTTGCGCATTCACGGGTCATCGACCACGCAAATTCCCTTGGAAATACAATGAGCAAGACTCCAGGTGCGTTGCATTAAAGGAAACTCTAAAAGAGCAAATTGCAAAACTGGTGGCATCCGGTGTGACGGATTTCTATAGCGGCATGGCGGACGGCTCCGATGTTTGGCTGTCTCAGATTGTCCTGGATTTTCGCGAAAACAATACCGCGCTGAAACTGCATTGCGTTCTGCCCTGCGAAGGACAGACGGATCAATGGAGCAGATCAGCGCGGAACCGGTACGACGCAATTTTAAACCAGGCGGATTCAGTAACTTACGTGAGCCGCCAATACTACGATGGCTGTATGCTGGACCGGAACCGCAAGCTGGTAGAGGCCGTTGGCCTTCTGCTGGCTGTATACAACGGAGAGCGTCGCGGCGGGACAGCGGCAACACTGCGCTATGCCAAAAAGCTGGGCCGGGAGTTGATTGTGATTCATCCTCTCTCCCTGTTAATTTCTCATATTTCGTAACAAGCGTACCTCTCAGATGAGGTACGCTTTTCGACAATTTCCGGTTTCTTGTGTATAATTAGGATAAAGGGGGAGATATTGTGAAGATCGTTTCCTGGAACGTCAATGGAATTGCCGCCTGCCGGGAGCATGGATTTCTGAAATTTCTGAAATCGGTCAAGCCGGACATTGTCTGCTGCCAAGAAGTTAAATCAAAAATTGATCTGTCCACACCGGGATATCTGCAATATTGGAACAAAGCTAAAGAACCAGGATACGCTGGTACACTGATCCTGACCAAATATGAGCCTATCTCTGTCACGAACGGTTTTGGAATCAAAAAGCTGGATGGTGAAGGGCGTATTATTACTTTGGAATACCAGGACTACTATGTTTTGAATGTGTATGTTCCCAGCATCCACACTTACAGCGCCCCAGACCGGCCCGATTTCCGCTTGGCGTGGGACAAGGCTCTGCGTAAATACATTAGCAAGTTGGACAAACCAGTTATACTGTGTGGAGATTTCAACGCAACGGCGGCATACATCGACACCTACCCAACGAACCAGAAGAACGAGCCGGACAATCCGCTCTTTACCTCCGAAACCCGCGACAGCATTGTGCAGCTCAAAGCTATGGGACTTGTGGATGCTTTCCGAGCACTATATCCCGATAAGGAAGCGGACTATACTTGGTGGGGACCCAAGGATGTGAACCGTGTGCAAAACCACGGTTCACGTCTGGACTATTTCTTTCTTTCTGGTGAGTTGGTATCCGGGTTGCAAGAGGTAACGCACCACGCCGATATTTTTGGGTCCGACCACTGCCCAATTTCTATGATATTCAATCTAATTCAGTCAGAAAAAGATATATCCGATGAAGATTTAGCGACCATATGGCGCACAATCGACTGGGGGAAAATGAATCAGGAGCTTCGTACCATGCAGGAGGAACTGGCCCAGGCGGCATTTGAGCGGGACTGGCGTAAAGTAAGCTGGCTGCAAGACAAGCTCCTAAATTCTTGGCCTGCGAAGGTTTTAGCCGTCAAAGAGGTTGCGGATGCCGACTCAGTTCCTGGCGTTGATGGTGTGCTTTGGATTACCGATGTGCAGAAGGCCAAGGCGGCAAAATGCCTAACGCTCCGGGACTACTACCCTCTGCCGAACCGGTATGGAGAGATTGAGGAACATGGAAAAAAGCGTAAACTGCTGATTTCCACCGTCCGGGACCGTGCGGTGCAGACGCTGTTAAAATACGCTCTGAAGCCAGTGTCAGAATCTACAGCAGACAATGGCTCATTTTTTAGCCGTGAGGGACGGTCTATGTTCGATGCCCGCGCCTACCTGGAGCGTAATCTGGAAGATGAAAGGGTGATGTGCGTTGTGGTTGTTGATGCACAGTCATTTTATGGACACATCGTCCATGACTGGTGTATGAAACACATACCTCTTCCGGAATCGCCGCTCCGCAAAATTTTGAAAGCAGGATGCCTCAAAAATGGTGTGATATTTGACAAGGACGAGGGCATTTCGCTGGCATCGCCGCTCTCGCCCATCATTGGAAATATGGTTCTGGACGGCTTGCAAACCTATATTTATGACCGTCTGTACCCACAAGGCGGTACAGATTTCAGCAACGGTGCAATGATCCGTTTTTTGGATGACATTGTTGTCACAGCCCGGAGCAGGCAGCAAGCCGGACTAATCATGCAGATCGTGACGGAATTTCTGGCCGAACGCGGAGCAAAACCGAACCCAACCAAATCTTATGTCACCTGCATTACAGAGGGTTTTGACTACTTGGGCCGTCATTATCAGCGAAAAAATGGTGTCCTGGAGATTTCCGCATCCACTAGCAAGCTTGTTGAAATTGAGCAGACGCTAAAATCACTGATACAGGGTTATAAAGGTACAATCCGCCATCTGATTGAAAAGGTCAATTATGAGCTTACAAAAATATACCGTAACCACCGCGCTGAGGATTCCTATATGTTGTTCCGTCATATTGACGCTTTTGTCACGGGATTATTTCTGGAGCGAATGTGCGCCAAACGCCCAAAATGGCATCAGGAAACAATCCGTGCTCATTTTTTTGTGCGCGATGGAGACCGCTATATTTTTGTTCTGCCCCAAGACCGTACTGTCCGGGTTATGCAGCTGGCGCCCTTGCCGATCAAAAAACATACTCCCTGCAAGATTGACTTCAACCCATTTCTGGACAAAGAATACTACGCAGCCCTGCAATATCAGCGGGAGATACAGAAAACCAACGGAAATTTCAAGTCAATTTGGGATCGCCAGGATGGCCGGTGCGCCTACTGCGGCCAACCTATGCTGCCGGACCAGGATGTAGAGATTATTGAGAAACTGCTGGGGCAGGGCCACCGTATCCGAAATCTTGCATACATTCACAAAAAATGCTCCTACGACACGTCAAAAAACTGGGATATGCTTGGCGTACCAGTTGATCTTGACGAGTTACTGAAGGATATGCTTGACGACGCACCGGATGCCGAATCTCCGTATCTGGAGCTGAGAAGATTTTTCCGTCGCAACAAGCGGACAACGATTCATCTGACCTTCAAAGATATCGAAGAAATTCTTGGAGATAAGCTGCCTTGGGAAGCTTATTTTTTTGAATCATTCTGGTATGAAGCCACTAGTGATATAATGTCCCTCTTATGGAAGAAAGAGGACTTTCCAGCTAAATTCTTTTGCTTGACGTATCCTCACTACGACATATCCCAGTCGTGGCGTAGTCAGGGGTACGAAATCAAATCTCTACATATGGAAACAGATCGGGTAGTATTCAGAAAGGAAATAAGGGATACCGAATATATTACAATCCCGAAAGCACTGACAAGCCAGCCGCTGCCAGAGCATATTGCATATGAATTTCATAAGTTAATAACAGACTTTATGCAACGATATGGTTTATAAAGGAGATAGCTATGAAAAGATTGATGATTATGGAACGCTCCGCTAAAATATTGGACATACTCTGCTTCGCTATCGGTCGTGAGGGATATGACATTGTTCCAATTCGAGATGGGTTAGACGGGATATCGTTTTTGGAGCAGCAGGCAGTAGATTTGATTATCCTGGACTTGACCGGACCTATGGACAGCATAGCGACCTGCCGCTGTCTACGAGAGGAGGGGATTCGGATACCGATACTTGTTTTGGCGGAGGAAAAACAGTGTGTTGATTTGAGGGAATTTGATAACACTGACTACATTCTGAAACCGTTTCCCATGCCGGAGTTGCTCCTAAAAATCAAACAGAAAACAATCAACGCTAAAGGACATCTGTCACGCTTGCCTATCCCGTCCAAGAAAAAGACGCTGGGGAGATTCGTAATTGACCCACATAAGTCCATCATATTCAAGGACGGGGTTCCACTGGATTTGACCCAGCTTGATTATGATCTGCTAATCTATTTATTCGGTTCGCCAGGAAAGATATTAACCCGCGAAGAGCTGCTGCACCAAGTTTGGGATTATCCGGGATATGTTGGTGATGTCAGAGGTGTGGATGTAGCTGTGCGGCGGCTGAGAACAAAAATTGAGGATGATCCGGCCCACCCGGTCTTTCTTGTTACAAAACGGGGGCAGGGGTATTTGTTTGGGGTATAAATCTGGCTTGTCAAAATTACATCAACTGTGGTATATTCTTTGATAAGAAAACGGAAGTGGGTTCAGATTATGGCAAAGAAAAAGTTTCACCACCCACAAGGCCACTACTGCAAAATCTGTGGACAGCATAAGGCGAATGAAAAATTCTCCGGCAGGGGTCACGCCACCCATATTTGCAAAGCGTGTTCTAAGCTTTCTGCGGCAGAAAAGGCGGAGGCGCAGACGATCACCCGTCTTTCCAATCTTCACGGCCGGTTGAACGACGGCGAAAAGAAGTGGTTGGAGAATCGTGTCCGTGACCGTCGCCCGGAGGTCGCAGCACTGGCGCGGGAGGTGTACAATATGCACTTCCCCTATGCAGAGCGCAACGCCAGGAAGAAGCAGCTCCTTATCAACACGCTAGTCTTTGAGCTGAACAACGCCACAATCTATGACAGGTTCGGGGACGAGTACCCGGTTAACCTCCGGTTTACCGCAAACCGGCTGACGAATGTTTTGACTATGGCTGATCTCAGCGCGAAAGGAACAGAGCAGAGCATTGCGTTGGAGAAAAAGCAAATGGCAAAGCTCCTGCGTTGGGCGATACATACGCTGGAGATTTTCATGTGGGAGGAGGATTATGACCTCTCGCCTGACGAGGATTTGTTTGAGGATGATGATCTGGAAGCAGAAGAACCAGAGCCGGATACAAAAATCTACTGGCGCGTTCTGCTGGAATATGCAAATAAAACATCCCAGGAGATTGTGTCCTACCAGGACAATCTCTATGACAAACCAGACGAATTGTACTTTGCTCTGCGGGAGTATTTTGACCCAGAGCCGGACGAGTCAGAGGAGGAATTTGAGTAAAATACAAAACGAGTGGGAGTGCTGTTTCAGGCTGCACTCCCACTCGCTGTTTTGTATTCGGTTCGTTCAAAACGATATGTACTCTGTTCCGTTCTTAGGCGTGAAACTGACAATCCCGCCTAAGTGTATCCCGGCTTGTTCTACAACATTATTACTGACCGCATAATCCGGGTGTTGGATATAAAGCGCGTTCATCAATGCGTATGGGTCTATAGAACAGAGCAAGTCACCCTCTGCCATAGATAAAACCAGCTCAAAAACCGGCACACAACTATCCTCTTCCAAGAAAAATATGTAGGGCAGCTCCCACTTCGGATTGAAGCTGACTGCCAGTTTAGCAGCCTCCTTCGATATGTTGTCATATACCGGGAAGGAAACGGCAAGCCCCCTCTGGCACCACTCCGACTCCAACCAAAACACACCGTTGGCTATGACCTTGTATCGTGTCGTGCGGCCCCACGGCGTTTCTTGCGGCACAGCATATGGACCAAAATATTCCGGATGCAGTTCTCTACCAAATGCAATCGAAATACGCATGGAATCTTTTGGGGAGAGGGGGATACCGTGCAGCTTTTTATAGCGGCATAGTTCATATTCAATGATACAGCGGGAATCCACGGAGCAGTTTTCCCCATAAACCAGAAGCCCAGGATAGTCCGAGTCATATTTTCCGTACTTCTTTGCTGCCGCAGAAATACTTGGAGCCTCTGAGAGCACAATAAACGTCTCGCTCAGTAATAAACTCCCTTCCTGACGCATGGAAGCCTCATAGACGCCAGGTATAATGGCTTCCGCTTCTGTGACCACGCCCAACTCGCCCAAATCAAGCGGGAGGTTTTCCGGGGATAATAACTGTATTTCTCTTTCCATAAGATCTCCCTTTCTACGCTCAACAAATAGTGACATATCACTATACCATATTTTTCAGAGCTAGTGAAGTATCACTAACTAAGAAAATGCGGATATTTTATCATAGAGACAAATCACATGGAGGATTTGCCTATGAATACCTGCGAAACGATTGCGGCCCGTATCCTGGAGCTATGTAAGGAGCGTGGAATTACACCAAATGGGTTGAGTAATATATCTGCTGTCCCGCAAGCCACAATCAAAAGCATTCTCAATGGGGAAAGCAAAAATCCGGGAACAGTCACCATAAAGAAACTATGTGACGGCTTTGAAATTACACTGGGAGAGTTCTTTTCAACGTCTGAATTTGATTCTCTTGAACAAGAGATTTATTGAGCTATAGTCATCTTTGGGATAATCATAGCATAGCCAATATGATATTGTCAATCCTATCATAGTCATCTAAAGGATAGGGTTGGTGCAAATGCGGTTGCTTACAGTAAACGGAAAATGTAACATCTGCGGAGAACGTGTGCGACTGGCCCGTGAGTGCTGCGGACTTTCCCAAGAGGAGTTAGCCGCAAAGATTCAGCTAAACGGCCATTCGTTGACACAAAAAGCAATCAGCCGCATTGAAATGGGCCTCCGCGTTGTTCCTGATTTTGAAATTCCTCTCTTGGCTTCTGCCCTGAATGTTGACCCATTGTGGTTAATTGGCCTTGTGGGAACGCAGGAGTAGGAACGCACTGGGGTTTGGGGAGAAAACTGGCAAGCAGGGCGTGTGTGGCCACACACGCATTTTGCTTGTTGGGGAAAGCACCCCCAAACCCCTTTGAACAGTCTCGTTCCGAGACTGGCTGCGCGTTCCTGCGGAACGCTGTTTGCCGGGCCTGCGGCCCTCTGGAACGGTGGAAAAATCAGCGCTCATTCTCACGCTCTGCCGACGGTTCAGGTTCCGTTTTGTCGTATCCCATAAGCCGGTCCACATTGGCCTTGACGGTCAACAGCTCTTTCATTTGGTTTCTCGCCTTACGATAATCAGCGTAGGTGGACTTTTTTTCGGCTAACAAGCTGGCATACTCAGCCTGCAAGCTCCTGACCGTGGGGAGCTTTTTCAGCCCGGATTCTTCAAAGAATTTCTTTGCCGCCTGACGCAACAGTATTTCGCTCTCATGTTCGGCCTTGAACTTTTTGGAATATCCGGCCTTGCGGTAGGCCGCATAGACCTCGCGGGTTTTGGCATAATTGATGATATGGGTTTTCAGAACAGCAATCTCCGCCATGCGCTTTTCCGCCGCTTTGATTTTTTCGGACAGTGCGTTGTAGCTGGCGGAAACCTCCGCTGTTTTTGCTTTGAGATCGGCATAGTCCAGTAGGCCGTTTTCCGAAAGATAATTCATAGTCTGGGCCATCTGCTTCAGATTGAACACGCTGGCCCATCTGGCGTAGCCCGCGCCCTTCCCGGCCTGGAGTTTGGCCTGAACATCCACCAGCAGATTCACCTTTGGCCGGTCTGCTTGGCGGATGTTTTTTGCTCTGGGCGTATGGAGCCGTTCTCCAGCTATAACGGCCAGCAGAGTGGATATAGCGTACTCGTCCCCCATGCTGTCCTGGTCCAGCCGGACAAAGTATTTCCACCCCGGCGCTCTGAGCCGGATGGACTTTCCCCGTGGCGAAACTTCAATGCCAGCCGCCCGAAGCAGCTTGAACAGCTCGTCCAGACTGGGCGGCTTGTGCGTGAGGGCACGGTCTATGGCCGTCTGAAGCTGTTCCCGGTGGTTGGGCGGCTTTACACCCAGCCACTTGTTGTAGCTCTTGCCCCGGCGCTTGGGATTTGCCACGATGGAGTAGCCGTTCTGGATGCAGATGGAGTCGTTGAGCCGCCGCACCGCTTTCCCGGAACCGAGGAAGTCCCGGAATTTCCGGTCATGGTCCAGGGTGGTGGAGTTCCAGATGATGTGATTATGGATGTGGGCTTTGTCCACATGGGTGCAGACGATAAAGGCGTGTTTTCCTTTGGTGAAACGGCGGGCCAGCTCATAGCCCAGGCG
>OFFV01001411.1_pt1 | contig 14005 bp, 9 predicted proteins | sample 1521461 | NCBI WGS metagenome assembly OFFV01 (sample SAMEA3504120, study PRJEB24116) | mouse gut metagenome | biome: mouse gut; feature: mouse-associated habitat; material: faeces | place: Denmark | collected 2011 | reverse complement strand
GCCGGGCCGCCGGGCCCTGTGCCCGGCTCCGCCGTAAGCCATCCGCCATAGCCGCCGAAACGGTACTCTGCCTTCTCCGAATAGGGATATACTCCATAGAGCAGTTTCTCCCTGGTCAAGGCCACAATAGAATCACAAAATCGGTACTCCTCATCAAAGTCGGCTGCGGCAGCAAAGATTACATCCTCTTTGCCGATGCCGTACTTCTGAATCACTCTGATAAAACTTTCCGGTAAATTCATTTTACCCTCCACTTTCTGTCCCGGGCCGGTGTGCATGCAAAATATACCCTCAAGCAGGAAAATGCCCTTGGAAAAGCTCCTTCCCTGCCCGCCGCGCATAAAAAAAGACCACTGCTCCTATGGACGCGGTGATCTGTCTTTCATCTCTATTTCCATGCACTGATACACATAGACTGTCGATATACTCAATCTACTCCCCCGGGAGACAACTCTTTCTTTCTCTGTAAAATTATCATGGTATCATTGGTCCTCATTTTGCTGCCTCCTTTCTTAAATTATTATTGTTTGCCAAGATAGGTTCAGTATAAGCTTCTCGGAAAAATATGTCAACCGTTTTTTGTGCTTTTTTATGTCCTTTTTTCCGGCTGCCATTCTGGGTACGGATATGCAAAAACTCCATCTGTTCTCCCCTTGCATCCCCATACATTTTATGCTATGGTAATATTTCCATACAGGTATTCCGCTGCCACAGTTCCAGGAATCATATCATGACAAAACTGCCTGCCAAAGCTAAGTCCAGCGGACTTAAAAAGATTTCATCAAGGAGGAAGCATGAACGAAAAATTGGACAGACTCAGACAAAAGAAATTATTTTTATTTGATATAGACGGCACCATCGCTGTCGGAGACACCCTCTACAAGGGCACCGCCGCGCTGCTCCGGCATATTGAATCCATTGGAGGAAGGGCTTTTTATATCACTAACAATTCTACCCGCAGCGGCAGGGACTATGTGGAGAAATTCCGCCGCTCCTTCCACCTTGAAACCCAGGAGGAACAGTTTGTCACCTCAGGCTATATGACCCTGCGGTTCCTGGCAGAGAATTTTTCAGACAAAAAAATCTTTCTTTTGGGCACCGCCTCTTTTGCGGAAGAACTCCGGCGCAGCGGCCTTCACATCACCGAAGAGGCTGAGGAGGGCATAGACTGTGTGGTAGCGGCTTACGACAGCGAGCTCACCTACGGCAAACTGGTGCAGGCCTGCAGGGTGCTCTCCACCACCCAGGTTCCCTTCTACGCCACCAACCCGGACCTGTGCTGCCCCATTGACTTTGGTTTTATCCCTGACTGCGGCGCTATCTGCGGCATGCTCACCGCCTCCACCGGCAGGGAACCTGTCTACCTGGGAAAACCCAGCCCCCAGGTGGTGGAACTGTGTCTCTCCCTGTCCGGCTTCTCCAGAGAAGAGACTCTGGTGGTAGGGGACCGGCTCTACACCGACATTGCCTGCGGCATCAACGCCGGAGTGGACACCTGTGTGCTCTTTACCGGTGAAGCCAGGCCCTCCCATATGGCGGACACCCCCTACCCTGCTGACTACTGCTTTGCCGATATACAGGAGCTCTTCCTGCACTGTGCCCCGGCGGCAGAATCCCCCGGCCACCTGTAATCAGTGCAGGGATGGCGCCTGCCCTCTCAGAGCGCTTTCTCGATTACTCCAAATCCCAGGGGATAGGGCCCTGTGTGTACGCTGATGGTGGCTCCGATCTGGTAGATGGGAATATCCTCTATGGAAAATCCTCTGGCCTGCAGTGTCTCCAGAGCATGGGCCCTGAAATCCACCGCCTCCTCATAGTCGTACCCAAAACCAATCGTGATGCTAAAACGGTCTACCCCCTTACCGCTCTCCTTGAGATATTCTATCAGAAGTTCCAGGGCCTTGTCCGTGGTGCGCCTTCTGCCCCGCCCAATACCTGAAGGGAAAATCTCCCCCTCCCTCAAGGTGATAACGGGGCGGATGCCCAGGACGCTGCCTGCCACCGACGCCACTTTTCCAATCCGCCCGCCGTGTTTAAGGTATTCCATGTCTCCCACGGTAAAAAAGATCCTGCCGCTTCCCTTGATCTCCTCCAGACGGGCCGCCGCCTCCTCACAGCCCATGCCGCTGTCCCGCAATGCCGCCGCCTCCAGCACAAAGAGCCCCTGCAGCACCGTGTTCACACAGGAGTCAATGACGGTGATTCGAGCCTCCGGGTACTCCTCCAGAACCGCATTCCTGGCATTCACGGCCGACTGCATGGAACCGCTGAACTTGGTGGTGATACAGATACAGATCACTGGCATCCCCTGCTCTGCGTAAGGCATGAAGACATCTATATAATCCTGTGTGGAGGGCATGGAAGATTTGGGATACACGCCTTTTTTGTCAACCATCTGCTGGTAAAAGTCCCTGATTCCAATCTCCACATTTTCCTTATAATAATGTTCATCGTCAAAGGAGACATAAAATGGAACAACCGTAATGTTTTTCTCTTCTGCAAGCTCCTGGGGCAGGTCGCAGGAGCCGTCACTGATGATATGAAATGCTTCTTTCATTCGCCATTACCTTTCCCGAAAGTATATTTGTATGATATACAATACCACTTCCTGTCCAAAATAGCAACAGTTTTTCCTCCCTTTATTTCTTCCTGCAGCATCCATACCCCGACTCGTAGTTTTCATAACCGCATGCGCGGGCTATTCATCAGCCGCTCTGTCTGAACTGTTACTACCCATTACCAGGCGCACCACCCTGCTGAAAAATGACATTGCCAGGTAAGACATAATATATTATAATACTTGAGAATAGATAACTGTTACGGATTAACAAATCCAGACAAGTAAAATGTAAAGAAAACCAGTTTATGGAGGTATTATGCTGCACATAAAAATAACCAGCGAAATATCCAATGAATTTGTACATGATATAGACGCATATTTTGATTCAACATATGACCCTGACTGGATAGATAATGATTTTTCCAAGGCTCTTATTGAAGCTGTTGACAAATCCCATGTGGTTGCCCCAAGAATTATTGACAGCCCTTATCTGGGATATGTGGATCCAACGCACTTATCCGGCGGAGTTAAATGTGTATTATGTCTTATGTTCGATTCTAATAGAAACTTTGATATAACTGTATGTGGGGATAACTGCGCTGAGTGGATTCAGTCTGTCGCTGCTAATAAGGATATAACAGTAAAATTAGATTATCTTATGAAATTTGTCGATAAAAAACCTTTTGATATTCATGTCATGAATAATGATTCCTACCCGTGCAGTGCGAAAGAATTTGCTGATATTTATTGTGAGGTGAGATAATGCGGGGTATACACTGGTTAAAAATTGTTACAAAAGATTGTAAGTACAACCTTACTCTCCGGCGTAATATTACGGTTGTACGCGGCGACAGTGGAACCGGTAAATCTTCTATAGTAAAGCATGTACGTAGATACCTTGAATCTAACGGCGACTACAACATTACCCTCGAAAGTGACTGTAATGTTGTGGTTCTTAGCGGAGACTTTGAACTGGATTCCTATAAATTATCCAAAACCAACAATTCAATCATCATAATTGATGAGGGAGTGAGATACCTGGGTTCTAATGAATTTAAGCATTGTGTGGAGGACTCATCAAATTATTTTGTTCTAATTACCAGATGCAATCTGAGCAACCTGCCTTTTAGCTATAAAGAAATATACTCCTTGGTAACAAGAAAAAATAATGGAGAATTTATTACTGAGAACCGTGAACTGTTTGAAAATCATGTGACTTCCTCTGTTAAAATGGATTGTATTTTAACAGAGGATTCCAATAGCGGCAGGGATATAGTTAAAGGAAATATTTGGCTCCAAAGTTGATAGCTCATTTGACGGCGGTAACAGTTCATTACTCACTTCAATCAGAAAACATTGCGACCGCGGTCTTTCCGTCCTTGCTATTGCTGATGGTGCTGCATTTGGCAACTATATAGGAGACATACTCTCCTACATAGAATATTCAAATGTCCCCTGTGTGCTGTGGCTACCTGAGTCCTTTGAATATGTATTACTACTATCTGGAATTGTGCATAGAAATGACATCCCCAAGATATTGGACGAACCTTACAATTATATTTATTCTGAAGAATTTATTTCCTGGGAAAGATATTTCACTCATTTGGTGGAGGAAATATCAAGTGCATCCGGTCATCATTATAATAATCATTCCTTAAACAAAAGATACAAAACAAGCGGCAATATCATAAAGTTTATTAACGCAATGCCCAAAGAAATTCGGCCATAATGTGTAATTTTAAAAAATCAGAGCAGAAAATTAACATCATCTTATGGTCAGGCAGCGCAAAGTATGATAAAATCATACATGGAATAACTCATTTGGAGGAATTTTTTCCATCCATTCACACAAAATTCAGGAGGGATTTTCCATGAACACAACACCCATCACCATCCGCAATGAATGCGCTTCCGTTACCTGTCAGGCCCACGGGGCAGAACTGCTGTCCTATAAGACTGCCGCAGGAAAAGAATACATGTGGCAGAAGGATCCCCAGTACTGGGCCAAGACTTCCCCGGTGCTCTTCCCCTATATCGGCGCAGTGCCCGAGACCGTCACCATCCACGGCACCCAGTACGCCATTCCCCGCCACGGCTTTGTAAAAGACGCAGATTTCCAGGTTGCGCGCCAGGATGAGGACTGTGTGGTATTGCAGACTCAGTCCAGCGATTTCACTTCTTCCGTCTATCCTTACGATTTCCGCTTTACCGTAACCTTCCGCCTGACAGGCCCCGCCCTGGAAGTAACCTACGGCGTGGCCAACTTAGGCAGCCAGGAAATGCCCTTCCTGGTGGGGGGACATCCCGCCTTTTTCTGCCCCATGGAGGAAGGAGAAACCTTTGAGGAGTACAAGCTGGTGTTTGGGGACGAAGCCGTTCCCGATCTGCACCTGGCTTATTCCCTGTTCGACAATGACGCCATCCTTTATGAGAACCTGCAGAACCGCAGTGTCAGGCTGATCCATGGGCAGACAGGAAAAGGCCTGCGCTTTGACTTCCCTGATTACCCCAGTGTAGCTTTCTGGACTCCTGTAAAAAAGGACGCTCCCTTTCTCTGCATTGAACCCTGGTGCGGCGGCACCATGGACCAGGTGCCTGACACGGATATGCTGAAAAAGAAATATGTCCAGTTCCTGGCTGGAAACAGCGCAAAGGACTATCGCTTCTCCTTTATGCCCTGTTGATCCAGGGACGCGGAAGATCCCCATTTTACAGGCTGTTTGTCCGGCTTATTTGAAAAAGGATATCCAGGAAGGCGGCCCGCTTTAAGCCGGGCCGTCTTCGCTTTCTATCATCTCCCCTTGCACATATTTTCGTTCCATTTGGTGCCTCAGTTTCCTGTTCTCCACTGTGTCAAAGATAATGGAGAAATCGTAATCTTCCGGGTAAAGTTTTTCCGCCGCCACCAGAAGTTTCACCCTCTTATGGTTGATCCATATCTTCTTCCCCGGCAGCTGTACCTGCAGCACGCCTTTCTCTGTGGCTTCCCGGCACACAATGCCGATCTTTTTGTCCGGCAGCACCATAACGCTGTCACCCCTGCCGTATTCACTTCCGCCCCTCTTTTTTGTCGTCCCTTCCTGAGCCCGGATAATCCGCGGAGCAGCCTCCTTCTCCAGTTCCTCCGACAGGCAGATACCGGCCAGATCTTCCCCCAGGACACCGTCACTCCCCAGGATATTTTCCTTCAGGGCATCCATTTCGCCGGCGGTATTTTTCCCAGGGACGCACCTTCCCTCATATGCTGCCCTGGCCGCCCTTCTGAGCATGGAGGCAGGCATGCCCAGCCTGCCGGCAATGTAGAAGGCGCAGCTCTCCCCCGCCTCCCCTATGACCATCTGGTACAGGGGCCTTAAATTTTCCCTGTCAAATGTCATTCTGGCATTGGCCACCCCTTCCTCCTTCTCCGCATAGGCTTTGATCTCCGGATAATGGGTGGTCACAAGATACAGGGCGCCGCTCTTTTTCAGCTCCTCCAGAATGGCCACGGCGATACCCATGCCCTCCGCAGGATCCGTCCCCGACCCCAGTTCGTCCATCACCACCAGGCTCTCCCTGTTGACCTTTTTTAAGATATCCAGCACATTCCTGATATGGGCGGAAAAGGTGGACAGATTCTCTGACAGGTTCTGCCCGTCCCCAATGTCGCAGAGGAAACCGCTGTTCATACAGATTTCCGCCTCCTTACAGGTCACATGAAGCCCACACTGAGCCATCATGCAGTTCAGTGCCACCGTCTTCACCGCCACCGTCTTGCCCCCTGTATTCGGGCCCGTTATCACAATCCCGTTTATTCCATCCCCCATGGAAAACTGCAGCGGCACGCAGGTCTCTCTGTCCATCAGTGGATGCCTGGCATCCCGCAGCCGAATCCGCCTCTCCCGGAGAATCTTTGGCTCCGTGCCTCCCCAGGACATGGAGAGTTTCCCCTTGGAAAAGATAAAATCCAGCTTTTCCATCATCCTGATGTTCTGTTCCATAGCCTCTCTATGCTCCGCCGCCAGGGCGGAAAGCTCATAGAGAATCCTCCTCACTTCGTTTTCCTCGTCCATGCGCAGTTCCTGCAGCGCCTCATAGCATCTGGCGGAGGCGGAGGGCTCTATGAAAAGAGTACTGCCCGTGGAGGATTTGTCAATAAGCACGCCGCTGACTTTTGATTTGCACTCTTTCTTCACAGGAATGCACACATGCCCGTTCCGAATTGTGCTGAAACTGTCCGACATGCAGTCTTTCTGGGCGCGCATAACCCCATCCGCCTTCTCCCGCATCTTATCCTCCGTGCGCATAATGTCTCCCCGAAGATTTTTCAGCAGCCCGGAGGCATTGTCACAGACCTGCTCATTCCAGATTCGGCTGCGGATCTGCTCCCTCACATCCTCCAGGGGCTCCAGGTTCTCCTCATAATAGGCAAGGGAGATTCCATGCATTTTCCCCCGCTCCAGATAGTCTTTCAGACGGGATACCGCCACCAGGGCCGAGGCCAGTTTTTCCAGTTCTGCCGGAGCCAGGCACTGCCCCCTTTCCGCCTCCCCCAGCAGCTCCCGTATGCCCTCCAGGGACACCAGGGGCGGTGTCTGACACTTTTCCAGCATATTCCTGGCCTCTGTAGTCTCCCGCAGTCCCGCCGCCAGTTCCCGCTCCGACAAAAAGGGCGCCGTCCCCCGTATGACCTCCCTGGCATACTCCGTCAGGGCACACTCTTCCCATTTCCTCTTTACCTTATCGAATTCCAGAATCTTCTCTGCCTGATACATTTTTACCTCCCTGTCCATAACATCTCCGCATCTGCCAGAATAAACCTTCGCCTGTGACACCTGTTACCCACAGCTAAAATCCCATGGGCCGCAGACTCTATACAACAACAAAAAAGCCATGGTGTCTGCCCTCAAGGCATATTCCACCATGGCCATAAATGTTCCCTTCCAGGCCCCCTGTTCCAGAGCCTGGATACCCCCGCTCTCCTCTGGGCGCAAAAAAGGCATGACCATACAGCCACGCCTTTCCTCCATGAACATTTAGAATATAGAATCATAAGCATCTTGTAAGGCAGATACACCGGCTTCTTCCAGCCGGCATAAGGGCAGACTTCAAGCGTACACAGTACACAACTGCCCGGCAGCTATTTAATTTGCTGTATCCCTTCCGCCCACAATGCTAAACATAAAATCCTCCTTAATCACACAACATAAGACGCTTCTGCCCCGGAGAGTTCTCTTCCCTGGAGCACACAGCCAGTTTAACACAAGCTCCAGACCATGTCAACCAGGCTTTTTGTTTTTTGCTAGAATCCTCTCTCTTGATCAGGCACTCTTTTCCCCGGAACGCAAAACCATACTGAGCCAAAGCATTTTCTGCCGTGTCCGGAGGATGCTCTCCCCTCACCCAATCCGCTCTATCAGGCACTGTTCCTGGAAAGGCTTCACCACAAAGGCATCCGCTCCCAGCTGCCGGGCCTGTTTCACGCAGCTTTCTCCGGCCAGCGCCGAGAGCATGATTGTCTTGACTCCGGAATACTCCTCCTTGATTCTTCTCAAAGCCGCTATCCCGTCCATCACTGGCATCATGATGTCAAGCACGCATACATCCACGGTCTCACTCTGCAGAATATCCAGGCACTCCTGGCCGTTCCTGGCTTCCAGGACGATGTGCCCGCAGCGAGACAAAATGTCTTTCAGAATCATCCTCATGAAATCCGCATCATCCACGATCAGGACTCTTTTGCCCTCACCTGACAGAGGAGCCGGAACATAATCGAAGATGCTGTCCGCCTGGCTTTGGTTCAGACAGGCTTCCTGATACTCCCTGCCGCTTTCGCATTCGCTTTGCTCCCTTTGCGCCAATGGCCTGATGCCCAGCAGTTCGTCGGCGCTGACCCTCAGGACTTCCGAAATCCTGGGCAACATGACGACATCCAGGTAGGAGATTCCCATTTCCCACCGCGACACTGCCTGGGGCGTGATATTCAAACATGCTGCCAGTTCCGTCTGCGTCATATTGCTCTTCTGACGATAATCTTTAATCCTTTTTCCGAAATCCATAGTGTTCTCCTTTTCCGCATCACTTATCTTATACGCATTCCTCCCGGGTCGGCTTACCTTCCTGTCCGATGCTGAATTCAGTGTAACACGCCCGGAAGCTCTGCGTCAAACAAGCCGCAATTGTAACACGCCGCTTCCGGACACCCAAAAGCATTTGCCGTCTTCCAAAGCATTAACGTCTAATCATCTATTGATAATACTGTGCCTGTGCATTCCACAGCTCCAGGTACTTCCCTCCCTCATCCTTTAAAAGCGCCTCATGGCTGCCCGTCTGCACTATGCGGCCTTCGTGAAATACAGCAATCTTTTCACAGAAACGACAGGAGGAAAGCCTGTGGGAGATATAAATGGCCGTCTTGCGTTCTGCAATTCGGTCAAATCCCCTGTAGATCTCATACTCGGAGATGGGATCCAGGGCTGCCGTGGGCTCGTCCAGAAGAATAAAAGGCGCGTCCTTGCAGAGGGCTCTGGCAATGGCGATTTTCTGAGCCTCTCCGCCGGAGATCTCAACCCCGTCCTCATAGTCCTTATACAGATAAACGTCCAATCCCTCCGGCATCTGCTCCAGACGCTCTCCCAGGCCCGCCTCCCAAAGACACCTTTCCACCTTCTCCCTGTCATAGTGACAGTCAGCCGCCACATTCTCCCCCAGAGGCAGAGAGAACAGCCTGAAGTCCTGAAACACCACAGAAAACAGTTTCAGATACTCCTCCTGACGAAACTTCCGGATATCCACACCGTTCAGCAGAATCTCCCCCTTGTCCGGGTCATAGAGCCGGCACAGCAGTTTGATCATTGTAGTCTTGCCTGAGCCATTCATGCCCACAATGGCCAGACGCTCCCCCACCTTTAACTTCAGGGAAACATCCTTCAGGGCATACTGTTCACTGCCGGGATAGCGGAAAGAAACATTCCGGAATTCTATTCTGTACTCCCCGTCACTCCTCTTCTCCACCGGCAGGCTCCCCTTATACATCTCGTTCTCCAGCTCCAGAAGTTCCATGGTGCTCATGTGTTTTTGGATGTTCAGAAACAATTCCGGAATGGTCTTGGTGAGACTGTCCAGCTCCCCAAACAGATTCCTGATACAGCCCCCATACCGCAGCACATTGCCCATGGTCACGGAGCCTGCCAGCGCCAGCAGTCCCACAACAATATACGCCATACCTTCCAGAATCTGACCTGACGCCACCTGGCAGAACTGGCTCTTTCCCAGGCAGCCGCTGAGTTTTTGATACGCCGCCAAATCCTCCGGCAGGTTCCCATTGTCCAGCGCATACTGTTTCATAAGGTCATGAGCCCCATAAATCCGCACATCCTTTCCATTCTGATAATGAAACCGGCCTCCTGTGGCGAACTGCCATCCCAAAAACGGCGCCCGCCCCCCCATACTATTGATAAAACAATCCAGCCTCTGATTAAACTGAGCCATCCAGCCTGTGGCCAGAACCGTAGTTACTGCACTGACAGCCACCGCCGCCAAAAGCGTCACCCACGTCCCTGCCAGCTCCGACGCGAACATTACACCCATCACCGGAAATCCTACTGCCACAGCCCCTGCCAGATTCAGAGCACTGCGAAGAATCTGATCCACGGAGCCAAAGACGGAGTAAAGACCCGCGCTCCAGTTCAGATCCTCCTGAATCCTCCGCTTCAAAATCTCGCACTCCGGGCTATTGATCCTGGAAAAGTCCATGCTCAGCATCTTCTCCCCCGTCAGCGCATGATACCGCGAATATAAAGCCGCCTTCTTTGCTTCGGCCCGCAGCTGCAGCCAGCTGACCACATTGCTCAGGAAAAATATTACACCACAGAAGACTGCCGTCACCTTAAAAATCTTCTCAAATCCACCGCCCCTGCTCAGAGCATCCAAAATATACGCCGAAAGAATCAGAGCCAGATACCCCTCCGCCACCTTCAGCAGATGCCCTGCCGCACAGAGCAGAAGCCAGCAGGGATCCAGCTGATTCACCATCTTTATCACCGTTTTCGTATTCCTAAGATGCTCCTTCAAATCCGATACCTTTCTCATTGCCCATCTCCTGTTTTTTGGCCCCATAAGGTGTTCTAAGCTCCCGTTCCTTCCTGTTCCGCCTGGTAATAGCTGCTCTGTATACGAAACATTTCCGCGTACAGGCCGTTTTTCTCCATAAGCTCCTGATGGCTGCCCATCTCCACGATTTTTCCTCTGTCTAACAGCACGATCCTGTCCGAGAAACCAGTGCTGGCCAGCCTGTGGGAGATAAAGACAGACGTCTTCCCATCACTGAACTTCTGATACGCATCGTACACCTGACTCTCGGCAATGGGATCCAGGGCCGCCGTAGGTTCATCCAGCACCAAGATCCCGCCGTCCTGATATAAGGCCCTGGCCAGCAGCAGTCTCTGGTCCTGGCCCCCGGACAGCTCCACGCCCCCCTTTTTCAGATTTCCCCTGTACTGATCCAGGGTGATGCCCATTTCCTGAAACGCATCCCACATATCCGCCTTTTTCAGCGCCTCCCGCAGCCTGTCCTGGTCCACACACGCCGCCTTCTGCAGCACAATACTTTCGTCCACCCTCACCGGCGGAAAGAACACTTCCTGAAATACCACCGAAAACAAAGAATACCGCTGGGCCCTGGAAAATTCTGCCGCGTTGATTCCGTTAAAATAAATCCCACCCTCCTCCGGCTCATAGAAACCACAGAGCAGCTTCACCAGAGTGGTCTTTCCCGCCCCGTTGTATCCCACCAGAGCGATCTTCTCCCCCCTGCGGATGGTCAGATTTATCTCCTTCAGCACCTGTTCGCCCTGAGGATAGGAGAAGGATACTTTCTGCAGAGAGAGTTCTTTAAATTCTCCCTTCACAGGCTCCGCCTTTTCATCCTGGCAGATCTGGGCAGGGCACTCCAGGAAATGGCGGATCTTCTCTATGTAACGCCCGTGCTCGGGAAACTGCGTCAGCACCCAGGCCAGGCTCTGGGAACAGCCCCTGAGGCTGTAACAGGAGTTGTACAGCGTCACCATGGTGCCATAGCCGATGGCTCCCCGCACAATGGCCTGGAACAGCAGATAGATCAGATAGATTCCCTCAAAGACAAAAGTGCTGCAGCAGTAATTCATGCAGAAAGACAGAATCGCAAGTCTTTTCGTCTCCTTTGCGGCAATCTCCCGCAGCTGCCTGGAAGTATCCGCAAATTCCTCATACAGCTTCGGCTTCAGTCGGCTCAAGCGCAGCTCTTTGGCGTACTCCGGCAGATAAAACACCCTGCTGATATAATCCCGCTTTCTCTCCAGCGTCTTCATCTTTTCCTGAAACTGAAGCCTGTATTTATTGTAGAGATTGGACAGCAGCAGCACCGCCAACACAGAAATTCCTGTCAACACCAGTCCGAGAGGATCCTGCGTGAGCACATAGGCCCCTGTGACCAGGATACCCACGATCTCACCGATGAAAACCGCGCAGGAGCCGATGACCTGTTCCGTTCGCTCTGCGGCCTCTCCCATGGCCCACACAAACTCATTATAATAGGCGGGATCATCATAATTTTTCAAATCGATCTGCGCCGCCTTCCGGTACAGCTCCCGCCGAATCCGAAGGTGAATTTTCTCCAGGGACAGGGGTTTCAGTCTTGTCTCCACATAGTTGGGCAGCACCTGGGCCACCAGGGTCACACCCACAAAGACAGCCAGCACAAACCAAAGCACATCCGTAAAGGGCCTCTCATACTGGATGCAGTTGACAATATATCCAATCATATAGATATGCTCAATAAACACAATAACCCTGTGCCTGGCCCTGGTGGTGAGCTCCTGAAGGGTGTAAAGAGGAGCCTCCTGAAGGGCGATTTTCAACAGGAACCAGTTGTTGGAGACGGTCCTTTTTACTGTGATATTCTGTTCGGACATAGGCCCTCCTTTCCCGGAAACGGTTCCACATCCTGCAGGTAACTCTCCGCCTGCTTCCGGAACATATCCGCGTAGATTCCTCCCTGTTCCATCAGTTCCAGATGTGTCCCCTGTTCCTTCAGCTTCCCTTCCTGCAGCAGGCATACTGTATCCGCCATGGCTGCCGAGGAAAGCCTGTGGGAGATGATCACCGCGATCCTGTCCTGCTCCCCGCCGCACACCTCCATAATGGTCTCATACATGCGGTACTCCGCCACCGGATCCAGAGCGCTTGAGGGCTCGTCCAGAAAGACAATGGGCGCATTTTTAGCAAAACTTCTGGCCACTGCCACCTTCTGGGCCTGGCCCCCGGAGAGCACTGCCCCCTGCTGGTCAAACTCTCTGGTAAGAATGGTGTCCACGCCTTTTTCCAGCTTCTCCATCTCCTCCAGGGCGCCGCTTCTGCGCAGAGCTTCCATGGCTGCCCGCCGCTGTTCCTGGGTCTCCAGCCGCTCCAGAATCACATTCTCCAGGACACTCATGGAAAAGAGCTCAAAGTCCTGGAAGGTGGTGCCTATGAGTCCCCGGTACTGCTGCAGGTTGAATTTTCGGATGTCCGTGCCATTTAAAAGAATACTCCCCTCCGTGGGGTCATACAGCCGAAGCAGCAGCTTGATCAGCGTGCTCTTGCCGGATCCATTGTGCCCCACCAGGGCCGTGCGCCTGCCTGCGTAAAAGGTGCAGCTCACATGGGACAGGGCGTAAGCCCCATCCTTCTCCTGGGCCGGATACCGAAAGGACACATCCCTCAGCTCCAGGGTCTCCACCTTTTCCGGCGCCGGAAGCCCCTGCCAGTCCTCGGGAATTTTGGACTCGTAGGCAAGAAATTCCTTCAGCTTCTGCACGTAGAGCCCATTCTGGTAAGTGCTGGAGATGCTGTTGGTGAGATCCGAGAGCATCCAGGTGGTGCTGACAATGGCGTTAAACAGCACCACAAACTCTCCCACCAGAATGGACTTTGTCACCATGGCACAGTAAGCCGCAAAAAGCCACATGCCCTCGAACACCAAAGGGAAACAGAGCACACCCCTGGACAGTCCCAGGCAAAAGAGCTTTTTCCAGTATTTCCTGGTGATGCCCTGCAGTCCCTGGTAGGCCGTCTCATACGTGTCGTCCAGTACATTCTTGATCCCTGTCATGCGGATCTCCTTGGCATACCTGGGCAGGTACAGCACACGGTTCACATAGTTCATACGCCGCACCTGGGGCGTGCCCTCCAGAGTCCGCTCGTACTCAACGCGATTGATAATCCTGCTGAACAGGAAATTCCCGATCATGGGGAGAAAGGCAAAGAAGCCCGCCACCCAGTTGATGGAAAAAAGAGTTCCCACCACAAAAGCCGACGCGAAAAAAGAGGCAAACACCCTGGGGGTATCCGTCAGCACGGACTGGGCCCTCTCCACAGCCTGGGAAGCCGCCTTGGTGTATGTATCATAAAAAGCCTCATCCTCATAGCAGGCAATGTCCACACCGGCGG
>OFFV01001404.1_pt1 | contig 14082 bp, 14 predicted proteins | sample 1521461 | NCBI WGS metagenome assembly OFFV01 (sample SAMEA3504120, study PRJEB24116) | mouse gut metagenome | biome: mouse gut; feature: mouse-associated habitat; material: faeces | place: Denmark | collected 2011 | reverse complement strand
CCGTGATCACGAAGGATAAGATTTATGCCGCCAATGTGGGCGACAGCCGTTTATATATTGTAAATGACGGAATCTGCCAGGTCACACGGGATCATTCTTTTGTAGAAGAGATGGTAAGACGCGGTGAGATTGACCGGGAGTCGGCAAGAAACCATCCCGATAAAAACATTATTACCCGTGCCGTCGGAGCTGTAGAAGAAATAGAGACAGATTTATTTGAAACGGAATTAAAGACCGGTGACAAAATACTTCTCTGTTCGGACGGGCTGACCAATATGGTAGAAGACTTTGAAATATACAACATCATAAAAGAGCAGGAAGATACCGCCCGGGCGGCAGAAGAACTGCTGCACGCCGCCAATCGAAACGGCGGCAGAGACAATATTACCGTAATAGTGATCGATCCGTTTTCTGACAGAGCGTAATTGATCGTTCAGAAAGGAGAAAGATATGTTGACAGTAGGAATGTTTGTGGCGGACCGCTACGAAATCATGGGAAAAATAGGCGCAGGCGGAATGTCCGACGTCTATAAGGCAAGAGACCATATTTTAGGACGGTTTGTCGCGATTAAAGTATTAAAAACCGAATTCAGCGAAGACGTGAATTTTGTAGTGAAATTCCGCACGGAGGCGCAGTCCGCTGCGGGACTGGAGCATCCGAATATTGTCAATATTTACGACGTCGGCAGCGAATCCGGCATGCATTATATTGTAATGGAATATGTCGAGGGTGTAACGCTTAAGACCTATATCGAAAAGAAAGGAAGCCTGACTTATAAAGAGGCGGTCAGCATAGCGATTCAGGTAGGCAGGGGAATGGAAGCCGCCCATGCGAAAAACATTATTCACAGGGATATCAAGCCGCAGAATATTCTGATCTCAACCGAAGGAAAAGCGAAGGTGACAGACTTTGGAATTGCCCGCGCCGTATCCAATAATACAATCAGCGCCGACGTTATGGGCTCCGTTCACTATGCGTCTCCGGAGCAGGCGCGCAACGGATTTGTAGACGCGAAAAGCGATATCTATTCTCTCGGCATTGTAATGTATGAAATGGTTACGGGACGCGTGCCTTTTGACGGCGATACAACGGTTTCCATTGCCATTCAGCATCTGCAGGAGGAAATGAAAGCACCGGGGATTTATGCGAAAGATCTTCCCGTCAGCCTGGAAAAGATTATATTAAAATGTACACAGAAAAGCCCGGACCGCAGATACCGCAATACCAGCGAGCTGCTTGCGGATTTAAAACAGGTTCTTGTCCATCCGGATGCGGATTTCGTGAAAATTGCAGACGGCAGCTTAAACCGGACAAGGGTGATGGACGATCGGGAAGTCAAAGAGATCAAGAATGCCAGGGCGCCGAGAGAAGAGGCCAGAGAGCGCTATGAAGAACCGGAGGAAGAAGAGTCCGGGGAGGAAGAAGAGGAAGGGTTTTTAAATCCAAGGCTGGAAAAAGCCGTTACGATCGGCGGTATTATTGCAGCCGTCATTATCGTGGCGATCGTCGTTTATCTGGTGGGAAATATATTCGGCATATTCGGCGGTTCCTCAGATGCGAAGAAAAAGAAAGATACGGAAGAGCCTTCCGTGATTAATACGGAACATGTAAAAAAAGAACAGGTTTCGATGATTAAAGTAACCGGAATGACATTCGAAGAGGCACAAGCCGCACTGCATAAACTAAAACTTGGCATAAAAGAAGCCGGTACGCAGGCATCGGAAGAATACGAAAAAGGGCAGATTCTGTCGCAGGATGTGGAAGAGGGAGAATCCGTAGAAATCAATACGACCATCCATGTCTATATCAGTACCGGCGCAGGAGAGATCAAAGTGCCGAACGTACTTGGGTATGACAGCGACGCGGCGATGAATATGTTAAAAGATCAGAATTTTACACCGCTGCGCGATTATGCATTCAGCGATACCGTTGCCTCCGGCAAAGTAATTTCCCAGTCTCCGGAGAGCGGCGCGGCAGCCAAAAAAGGTGATACGGTAAAGATTGTAGTCAGTCAGGGCAGAGAAGCCGTAGAAGTGCCTGACGTGCGCAATCGTTCGGTAGAGGAAGCCACGGGCATGCTTTCGGACAAAGGGCTTACCGTGTCCGGCACGACGAGCGAGCCGAGCGATACGGCGGCCAAGGGGACCGTGATCGGTCAGAGCGTTGATCCGGGCAAGTTTGTGGATAAGGGAACCGGCATATCGCTTGTGGTAAGTTCCGGCAGCAGCAAGACATATTATTACTGTAAAGCGGTGATTTCCGCTCCGGAAAGCGACAGCGTCGTTTCCGCTGATATTGTGCTTACGGCATCCGACGGCACGCATATACAAACCTGGTCGGGAGTAAAAATTTCCAAATTCCCCTATACGATCACCGCGCAGAATATCGAAGACTGCAGCAGCGGAACAGTGAAAATCACTTGGCATTTATCAGACGGAAGCTCCAATACGCAGACGGATAATGTCATGTTCACCAAACAGTAGCATGTCTATGAAGGGAAAAATTATAAAAGGAATTTCCGGATTCTACTATGTGCACATAGCGGGGTCCGGAATTTATGAATGCAAGGCAAAAGGAATTTTTCGGAACCGGAAGATGAAACCTTTGGTCGGCGACGATGTGGAAATCGATATTTTGGATGAAACGGAGAAAAAAGGAAATATTACCGAAATCTGTCCAAGAGAGAATGAGCTGCTGCGTCCGGCGGTTGCAAATATTGATCAGGCGCTGCTCGTCTTTGCCGTATCGGAGCCAAAGCCGAATTTAAATCTTCTGGATCGATTTTTGGTTTCGATGGGTGTGCAGAACATTCCGGTTACGATTTGTTTTAACAAGAAGGATCTGGGGAGCGGACAGGATCTGGCAGATATCGGCGGGATTTATCGGGACTGCGGATTCCCGGTGCTTTTTACAAGCGCGGCAAAAGGGGAAGGGATGGAAGCGCTCTCGCCTCTCCTTGCGGGAAAGACAAGCGCCGTGGCAGGACCTTCCGGCGTCGGAAAATCGTCGATTGTCAATTCTCTGCAGCAAAATGTACAGATGGAAACGGGGGACGTCAGCAGAAAGATCGGACGGGGAAAACATACGACCAGGCACTCCCAGCTGATTCCCATGGGAGGAAGTGCCTATATTATGGATACGCCGGGCTTTGGATCTTTGGATATTCCGGGGCTTTTTGCAGACAAATTGTGGAACTATTATGCAGAATTTCTTCCTTTTGAGCCGTATTGCAGGTTCAAAGGCTGCAGTCATATCCATGAGCCGAACTGCGGCATTCGGACGGCGCTTTTAGAGGGAAACATCCACAGACAGCGCTATGAAACTTATGTCAGTATTTATCAGGAATTAAAAGAGAATGAAAAACACGAGTGGAGGTAGCTATGAATTGTTTATCACCGTCTTTGCTTTCCGCAGATTTTGCGGATTTGGGAAGCCAGGTTGCCCTGCTGGATGCGGCGGGCGCACAGTACGTGCATATCGATGTGATGGACGGAATGTTTGTGCCGAGTATTTCCATGGGACTTCCGGTGATCCAATCCATCCGTCCGGTCAGCGAGCGCATTTTTGACGTTCATCTGATGATCGAAGAGCCGGATCGTTATATCGATGCGTTTGCCGAATCGGGAGCAGATATTATTACCGTGCATGCGGAAGCCTGCAGGCATTTGGACCGGACGATCCAAAAGATCAAAGAAAAAGGTATTTTGGCGGGCGCGGCATTAAATCCGGCGACGCCGCTTACGGCAGTCGAATATCTTTTGGGTGAGCTGGATATGGTTCTTGTCATGACGGTCAACCCGGGGTTTGGCGGACAGAAGCTGATTCCGTATACGCTGGACAAGATTCGTGATTTAAGGAACATGCTGGACAGGCGCAAATTAAAGACGGATATTGAAGCCGACGGCGGCGTGAACCTTCAAAACCTGGGAAACGTTGTGGATGCCGGGGCGAATGTCATTGTTGCGGGAAGCGCCGTATTTGGCGGAGATATCAAAGCAAACGTAGAGCGTTTTCTTGCGTATATGGCGAAAGAGGAGAAAAGATGAAGCGTGCGTTGATTGTAGCCGGAGGAAGCATCGAAGATGCATTCTGCCTGGAATATCTGCAAAACAATAGATTTGACCATAAAACTGCAGTGGATTTGGGGCTGCAGTTTTTTTATCAGAATAATCTTCTGCCGGATCGGATCGTAGGGGATTTTGATTCCATCGATCCGTCGGTTTTACGGTTTTTTGAAGAGAAAGAGGGAATTGCATGGGTCCGTCTGATTCCCGAAAAAGACGATACGGATACGGAAGCTGCCGTGCAGCGCATTTTGGCGGAAGGATATGGGGAAGTTCATATTTTGGGCGCGACGGGGAACCGGCTGGACCATATGCTGGGAAACGTAGGGCTTTTGGGTCTGGGATTTGAGACGGATACCAGGATCTTTCTGGTAGATTCCCATAACCGTGTGCGCATGATTCAAAACGATCTTACGATTTCAAAAAATGAGCAGTTCGGGAAGTATGTGTCATTGCTTCCGGTGACGCCGCAGGTAAGCGGTATTACACTGACCGGGATGAAATATCCGCTTTCGGATTATACGATGGAAGCGTACCATACGATCGGGATCAGCAACGAAATCATAGAAGAAGAGGCAGGCATCTCTTTCAAAGAGGGGACGCTTTTGGTATTGGAGACGAGAGATTAAGGTGGAGAGACTTGACTGTAATTACTAAAAAGCTTCCAAATAAAAATAAAAAGTACCCAATGAAATTCGAATTGATTATTCCAAAATAATAGGCAATATGTTATAATAACAACCTATATCAAGTTTTTTTGTGAAACGATACCTGAAATCATTTGATTTCAGGATAAAGACGTAACGTGCATGTAACTGCGGATACGAAGGCCAAAGATTGCAGAAGATCGAACGAACCTTCCGCGTTTTGTTACAAAAATATAGAGAAAGGTGAAAATCCTGATATAACAAGGATTTTCGGACAGGTAGCATCAGAAATGAAATTAGGAATCGTCGGACTTCCGAACGTAGGAAAGAGTACGCTGTTTAATTCACTGACAAAGGCAGGGGCAGAATCGGCAAACTATCCGTTCTGCACGATTGATCCGAACGTAGGGATCGTTGCGGTGCCGGACGAACGGTTAAAGAAGCTGGGGGATATGTACCATTCCAAAAAAGTAACCCCGGCAGTGATTGAGTTTGTGGATATTGCAGGACTCGTCAAAGGAGCCAGCAAAGGAGAGGGGCTTGGCAACCAGTTTCTTGCCAATATCCGCGAAGTGGATGCGATCGTGCATGTCGTACGCTGTTTTAAGGATGAAAATGTGGTTCATGTGGACGGAAGCGTAAATCCGGTCCGCGACATCGAGACGATTAATCTGGAGCTTATTTTTTCGGATATTGAAATCTTGGAGAGGCGTATCGCAAAGACGGCAAAAGGCGCCCGAAACGATAAAACGCTGGCAAAAGAATTGGCGCTGTTAGAGCAGGTGAAGGCACATTTAGAGGAAGGGCATATGGCCAAGAACTTTGCCCTTTCCGATGACGAAGAAGAGCAGGCATGGTTTTCTTCTTATAATCTTCTGACTGCAAAGCCGGTCATTTATGCCGCAAATGTAACGGAGGACGATCTTACGGATGACGGCGCGGGCAATTCGTTTGTGCAGGAGGTCAGGACACAGGCAGATACGGAGCACAGCGAGGTATTCGTGATCTGTGCCCAGATCGAGCAGGAAATCGCAGAGCTGGACGAGGATGAAAAAGCGATGTTTCTGGAAGAACTCGGACTGAAAGAGTCCGGACTTGAGAAGCTGATTACGGCGAGCTACAGCTTGCTTGGCCTGATCAGTTATTTAACGGCAGGTGAGGACGAGACGCGTGCATGGACAATCGTCAAAGGGACAAAAGCGCCTCAGGCAGCCGGAAAAATTCATACGGATTTCGAGCGTGGATTTATCCGTGCCGAAGTCGTCAATTATCAGGACCTGCTGGATTGCGGAAGCCTTTCTGCGGCAAAGGAAAAGGGAATCGTAGGTTTGGAAGGAAAAGAATACGTGGTGAAGGACGGGGACGTGATGCTGTTTCGGTTTAACGTATAGAGGTCCGGAAAAGAGAATAGGACAAAATTCTATCGAATAGATTAAAAAGAAGAACAGAAAAAGGTCTTGCCGATGCGTTTGTGTGAGCTTCAGGAGAAAGAAGTAATCAATGTCTGCAATTGTAAATGTCTCGGAAATGTCATAGATCTGGAATTTGATGAAAAGACGGGATGCATTCAGGCTCTGATCGTGCCCGGTCCCTGTAAGCTGTTTGGGATGTTCGGACATGAATTTGAGTTTTGCATACCCTGGAAATGTATCGTTCGGATCGGACCGGATATTATTCTGGTAGAAATCAAGGAAGAAGACTGCAGAAGGAAGTTATAGGGGGAAATGATATGAAGTGTCCATATTGCAGCAGCGACAATACGCGGGTCATCGATTCGCGTCCGGCAGAGGATAACAACTCCATTCGCCGGAGACGGCTGTGCGATGATTGCGGAAAACGTTTTACTACTTATGAAAAAGTGGAAACCATTCCATTGATTGTAATTAAAAAAGACAACAACAGGGAGCAGTACGACCGGTCCAAAATCGAAGCGGGAATTTTGCGTGCTTGTCACAAACGCCCGATTTCCGCTGACCAGATTAATTGCCTGGTGGATGATATCGAAACGGAAATTTTTAACCGGGAGGAAAAAGAGATTTCCAGTTCTGTCATCGGTGAAATCGTCATGGACAAGCTAAAAGATTTAGAAGCGGTGGCTTATGTGAGATTTGCTTCCGTTTACCGGGAATTTAAAGATATCAATACGTTTATGAACGAATTAAAGAAAATACTGGATACATAAGGCGCGGTATGGAAGGAGTCTGTATGAAACACATTCTCTACCCGGATAAATATCTGGATTCTGTCGATCAGATTGATTTCGGGCGATTATATCAGGAAGGATTTCGTGGATTGATCTTTGATATTGACAATACGTTAGTGCCGCACGGCGCTCCTGCGGACGAGAAAGCTGTCCGTTTGTTTGCACGGTTAAGGCAGTTGGGGTTTGACAGCGTGCTGCTTTCCAACAACAAAGAGCCGAGGGTGAAACCGTTTGCAGATCGGGTAGGGAGCCGTTATATCTATAAAGCGGGAAAGCCGGGCGTCAAAAGTTACCAAAAGGCGATGGAATGGATGCAGACAGGCTGCAGTAATACATTATTTATCGGAGATCAGATTTTTACGGATATCACAGGAGCCAACCGGGCGGGAATTACGTCTTATTTGGTCAAGCCGATCAATCCGAAAGAAGAGATTCAGATCGTACTCAAACGGTATTTGGAAAAAATCGTATTGTTTTTTTATCTGAGAAAAAAGGCGCAGTAAACAAGATAGTTGCGAAATAAGGAGTGGAACATCATATGTCCATATGGAAAAGAGCAGCGTTATATCTTAGAAGAAAAAAAGGGCGGACAGCGCTTCTGTTCCTGTATATGGCTGTTATGGCAGTCTTTATTTTGGTTGCGTTTTCTTTAAAAAGCGCCGCAGAAAAGGAACTTGCCAGGCTGCGCCAGACATTTGGGACGGGGTTTGTCCTTAAGATTAATACGGAAAATCCAGCGAATGTAACCGTCGTAGAAGAGAATGGGACAATAGACAGCAGGTATATTGGCACAAAAATTACGGACGAAACAATCGGGAAGATTCTGGAACTGGAGGGCGTTACAAATTATACATTGCCCAGAGAATATAACTTTGTATGGACAAATCTTAAATTGCGGCAGGGCTCTTGGGCAGAAGCGATACCAGACGAAATACTTACAGAGGATTATATAAAATTAGCGCAACAGGAGATGATGGCGTATTCTTGTGTAGACGGAGAATTAAGTAAGAATTTCCGTACAGGTGCATTAGAAATATCAGAGGGCAGGAATCTTAAGAAGGGAGACCGTTTCCAGACGGTGATTTCAGAGGAGCTGGCTGAACGGAATGGGCTTTCCGTAGGAGATACTATCACAATTGAAGTGAAAGAGGGGACATACCTGAAAACTAATGAGTGCCATAAGACATGGGGAGAGCCCATACAGCTTGAAATTATAGGATTGTTCCATATGAATTTTACTCAGAAGTATTCTGAGTGGACAAGTGAATATAGTTATATGGAGAATAACATTTACGTGGATCAGGAAACGCATAAGATGATTGATAGAATTATAGAGGATAACTGGGTGGGCGATTTTTTTGATGTCGGCTATCCGGAGGTGATCTTTTTTGTGGATGATCCGGAAAAAACGGATGCCATGATACAGGAGCTGAAAGAACGGAAAGACATTCCTATTGACGACATGATAGTGTATTCGGATCAGACTGCATATGAAGCCTCTGCGAAACCGTACAACCAGATACGCATGTTTTCAACTATATTATCGGCAATCGGAATTGCCGGCATGGGGATTGTCCTCTTTCTGCTGATGAAACTTTCGGTGCGGGGACGGATGCATGAGGTTGGGATACTGCTTTCCATCGGGATAAAAAAGCGGAAAATTGTGGGGCAGATGATGGCAGAATACCTGGCGGTGTCAGCGGCGGCGCTGGTTCTTGCCATTTTATTATCCGGTCCATTGGCTGCTGTTTGTTCCCAGACGGCAGAGCGGCTTACTGCGCCGTCTGCAAAGGATGGAACATACCGCGTGTCATTGAGGGACGGTATGTATCCGGAGATAGAGAAGGCGTCTTCTGACAAAGTGGAGCTTTCCAGTGAAGTTACGCCAAGGGAGGTTATGCTGCTTGTCGTCCTGGTAAGCGGTATTTCCGCAGCAAGCGTCCTTTTGGCTTCGGTCCAGATACTGGAAACAGAGCCGAAAAAGCTGCTGCAGTCCATGTAATGATAAAATTTAAAATGAGATGGAAAAATAAAAGCGGAGGATAAGCATGAAAATAGCAATCGGAAACGACCATGCGGCGGTCGAATTGAAACGTGAAATTATGGAATATGTAACGGAACTTGGACATGAAGCGGAAAATTACGGGACGGATACCAAGGAATCCTGCCATTATCCGAAATACGGTGAACATGTGGCAAGGGCAGTGGCAGAGGGAAGGGCGGACTGCGGTATTTTAATTTGCGGGACAGGCGTTGGGATTTCCATTGCAGCAAACAAAGTAAAAGGGATCCGCGCGGCCGTATGTTCCGATGCGACGACTGCAAGGCTCGTCAAAGAGCACAACAATGCCAATATTCTTGCGTTTGGCGCACGAATCGTAGGATCTGAACTGGCAAAAGATATGGTAAAAGCCTATCTGACAGCCGATTTTTTGGGAGGACGCCATGAAGAGAGGATTGCCATGATTTCGGAAATCGAGGAAGCGGAAGGGTTAAAATAGCAAATAACGGGCAGACTTAAAAAAAACAGAGCAAAGGATGGAACCATTATGGCAAAACGAATTTTAAATATGACGCCGCAAGAGATGACCGGACTGACTAAAGACGAGCTGATTTCGGCGATTGCCGGCAATGAGGGCAGAATGCTTGCGAGCGAGACGATCGGAATTACGGTTCCGCTGCTGACAGATGTGACGAATGCAGAATTTGCAGCATCCATGGGTGCGGATTTGATTTTATTAAATATGTTTGACGTTCAGGAACCCAAAATCATGGCGCTTCCAAAGGTGGAGAAGGCAGAGACGGTCCGGGAGGTCAAGCGCCTGACGGGACGTCTGGTAGGGATTAACTTAGAACCGGTAGATGATGCTGCGGCATCGGAAAATGCTCAGACGATGTGGGCGATGAGCGCCGGACGTTATGCAACGGTGGAAAACGCCGTTTTGGCACAGCGTATGGGCGTGGATATGATTGTTTTGACCGGAAATCCGGGCAACGGCGTCAGCAATGAAGCGATCACTTCTTCCCTGCGGGCGATTTCAAATGAGATTGGGGATAAGATCGTACTGGCGGCCGGAAAAATGCATGCGGCAGGCGTGATCGGGGAAGGCGGAGAACATATTATCACCAGGGAAGATATCCGGCAGTTTGCCGAAGCGGGAGCGGATGTGATCTTGATGCCGGCGCCCGGAACCGTACCGGGAATTACAACGGAATATATCCGCAGCCTGGTGAGCTATGCGCACAGCCTGGGCAAGCTGACGATAACGGCGATCGGAACTTCCCAGGAGGGAGCCGATACCGATACGGTCAAAAGAATCGCGATCGAATGTAAAATGACCGGAACGGATATCCATCATATCGGGGATTCCGGATATGTCGGCATGGCGCTTCCGGAAAATATTATGGCGTACAGTGTTGCGATCCGTGGGATCCGGCATACGTATCACAGAATGGCGCAGTCGCTTGCCAGATAATAAATGAGGCAGCTTGTATAAATTTTGAAGATTAGGGAAAAAAAGGTTGAAAAAGAGGTTCTTTTATTATAAAATTGTACAAGTGATTAAGGTTCAAACGTATTAAGGAGGAAAATTTATGATTTCAGCAGGTGATTTTAGGAACGGTATTACGATTGAAATAGAGGGGAACATTTACCAGATCGTCGAATTTCAGCACGTAAAGCCAGGGAAGGGCGCGGCTTTTGTCAGGACAAAGTTAAAAAATATTAAGAGCGGCGGCGTTGTGGAAAAGACGTTCCGTCCTACCGAGAAATGTGAGACGGCTCATATTGAGAGGAAAGATTACCAGTATCTGTATGCGGACGGAGATCTGTTCTATTTTATGGATGTGGAGACATACGACCAGATCGCGCTCAGTAAAAACGATATCGGCGATGCATTGAAATTCGTAAAAGAAAATGAGATGGTGAAGGTTTGTTCCCATAAAGGAAGCGTATTTGCAGTAGAGCCGCCTTTGTTTGTGGAATTGCAGATTACAGAGACAGAACCCGGATTTAAAGGTGATACGGCTACCGGAGCTACGAAGCCTGCTGTCGTAGAGACCGGCGCTACCGTATATGTTCCGTTATTTGTGGATCAGGAAGATGTGATCAAAATTGACACGAGAACCGGAGAATACTTATCAAGAGTATAAAGAGAATGCATCTGATCTTGTGTTTCGGAGAGACAGACGTTCCGTTTCGATCGGATGATATGGAGTAAAATCAACGGCTATCCAGAATATTTGGATAGCCGTTTAAATTATATAGTTTACTCGTTTTTATGAAACTTTATTAAGGAACCTGCATTCTGTTCTGATTTCTCCATTCCCTTGGTGAAATACCGAAAATGTTTTTAAACGCTCTTGAGAAATGGAGCGGGTTATCATAACCGACCGCATTGCTGATGTCGCCGACGGCAAGCTTTGTCAGTTTCAAAAGTTCGGTTGCTTTAGTCATACGGTAGTTTAATAAAAATTCCTGAGGAGTCCGCCCGGTGGACTCCTTAAATATTTTCCCAAAATAACTGCGGTTTAAGCCGCAGTTGTCTGCAATATCTTCTACGGAAATATCGTTATGGAAATTCTGTTCCATAAAAGTTAAAGCTTCCCGTACGTAAAAATCACGCAGCCTGCCGGCTTTTTTCAATTTAATAGATGAAACCGAATTGGTCATTGCGTCAAGAAAGAGGTAGAGATGCCCGATCAGATGAAACGGGGAGAGATCGCCATGTTCGGCAATGTAGAGCATTTCATTCATCATAGTTTCGCGCAGAACGCGGGAATGGGCGTGATAGACCGGGGCGTTTAAAGAAAATCCGGAAATTTCAACGGCTTCTTTTACACGCAGTCCGTCAAATTCCAGCCAGGTATATTCCCAAGGGAGATTTTTGTCTGCGATGTAAGTTGTGATTTGATTCGGAAAGATCATAAAGCCCTGTCCGCTTTTGATCTGGTACGTCTGCGTTACTCCGGAAGAGTCGTCCGCATATAAAGTACCTGTACCGGAGATGACGTAATGAAACAGAAAATGTGTTCTGGCAGCGGGACCGAACGAATGAGAAGGCGCACACCGTTCCCATCCGAACTGGTACAGGCCTAAGTCAACAAAATTTTCATTTGGAAAAACGGAAAACAGCAGATCTTTCATCGTATTACTCTCCTGGATGTTTTTTAAACTTATTTTAGACAGACTACAATAGTATAGCCGTAAATATACCAAAATGCCAGCATATTTTTTATATATTGTAAAAAAGCGGCATTTTGGCATAAAAGTGAAAAAAACATGCTATTCATGGACGCATTTTGGAATGTTAGAATGTTTACAGTAAGAAATGGATAAGATGAATTATCCAAAATAAGGAAATACCCAGCGGGTATCCCTCTATGTGCGAAAAGATTGCACAATAATAATGATGAAACACCCAGCGGGTATCCCTCTATGTGCATAAAACTGCACAATAACAATGAAAGGAGAAAAAGGGATGAGGAAAAAAGGTTTTGCTATTCTCTCATGTGCTGTACTTGCGGCGGGGGTTTTGGCCGGCTGCGGAAACCAGGATAACAGCGGTAAAACCGAGATCGAGCTGGTACAGTACAAACCGGAAGCAGTGGAGGTTTTCAAAAAGCTGGAAGAAAAGTTCAACAGCACGCACGATGACATCCACTTAAAAATCGATTCACCAAACGATGCAATGACAATCTTAAAGACCAGGTTTGTCCGGGAAGATTATCCGGATATTCTCGGAATCGGAGGCGATATCAACTACTCGTATTTTATCGACTCTGACATTCTGGCAGATGTGTCGGATTTTGACGGGCTCTCAGAAGTCAACCAGGGTTATGTGGATATTTTAGAAGGCCTGGAGTTTGTTCCGACGGAAGGTACATACGGCGTGCCCTATGTGGCAAATGCAGCCGGAATCCTTTATAACCGGGAAATGTTCAAAGAACATGGATGGGAAATTCCGACAACGTGGGAAGAACTGATGACGCTCTGCGATACGATTCAGTCGGAAGGAATTTTACCGTTTTACTTTGGATTTAAAGACGTCTGGACCTGTCTTGCGCCATGGAACTCTCTGGCAGTCGATCTGGCTCCGGCGGATGTCTGCCAGCAGGTCAATGCTGGAAAAACAGAATTTTCTAAAGAATACAAGGAAACGGCAGAGAAAATGCTGCAGCTTGTACAGTACGGAGAAGAAGGACCGTTTGCTTACGGATACAACGACGCTTGTACGGCATTTGCAAACGGGGAATCCGCGATGTTTGCGATCGGAAGTTACGCGGTTCCGCAGATTAAATCGGTAAATCCGGACATGGATATTGATTCTTTCGTAACACCGGGAAGCGACAGCGCAGACGGAAATACCTTAAACTCCGGCGTGGATTTGATGTTTGCCGTTACCGAGGACTGCGAAAACAAAGAGGCTGCTTACGAAGTCATTCGCTTTCTGATGGAAGATGAAAATATCCAGGCATATCTGGACGATCAGAACGCGGTACCGTGCAAGAACGGGGAATTTAATCTGGCGCCGAATCTGGACGGAATGAAAGAATACATTGCTTCCGGAAACATGACGGACTATCAGGATCACTACTATCCTTCCGAGATGGCGGTGGACGCACAGATCCAGACGTTTCTGATCGAGCAGGATGTAGATGCTTTTCTGAACAAATTTGATAAAGACTGGCTGAGATATAACCGGGACATCATCCGCAAAGTAGAAGAGTATAACGCAGAAAATAAATAGAAGGGGAGGAGAAGGATTATGAAAAAAATGAATAACAGAGAGCGGACGTTTGCCCTGATGACAATACCGATTCTGATTCTGTTTTTTGCATTTAATACGCTGCCGCTGATTCAGGGCTTTATTTACAGCTTTACGAATTTCAAAGGATACGGCTCCTATGACTGGGTAGGCCTTCGCAATTACGCCGATCTGTTTACGGACGGACGCGTCGGCAATTCCTACTGGTTTACGATCAAACTTGCCCTTGTGACGACGGTTGTGGTAAATGTGATCAGTCTGATCCTTGCGATCGGATTAAACAGCAAGATCAAATTTAAAAGCGCGCTGCGCGGCATGTATTTTGTACCGAATATTCTGGGCGCATTGGTTGTAGGTTATATTTTCAGCTTTATTTTTACATACATCCTTCCGGCAGTGG
>OFFV01001401.1_pt1 | contig 14122 bp, 9 predicted proteins | sample 1521461 | NCBI WGS metagenome assembly OFFV01 (sample SAMEA3504120, study PRJEB24116) | mouse gut metagenome | biome: mouse gut; feature: mouse-associated habitat; material: faeces | place: Denmark | collected 2011 | reverse complement strand
ATTATCCCCCCGTTCCCTGACCGCCCCCGGCTATGGACAGCTGCTGGGAATGGTCCTCCCTCTCACCGCCAACCGGATCGTGCTGAACCTGCTGCAGAGCGTGGAGTCCGTATCTATCCCCGCCGGGCTGCGCAGCTATGGCTATGACAATGCCACTGCCCTCAGCGTGTACGGCGTGCTCACGGGCATGGCCTTCCCCATGATCTTTTTTCCCAACGCCCTGACCGGATCCGTGTCCGTCATGCTGTTGCCCATGATCTCCGAATGCTATGCCAGAGGAGATGACCAGGGCATCCGCCGGGCCGTCCTGCGCACGGTAAAATACTGCTTTCTGCTGGGCCTGGCCTGCATGGGCTTTTTCCTGCTCGCAGGCCGGCTCCTGGGGGAGGGACTGTACCGCAGCCCCCTGGCGGGACATTTTATCCGCACCCTGAGCCTGATCTGCCCCTTCCTCTATCTGGACACCACCCTGTCCAGCGTGCTGCAGGGACTGGGGCTGGCAGGACGGCTGTTTCTGATCAATGTGACCTCCCTGCTGGTGCGGCTGCTGTTTATCCTACTGACAGTGCCCCGCCTGGGCATCCAGGGCTACCTGTACGGACTGCTGGCCAGCCAGATCCTGCAATGCGCCCTCTATCTGGGATGTCTGCGGCGTCAGAGCCTGCGTGGGAAAAAGAGAAATTGATCTGCCGCAGCCCAACTGCACCCGGGTATAAATATTTGCCTCAAAATACTTGCCATACTTTTTACGATAGACTATAATGAGTACTGCCTGGAAAAATCAGCGGCATACCAATATAGAAAGGTCTGAAGATACAATGAGTTTTACATTTATAGAAAAATTACCCACCCCCGATGAAATACGGGCCCAATATCCTCTGCCCCAGGCGCTGGCACAGCGAAAGGCAGAACGTGACCGGGAAATCCGGGAAGTGCTCACTGGCCAAAGTTCCAAACTGCTGGTGATCGTGGGCCCCTGCTCTGCGGACAACGAAGACTCCGTGTGCGATTACGTAGACCGACTGGCAGCATTAAACGACAGAGTAGCCAAAAAACTGATTCTGATTCCCCGGATCTATACCAATAAGCCCCGCACCACCGGAGAGGGCTATAAGGGGATCGTCCACCAGCCTGACCCGGCAAAGCAGGAAGATTTTCTGGCCGGGCTTATCGCCATGCGGAAAATGCATATTCGGGCCGTGGAGGAAACCGGTCTGACTGCGGCGGACGAGATGCTCTACCCTGAAAACTGGGGATATGTGGAAGATCTTCTCTCCTATGTGGCCATCGGTGCGCGCTCTGTGGAAGACCAGCAGCACCGCCTTACCGTCAGCGGCTTTGACGTTCCCGCAGGCATGAAAAACCCTACCAGCGGCACCCTGTCCGTAATGCTGAACTCCATCTACGCCGCACAGCACCCCCATTCCTTCACCTACAGAGGATGGGAAGTGACCACCTCCGGGAACAGCCTGGCCCACGCTGTCCTGCGGGGCGCCGTCAACAAACACGGCAACAGCCTGCCCAACTACCACTACGAGGATCTGAACCTGCTCCTGGAAATGTATCAAAAAGAAAACCTGCTGAACCCTGCCTGTGTCATTGACGCCAACCACTCCAATTCCGGCAAGCAGTACCTGCAGCAGGTCCGCATTGTCAAGGAAGTATTACACAGCCGCAGACTGAACCCCGACATTCATCGCCTGGTAAAAGGTGTCATGGTGGAAAGCTATATTGAAGAGGGCTGCCAGAAAGTGGGCGGCGGCATCTATGGCAAGTCCATCACAGACCCCTGCCTTGGATGGGCTGACTCTGAAAGGCTGATTTATGAAATTGCAGAATCTGCCTGAGCACTGACCGCCAAAAGACCGGCAATCCCGCCGGTCTTTTTGGTACACAGTCACAGCAATTACAGCCATTACAGGCCAGCCTTCAAAAAATCTTCAGATATCCCAGCAGAAGATATGGATTCAAATATCCCTCCAAAAGACAGCCCGCCGTCACCACCAGACATACTCCTGCAAGCTGCCCTGCCTTTCTCATCACAGTACTCCTGTCCCCCTCCTGGAACCTGGTTCCCCGAAATATTCCCTCACACCAGGCGAAAAGAGCCAGCGCCGCCGGAATATAGAGCAGATACTGAGGAAACACACACAGAACGGCCAGCATAATGCCCTTGAGTCCGTATCTGACGGCCAGGGAAGCCAGAAAAACTCCCGCTGACATGCCATACCAGAGCGTGCTTCCCACACAGGCCGCCGGCCCCAAATATGTAGTGGCGGCCAGAGCCACCCCCAGGACCCAGATGATTCGCCTGCGGAACACATAGCAAAAAAGAGCACTGCTGTCCACGGTCATGTACTTCATCTGGTACAAAGTGTACTCATCAAAAAGTCCCGTGCCCTCCAGCAAAATGCTCTTTCCAATATTCAATATAAAAAAACCTGCAAAAAGTCCCACAACAAAAAAAGTCAAATACTTGCCCTCTCCGGATCTGGCTCCTCTCTCCAAAAAACGCATTCTTCTTCCCGCCCCTCTGGCAGCCTGATCTTGTTCCACTTGGCCAGCCATTCCATTGTATGCGGGAGAATTCCCAACTATGCAAGACGACAGAGTCCGGGCTGACCATCCTTATGCATGCAGCGGACAGAATAAACGCCCCTTATGCATATGGCAGCAGACACACTAACTGTTCCTTATGCATATGGCAGCGGACAGACTAACCGCCCTTTTGCATATACCAGCCGCCAGATGTATTGAACGCCCTCTATGCAGAATGGCAGAATTTTGCCGCATAGGTGAGTATGCCGCAGACCGTCTTGGAATCCTGGATCTCACAGCGGAAGATCTTTTCCAGAAGTTCCTCCACAGAGTACGCCTCCACACGGATAAATTCATCCTCATCCAGGTGCTGAGAGCCTTCCCTCAGCTCCCTGGCCAGATAGATGTCAATCTTCTCATTGCAGAAAGCCACTGTGGTATAGATGGAGTTCAGCAGCTCCAGGCGGGAGCAGGAATATCCTGTCTCCTCCTGCAGTTCCCGCATGGCAGCCTCCTCCGTGGGTTCCTCGCGCCCTTTCAGGCCCCCGGCAGGAATTTCCAGCGTCTCCCTCTCCAGAGCGTTCCGGTACTGTCTCACCATAAGGATCTTCCCATCCCCCCGCACCGCCACAACTGCCGCTGCCCCCTTATTGTCGATAAAATCCCACTTGGCCACATTGCCGTTGGGAACCAGCATGGTATCCTGATAGTAGTCCAAAATGACCCCTCTGGCCACAAGATTCCGCTCCAGCCTCCTGAATTCTTCCATATTAAAGTTCCCCTTTTGTACCTTCCAAACATACGGCCTGCCAAAACAACCTTACCCTGGACAGCCTGCCAGGAATCCCATTCCAAAGACCCCTTCTCAGCCACAGCATTCCTGCAGCAGACCTCCTTCCCTCTCAGGCAGTCCGCTTCGCTTCCTGTCTCTCCAGAAACTTTTCCACGCTGACAAGTTTTACACAGAGCACAAAGATATCCGTAGCCATGTCCAGCTCCTCCTTGGCCGGGAACGTGGGAGCAATGCGGATATTGCTGTCTTTGGGATCCTTCTTATAGGGAAACGCTGCCCCTGCTCCGGTGAGCGTCACTCCCGCCTCCCTGCACTTTTCCACAATGGCCCTGGCACAGCCTTCCACGGCCTCAAAGGAGATAAAGTAGCCCCCGTTGGGCCTGGTCCACTCCCCTATGCCCAGCCCGGAAAGCTCCCGGTCAAGCACGGACAGAACCCCTTCAAATTTCTCCCGCATCAGCACCGCATGCTTTTTCATATGCTGGGCCACGCCCTCCACATTCTTAAAATACCGCACATGACGCAGCTGATTTATCTTGTCATAGCCAATGGTCTGAACCGTCATGGTCTTCCTGATTTCATCCAGATTTGCCTTGGAGGAGGCCACCGCTCCAAGACCTGCCCCCGCAAAGATAATTTTGGACGTAGAACAGAATTCATACACCATGTCCGGGTTCCCTGCCCGCTCACACATACTCAGAATCTCCGGCAGCGTGTCCTGCCTGTCCTCATACAGATGATGCATCACATAGGCATTATCCCAGAAAATACGAAAATCCTTTGCCGCAGGCTTCAGGGCGGCAAAACGCTCCACCGTCTCCTGAGAATAGGTATAGCCCTGAGGATTGGAATACTTGGGCACGCACCAAATACCCTTGATGGCCTCGTCCTGAGACACCAGTTTCTCCACCAGATCCATGTCTGGCCCCTGGGGAGTCATGGGCACATTGATCATCTCAATGCCAAAATGCTGTGTGATGGAAAAATGCCTGTCGTAACCAGGCACCGGGCAGAGAAACTTCACTTTCTCAAGTTTGCACCAAGGAATGCATCCCCCCACACCGTGAGTCATGGACCGTGAGACCATGTCATACATAATGGCCAGACTGCCATTCCCACACACAATGACATTCTCCGCGGGAACTTCCATAATATCCCCCATCAGTTCCCTGGCTTCCCGAATGCCGTCCAGCACACCATAGTTGCGGACCTCTACGCCATCTTCTGTCTTCATATCACTATCCGAATTAATCACATCCATAAAATCCATTGCCATGTCCAGCTGCGCCGCCGCAGGCTTTCCTCTTGACATATCCAGCTTCAGGCCCTTTTTCTTTGCCTCTTCATATTCCTTAGACAGCTCTGCCTTCAGAGACAGCAGCTCCTCCCTGGTAAGTTCCTGATATTTTTTCATACAATCCTCCATCATGGACGTCCATGGATTCCGCGCCCTTTTCTTTTTATTTTCTCCTGCCCTTTAGAATCTGTTCCTTCCCTCAATCTCTCCAGGGCCTCCGGGGTGGGCCTGTTGTTTTGTATAATTGTATACAATCAAGCACTTGAACTATCATACTACAAGTTCAGCAGATACACAAGCTCATTTTTTATTTCTGTATATTTTTCCCTTTTTTTCCACCATTTAGACAGCTTTTACCCACAAAACTGCACAAAAAAACGCCGCGCTTCTGCACGACGTTTCTCGTCCGGTGTATCTCTGACCCCGGCTGCCAGGTAATTCTATTTTGCGTAGTCTATTACGCGGCTTTCTCTGATCACGTTTACCTTGATCTGCCCGGGATACTCCAGCTCTGCTTCTATCTGCTTGGAAATATCACGCGCCAGAAGCACCATGTCCGCATCTGAAATCTGTTCCGGCACCACCATCACACGGACTTCCCTGCCCGCCTGGATGGCAAAAGACTTATCCACACCCTTGAAATTGTTCGTTATCTCCTCCAGCTTCGTCAGCCTGCTGGTGTAGGTCTCCAGAGTCTCCCTTCTGGCCCCGGGCCTGGCGGCAGATATGGTATCGGCAGCCTGTACAATACAAGCGATCAGAGAAGTGGGCTCCACATCCCCGTGATGGGACTCCACCGCATTGATCACCGTGGCATTCTCCTTATACCTTCTGCAAAGTTCCACTCCCAGCTGAACGTGAGAACCTTCCATCTCATGATCCACGGACTTGCCGATATCATGCAGCAGACCGGCCCTCTTGGCGATCCTCACGTCCAGCCCAAGCTCTGCAGCCAGCAGGCCGGAAAGGTGCGCCACCTCCACAGAATGCTTCAGGGCATTCTGCCCGAAGCTTGTCCTGAATTTCATCTTTCCAAGCAGTCTGACCAGTTCCGGGTGAATGCCGTGGACCCCCACCTCCAGGGTTGCAGCCTCGCCCTCCTCCTTGATCATCACTTCCACTTCTTTCTGAGCCTTCTCCACCATCTCCTCGATCCTGGCAGGGTGGATACGCCCGTCCACAATCAGCTTCTCCAGAGCAATCCTGGCCACCTCTCGGCGGATGGCGTCGAAACTTGACAGAATCACTGCCTCCGGCGTATCGTCTATAATGAGATCCACTCCCGTCATAGTCTCCAGGGTACGGATATTCCGTCCTTCCCGGCCGATAATACGCCCCTTCATCTCATCATTGGGCAGCTGTACCACGGAAATAGTAGTCTCTGACACATGATCCGCCGCACACCTCTGAATGGCCAGCACCACATACTCTTTGGCCTTCTTGTCCGCCTCTTCCTTGGCGCGGGACTCCATCTCCTTGATGATCACGGCTGTCTCATGCTTGACTTCCTCTTCCACAATCTTCAGCAGATAATCCTTCGCCTGCTCAGAAGTCAAACCGGAAATCCGCTCCAATTCCTGCACTCTTTGCTCGTTTAACTTGGAAACCTCCACCTTGACCTTGTTCAGGGCCTCCTCTTTTGCAGCCAGACCGGCCTCACGTCTCTCCAGGGTGTCGGCCTTCTTATCAATATTCTCCTCTTTCTGCTGGATCCTGCGCTCAGACCGCTGTACTTCCGCCCTGCGCTCCTTGATTTCCTTCTCCATCTCGTTCTTGGTACGTATGGACTCTTCCTTCACCTCAAGAAGCATCTCACGCTTCTTTGTCTCCGCATCCTTCAGAGCTTCATCGATAATTTCCCTTGCTTTGTCCTGTGCATTGCCAATGGTTTCCTCTGTTTTCTTCTTCTGGTAATTGATGGCGATCCGCGAAGCCACGACCGCTGTCACAAGCACTGCCGCCAGAACACCCACTACCCATATCGCTACAGATCCTGCCGTCGGCCCAGCCGCTGCACTTACCACAGGTACTAAAGCAGTCATCATAAACTCAAGCATTTACAGGAGCACCTCCTTATTCCATTTTCATTGTACAACCGACAACCGGCGGGCATACCCTCCCGGCCGCCTGACTAGAATGTATGTACATATCCCAACGATATTCTCCCTGGAAGCTGAAACATTCTAACATGCAATCCGCAACAGTTAAATTCTAAACTCAAATTGTCCTAATGTCAAGCAAAAGTCGCAATATCTTCAAAATATTTCCCCTGCTGCAGGCAATTTATTGTTAGATTTGTACAAAAAATGAAATAAGATGCCCTGAAAATACTAAAAAATATCTGAAAGCACCGCTCTGCGCACCAACTCCCCTGAAAACCCCTTTCTCATCAGGAAAGCATACACTCTCTGCCGCTCTCTCTGATCCGCCCTCTGGGGGTCAAAATGCTTCTTCTCCAGAAGCTCCCGGATCATTGCCTCCTCATCCTGGTTTCCGCCCTGCCCCTCCCACTGTTCCCAGGCTTTTTCCAGGGTTTCCCTCTCTATGCCCCTGCCCAGAAGGTCCTGCTCCAGCCTCCTGCGGCTCCTGCTCTCCGCATGGGAGGAGATAAATCCCAGGGCATACCGCAGGTCATCCGTATAGCGGTAACTTCCCACATAGTCCAGGGCCTCCTGAATGACTTTATCAGGATAGCCCCCTTCCTTCAGTTTGTCGCGGAGCTGCTTTACCGTATAATCCCTGTTCTTCAGCAGGTGCATGGCGCGCTGCTTTGCCCGCCTGGGCAGCACCTGGGTCATAATGGCCTCATAGGATTCCTGCTCCAGATCTTCTCCCTGGCGGACCTGAAAAGAACGCAGCTCTCCCCTGTACAGCACAAAGGCGGCTTCCTCATCGAGATATACCCTGCTCCTGGCCTTTGACAACTCCTCGATCTGTGTCACTTTCATCACTCATACCGCACAGCCTTTCCGGAACCTGGTCAGGCTGCCTCTCAACATACTTTCACTGCTCCTGGACCGGGATCTCCTGCTCAGGAGCCGCCGGCGCCTCCGCCGCATCCTTTGCCTCCCCCTTGGCGGCCCTGCCTCTCCTGGCTCCGGTCTTCGCCCCGGCCTCTTTGTCAGTCCCTGCGCCCTCGGAGGAAGCCGCTCCGGCCTCACCGGCGGCTCCCTTTGCCGCCTCCCCAAATCCATAGTGGGCGCGCACCTTCTCGTCCACTGCCTTCCAGGTATCCGGGTTATCCCGCAGAAACTGCTTGGCGTTCTCGCGTCCCTGGCCGATCTTATTGCCCTCATAGGCATACCAGGCCCCGGACTTTACAATGATATCCAGATCCGCCGCCAGATCCAGGATATCCCCCTCCCTGGAAATGCCCTTGCCGAACATAATGTCGAACTCCGCCTCCTTAAAAGGAGGAGCGACCTTGTTCTTCACCACTTTCACTCGGGTACGGTTGCCAATGATCTCGCCCCCCTGCTTCAGAGCCTCTATCTTCCGCACGTCCATTCTGACGGAGGAATAGAATTTCAGGGCCCGCCCGCCGGTGGTGGTCTCAGGATTCCCGAACATAACGCCGATCTTCTCCCTGAGCTGATTGATAAAGATCACAACACAGTTGGACTTGCTGATAATGGAAGTGAGCTTTCTCAAGGCCTGGGACATCAGACGGGCCTGCAGACCCACATGACTGTCGCCCATGTCCCCGTCGATCTCCGCCTTGGGAACCAGAGCCGCCACAGAGTCCACCACCACAATGTCAACGGCCCCTGAGCGAACCATGGTCTCTGCAATCTCCAGAGCCTGCTCCCCGTTATCCGGCTGGGAGATATAGAGATTGTCAATATCCACCCCGATATTCTTGGCATATATGGGATCCAGCGCATGCTCCGCGTCGATAAATCCGGCAATTCCTCCCATTTTCTGCACTTCCGCAATCATGTGCAGCGTCACCGTTGTCTTACCACTGGACTCCGGTCCGTATATCTCCACGATCCTGCCCTTGGGAATCCCTCCCAGCCCCAGCGCTATATCCAGGCTTAATGAGCCGGTGGGAAAAGTCTCCACATTCATCTGGGCGGTAGGATCCCCCAGCTTCATCACCGCTCCTTTTCCGTACTGCTTCTCAATCTGGCTGATCGCCGCCTCCAATGCCTTTTTCTTTTCATCCTTTTCCATGTCTGAACTCTCCTTTTCGCCAAGGAACAAATGTTTGCTTTTGCCACATTATAAAACATCTGTTCGTATTTGTCAACCGCTGATTTTAATTTCATTCCTCTGTTTTGCTTACATCACCCACTATACGCCTCTTTATGTACCATAAAACTCCCTCAAAGGCAGCCCACCTCCTTTTTTCTCTCTTCCTGAAATCTTTGGCGAAACCGCCGGAATACAAGACTTTCATATATGATTCAGATGGTTTTAGTATAGCACGTTTTGTCTGCCCGGGCAAGGCTTTCTTTGTACATCCCGCAAAAATCAATTTCCCTGCAAAAAGCAATTGACAACAAAGATACCCCCATGTTAAATTAGAGGCAGCGAAATACAAGTTCCTAAAAAAATTGAGCCTGAGCCTAACAGCTTGGGCATTTTTCTTTTCGGAACTGACGAGACATAACCCATGCAGACTGCACAGGATGCGTCGGTTATTTTCTTACAGATCCTTATGCCGACGGAAAAGAAAATGGAGGCGGATACCTTGGCGGAAGAGACAGCAAAAAAACCAATATCAGTGCAGGCGAAACCGATTTTAAAGTGGGCCGGCGGCAAGACGCAGATGCTGGGGGACCTATTGCCCAAAGTGCCCTCTGCATACGGTCGGTATATTGAGCCTTTTTTCGGCGGCGGAGCCATGTTCTTTGCTTTACAGCCGGAAAATGCAATTATCGCGGACAGTAATCCGGAGCTGATCAATATGTACAGACAGATTGCCCACCATGTTGAGGATGTGATTGAGTGTCTGAAAAAATATGAAAATACCTCAGAAATGTTCTACGCAGTCCGCGACCAGGACTGGACTGCAATGCCCGGGGAACAGGCGGCGGCCCGGACGATTTTCCTGAATAAAACCTGTTACAACGGCTTGTACCGGGTAAATAAGCAGGGGAAATTCAATGTCCCCTACGGCAAATATAAAAATCCCAGAATCTGCGACCAAGAAGGGCTGCGATCTGCCTCTGCCGCATTGAAAAAGGCAGAAATCCTCTGCGGCGACTACCTGGCGATCCTTGACCACAAGGCCAGACCGGGCGACTTTGTTTTCCTTGATCCCCCCTATCTTCCCATCTCGGAATGTGCTGATTTCAGGAGATACACAAAGGAACAGTTCTACGAGGAAGACCATGTGGCCCTGGCAGAATCCGTTATGCGCCTTCGCGAGCGGGGATGCCATGTGATACTGACCAACTCCAATCATCCTCTGGTCCATGAATTGTACGGGGCCTTTACCATAGACATTGTACAGACAAACCGTCACATTTCCTGCAACGGCGGCGCCCGCAAAGGAGAGGACGTCATTGTGACAATCCCCCCCGGACAGCGCTCTCTGATCAAGCTGCTTCCAAAACCCCTGCCCGCCCAGGTGTCCAGTTATCCCCCCACCCGTTTTATGGGTTCCAAGAGCAAACTGCTCTCGGAAATATGGTCGGTGGCTTCTCATTTTCAGGTTGAGACGGTGGTGGATCTGTTTTCCGGATCCGGAATTGTGGGATATATGTTCAAGGCACAGAAAAAAACCGTTATCAGCAATGACTATATGGCCATGTCGGCGACTTTTACCAAAGCCATGGTGGAAAATAATACCGTCACCCTGCCCTTGGACGAGGCCAGGGAACTGCTTGTGCCCCGGGTAGAATCCGATCACTTTGTATCCCGCACATTCCAGGGACTCTACTATACCGATGAGGAGAATGACCTGATTGACACCCTGCGCACCAATATCGCCCGGATCCAGGATCCCTACAAACACGCTGTGGCCATGACGGGCCTCATTCGAGCCTGCACGAAAAAACGTCCCCGGGGCATTTTTACCTACACCGGACAGCGGTACGACGATGGGCGCAAAGATCTGCAGAAAACACTGGAACAGCAATTTCTTGAAGGGGTCCATGCAGTGAACCAGGCCGTATTTGACAACGGAAAAGTGAATCGATCCAGCCACGGCGACGCCATGGATTTGAAAGTTCAGCAGGCGGATCTGATCTATATTGATCCGCCTTATTACTCCCCGCTCTCCGACAACGAATATGTGCGCAGATACCACTTTGTGGAAGGACTGGCCCGGGACTGGAAAGGTGTGGAAATTCAGGAAAAAACCCTCACCAAAAAATTTAAATCCTACCCCACTCCCTTTTCCACCCGCAAAGGTGCGGCGGATGCCTTTGACCGCCTGTTTCAGAAGTTTTCAGAGAGCATTTTAATTGTATCCTACTCCTCCAACAGCCTTCCCGCCCAGGATGAGATGGTGGCAATTATGGCCAGGCACAAAGCACATGTGGAAGTGATCCCTGTGGATTATAAATACTCCTTTGGAAATCAGAACGACGCCAAAACCCATAGAAATTCTGTACAGGAGTATCTGTTTGTTGGATACTGAGGAAAGCTCCACAAAGAACGGATACAGCTTCCCAGAGGCATTTGAAACAAGCTGTATCCGTTACTTTCCGACCATTCCCAACTGGAGGATGCCATATGCATGAGCAGATAGATATCTGGCTGGTGGGCAACACCGGCCTGCGCAATCCAAGCCGTATTCAGGAGGGCTTCTCGGTCTTTGCCTCTTCTCCCTTTGTGGGCTGTTTACACGGACGGGAAAATGAAATCGGCTTTATGAATCTTCTGAATGAGAAGGGAATTATCCAGAATGAGGACGGCAAAGACGGCTCCGGAAGCCATGCCCGAAAATGGAGGCTGATGTTCGCAAAAAACGGCTTTATCTATCCTCAGGTCAAGAAAAAGGACGGCGCTCAGAGTGACCTGGGCATCCTTGATGAGATCACTCCCTTTGGACGTTCTTTCCTGAAAGCGGACACTTACCCTGCCGTTTCGGAATGTTATCTCCGGTCCATGAGCGTGGAACAGTTTCCAATGCCCGACGGCATACACCACTTTTCTCCGCTGAGATGGCTGCTGGCGGTTATGCTGGAACTGGAGAAACGGACAGGCTCCTCCCAGCTGAGCAGAATTGAATTTGCCCTGTGGGGGCATACCACCAATCCAGGTTATGATTTGGCGGAGGTGGTGGACAACATTCTTGATCTGAGAGCCAGGAGGGCTGCGGCGCCTGCCAAGCGTCCTTTTGACAAAAAGGAAATTGCCACAAGGGGTGAGCACTACAATAAAAAGGCGGATAATTTTCTGGATTACAGCGACATGAATATGAGATACCTTCGTATTTCCGGCGTACTTCAGCGCAAGGGCAGAGGACTGGTGATTGTTCCCTCAAAACATATACTGGCCGAAAAACTTGCAAAATCCACAGCCAGCGCCGCTCCCATTATGGAACAGTACAGGCTGTTATGTGCGGGAGCACCGCTGCCCACCGACGATATGGATATCGCCAGGTCCCTGCTTGACGATTTGAAAAAGCAGTTAAAAGAAAGGCATATTTTATTTGACCTGATGGATCTGCCCTTAAACACCCCCGCCGAGATCAACATTGCAAGGCAAAGACTTGAAAACATTCTGGCCCAGACGGATGAAGTACAGTATGCCCATGAGCAATGTCGCCAATGGGAAGAAATCAGAGACTATATGACCTTGCTGATGAAGGGAGGCGGCAAGCTGATCTATGATGAAGATAATGCCATTGAAGTTCCCAGGGATGAAACCCCCGCATATCTTGAGTGGATTCTCTGGCGCGCGGCTCTGGCAATGGATCACCTGGTCAACAAGCCCTATGAAATACGCGGATTCAAATTAGACTCTGACTTTATGCCCGTGTCTGCCGCCGGCGGCGGTAAAGGCGATTTATACTGTGAATTCAACGATTTTGTCATTTTGACAGAGGTAACAATGTCCACCTCTTCCCGCCAGGAGGCCATGGAAGGAGAGCCTGTCAGGCGGCATGTATCCGAGGCGGTTCTAAAATATAACAAACCTGTCTACGGCATGTTTATCGCTGTCCGGATTGACACCAACACCGCTGAGACTTTCCGCCACGGCATCTGGTATGCAAAGGGAGATATCAGACAGAGGCTCAACATTCTCCCCCTGACCCTGGAACAATTTCAAAAATTTTTTGTATCCATGTTTCAAGTCAGGAAGGCTGATCCCAAAAAACTGAAAAGTTTGATTGTAGAATGCACCTCCAGGAGAGATATGTTGGACGCTCCCTCCTGGAAGCAGTATATCGACGCCACCGTCTCAGAAAAGGCGGCAGAATTGGCCGCCCTGCAGGCAGTGGAAATGGGAAGCTTTACCTCTTAACCGTTTCTAAGCATAGTACCTGGCCTGGGCATCCCACAGCTTCCGGTACCGCCCCTCTGCGGCGAGAAGTTCTCCGTGGGACCCCTGTTCCACCAGCTGTCCCTTCTCAAACACAAAAACCCTGTCACAGAAGCAGCAGCTTGACAGTCTGTGAGAGATAAAAATGGCCCCCTTGTCCCGGGTAAACCGGTTCATCCTCTGGTAGATCTCCGCCTCGGCCACCGGGTCCAGCGCCGCCGTGGGCTCGTCCATCACCACATAGGGAGCATCCTTGTACAGACACCGGGCAATGGCCACCTTCTGGGACTCTCCGCCGGAGAGTTCCACTCCCTCCTCGGAAAAACGCTTGAACAGCTGCGTGTGCAGCCCCGCTTCCAGGGAGGCGAGCCGCTCTCCGAATCCTGCCTCCTCCAGAGCCTTCTTCACCCTCTCCTCCTGGTATTCGCTCTCTGCGGCCACATTTTCCCCCAGACGGAAGGCAAAAATCTGATAGTCCTGGAACACCGTGGAGAAAAACTTCAGATATTCCTCATATTTATACCGGCGGATATCCACCCCGTTCAGCAGAATCTCCCCCTGGTCAGGATCGCAGAGCCTGCACAGGAGCTTGATAAAAGTGGTCTTGCCGGAACCGTTCCGGCCCACAATGGCAATCTTCTCCCCTTTCCGGAACCGGCAGCTCACATTCTGAAGGCTGGGCGCCGCCGCCCCGGGATAGGTAAAGGTGACAGCTCGAAATTCAAACTCGTAGTCCTGCAGCGTCTCCTGGGGCAACGGCAGATCCCCGTCCGCCGTGCGGTTCGGCATATCCAGATATTGAAAAAACGTGTTTATATTCTCAAAATTTTGAAAAAAGTACCGAAAACTGTCGCAGAGCCTGGAAATGCCGTTCCCGATCTGAGCTACCATCCCTGTGTACTTCAGAATGCTTCCCACACCAAAAGCCCCGTAAAGAGCTTTCAGCCCCACAAACAGGTACACCAGCAGATTAAACACTCTGGCGGGAAACTGCTCCAGAATGCGCAGAATGCGGCTGGCCTGGTGGGCCCTTCCGTAGTACCCTGCAAATT
>OFFV01001400.1_pt1 | contig 14123 bp, 12 predicted proteins | sample 1521461 | NCBI WGS metagenome assembly OFFV01 (sample SAMEA3504120, study PRJEB24116) | mouse gut metagenome | biome: mouse gut; feature: mouse-associated habitat; material: faeces | place: Denmark | collected 2011 | reverse complement strand
GGAATCCCGGCAGGGGAGATTGAGGAGATATGCTACATTTAGCCATATGTGACGATGACAAAAGGTTCCTGGATTATCTGTCCGGGGAGATTGAGAGCTGGGCAGTGCAGGGAGGGCATTCCGGGGCGGACGGGGAGACCTGCAGCGTGGAGCGGTATCCCTGCGCGGATGCCTTTCTGTTCGCGTGGGAAGAGAGGAAAGATACAGATATCCTTCTCCTGGACATCGAGATGCCCGGGACGGACGGCATGGCGCTGGCCAAGAAGCTGCGGCAGATGGGAGATTACGTCAGCATCATCTTCGTGACAGGCAATCCGGATTTCGCGCTGGAGGGGTACGACCTGGAGGCCGTGTCCTATATCGTGAAGCCTGTGAAAAGGCAGAGACTGTGGGCTGCGCTGGACAGAGCCAGGGAGCGCATCGCCCACAGGGCGGCAATCATCGTGGCGCTGTTCGGCGGGGAAGTGGAGAAGGTGTACCTGTCGGATATCTGCTGCCTGGAGGGCAGCGGGCATGAAACTTTGATCTGGAAACGGGATGGGGGAAGCCTGTCCTGCAGAACTGGTCTCCGGCAGATGGAGCAGGAGATTGAGGAGAGGTCTGAAGCTTTCTTCAAGCCTCACAGGTCTTTTCTGATCAACCTGGGAAGGGTGGATAAGATAGGAAAGAAGGAAATCCGCATGGAAAACCGGATGCTGGTGCCTGTGGCCAGGGGAAAATGGGAACCTTTGAACCAGGCATACATGGCATATTTCAGGCGTGAGGCCCGAAGAGAAGCGGATTGACAAAGGACAGAAAGTGTGTCCGGAAAAAGGGTGGGCTGTCCCATTTGAAAAATACAAGGAAATAAGAGGAAGGAAATGAAAAGATGCGGCTTCTGGTTCAGATAATATGGCTTGTTCTGTACCTGTATTATATAGAAAAGATCAGTGAACTGGAGAAAGGACGGGGAAAGCGGATTGTGTCTGGAGGGATCGCCCTGGGAATGGTTCTTCTGACCCAGATTCCCGCTGTTTTTGGCGCTTCGGAGCAGGCGGTGTTCTGGAGCCGCACCGGGGGCTGGATCGCAGTGGTTCTGGTACTTTTTCTGTATGTTCTTTTTTATGATGAAAAGCCTCTCGGAGAGCAGTGGTGGAAGGTTCTGGTGCCGGGCTGTCTGGCTGCAGTCTGCGGGGCGGAGGAGGCGGGGGCCTGTGTGTTTTGGAACGGAGTGGTTCTGACGGCCTTTCTGTTTCTGCTGGCTCTGGAGCGGGAGAGCCTGCGCCTGTGGAACAGCCTGCTGGTGGGAGCGGTGTATGGTCTTTTGTCCCTGCAGGTTCTGCAGGATGGGGCGGGGGCGGAGAATCTTGCCTATGTGGCGGTTCTGGAGGGGCTTATTTTTCTTGCCCTGGAGGGATCGCTTTTTTACTACCACCGGGGTTATGTCCGCCGGACGGAGCAGCTGCAGCAGGAGGTGCTGGGCCACCAGTACCAGGAGACCAAGGAGATCTACCTGAATATGCGGGGCTGGCGGCATGACTACCATAATCATCTACAGGTCATGAAGGCGCAGATGGCTGCAGGGCGTATGGAGGAGATGGCAGAGTACCTGGATCATTTGGAGGAGAACCTGGACAGCGTGGACACCTATGTAAAGTCGGGCAGCCAGATGGTGGACGCGATACTGAACAGCAAGCTGACTCTGGCAAAACGTGCCGGCGTTCAGGTCAACTGCAAGGCGGCTCTGCCGGGAGAGCTTGCCATGTCGGATGTGGACCTGTGTGTGCTTTTGGGAAATCTTCTGGACAACGCTCTGGAATCCTGTGAAAAAATTCCTCTGCAGCAGCGTTTTCTGCGCATCTATATGGCGGTAAAAGGCTCTCAATTCTATGTCTCCATACAGAATTCTGCCAAGGAGGAGCCGGACTTTGAGGAAAAGAATTACATTACCAAGAAACGGGGCAATCATGGCCTGGGCATGAAGCGGATGAAAGCGGTGGTGGACAAGTACGACGGATATCTGACCCTGGCAAGCGAGCCGGGGATCTTTGCGGCGGAGGTAACACTTTCTCTGTGACTGGCCGCCATTTCCTGCATTTGGTGTGAAAAAATGAACATTTCGTGAGCGGAATCCCCCTCAGGGGGATTTTTGCGTTATGGTGGGAACACAAGAAAATATTCCTGACACCGTTGGGACCGCGGCCAAAACTGAGAATACAACAGGTGCGGATCTGGACAGGGCGGCTTTCGGGAAGGCAGGGGAAGAGGAGGAGACAGGAGATGGCTTGGAAGAAAGAGAAAAAGAAAAGAGAGAAGGCGGCAGAAGGCGGAGCGGTGCGGACGCACTATCCGCTCTGGGACAACTATCGTGAGGCCCTGGGCTGTCTGGTGGCGGAGATCGGGGGGAAAAGCCTTTGGGTGATGGGAGGAGACATTCTTCTGGCGGTGCTGTGCCCTTTTGCCGCAATGGCTCTGCCCAGCGCAGTGGTCTACCTGCTGGGAAGCGGGTGGGAACCTGGAATGATTTTCCTGGCCCTGGCGGGTTATGTGATGGCTCTGCAGGCTCTGAATCTGCTGCAGGGATATCTGAATGCAACATATTATAAGAGGAGATTTGTCACCCGCATCGGCATGGGCGTCCAGCTGTTTAAGACGATTCTGGGAATGGACTTTGAGACATTTGAGAGCAGAAAAGGACAAGAGAAAATAGAAGGCGGCAAGGGGAATATTTATCGGGGCAACGATGAAGGGATTGAAGCCTTTCTGGGGGCTGTATCAGGAGGTGCGGCGGCCTGTCTGGGCCTGGCGGTCTATTCGATTGTCATTGGCCTGCTGAATCCCTGGGCTCTTCTGCTTCTGCTGCTGGCTTCCGGGGCAGTGATGGGGGTTCATTTTTATGCCGACAAAAGGAGTGTACGCTATGAAGACGCCTATATCAAAAATAACCAGAGCTACAACTACCTGAAACGGGAGGTGATGGCTCCGGCAGGGGGCAAGGATATCCGGCTGTACCGGATGTGGAACTGGTTTCAGAGAGAGTTTGAGACAATGAAGGAGGAGTTTGCAAGGATTGCAGCAAAACAGTCGAAATGTGGCAACAGTGCCCATATAGTGGAGAGTGTGCTGAGTTTTGCCAGGGATCTGCTGATGTATGTGTGGCTTATTGATCAGATGGCCCAGGGCCGTATTGACCTGGCGGCGTTTCTGCTCTATGTGGGGATTGCAGGAGGATTTAACGGGTGGATGAGTTCCCTGATCCAGAACCTGAAAGGGATACTGTATCAGAACAGACACATGGATCGGTACCGGGATTGTATGAAGCTGGGGCAGGAGGAAGAAGGAGGCGGGCAGGCGGTGTCTTCCCCTGGCAGGAGCCATGAGATCCGCCTGGAGCATGTATCTTTTCGGTACGAGGGAAATGAGGAAGACACCATCCACGACCTTTCTCTGACCATCAGGCCCGGTGAGAAAATTGCCCTGGTGGGTATGAATGGCGCGGGAAAGTCCACCCTGGTAAAACTGGTTTGCGGGCTGTATCAACCCTCACGGGGAAAAATATACCTGGATGGGCAGGATGTTTCCAAGCTGTCCCGGAGGGAGTACCGGCGGGAATTTGCAGTGGTATTCCAGGAGGTCTTTGCTTTTTCTTTTCCTCTGGGAGAAAATGTCACCTGCCGCAGGGAGGAGGATATCAACCGTGAGAGGCTCAAGGAGTGCCTCCAGAAAGCAGATCTGTGGGAGCGGGTTCAGGAAATGGAGAAACAGGAGCACACTTATTTGAACAAAGATGTGGACGCCTCCGGCATAAATCTCTCCGGAGGAGAGCTGCAGAAGCTGATGCTGGCCAGAGCTCTGTATAAGGATTCGCCTGTGGTGATCCTGGATGAACCCACCGCCGTTCTGGACCCCATTGCGGAGAGCAGTATGTATGACAAATATTATGAGATGACCAGGGAAAAGACGAGTATTTTTATCTCCCACCGCCTGAGCTCCACCAAGTTCTGCGACCGCATTTTGTACATGGATAAGGGCAGGATTACCGAGGAGGGAAACCATGTTCAGCTGATGGAAAAACAGGGGGCTTACGCGTACATGTTCCACACACAGGCGCAGTATTACCAGGAGGATGAAAAGAAAGAAAAGGGGGAGAACTAAGCCATGGGAGAGAGGAAAAAAGAACAAACTTTTGTAAGCCGTCACAGGACAGGGCTGGCTCTGCTGAAGATTGTCCATAAAGTGGATTCTGCCGTAATTCCTCTGCGGATCATACAGACTGTGTTGGATGTAGCGGGGAGTTATTTGGGGCTGTACCTCACGGCCCGGTTTATCGATTCCCTTCTGGAGGGAAGGTTCAGAGAGGGGATGATACTGGGAGGACTTACGGCAGGGCTGGGGGTGATTACTGCTGTGGCCGGAGCCTTTGTGGTCAGGGCCTATGGGGGGTCTTCCAAGAGGTGTGAGGTTGCCTTTGAGGTGATGATGCGGGAAAAGGCGGTATCTCTTGACTATGAAACCATGGAACAGCCTCAGGTGGCAGAGCAGATCTATAACTCGGAGCGCACAGCCTCTATGTATGGGGGATTGGAGAGTGTGGTGGATTCCTATCACGGCATCCTGGCGGGTCTGCTGAATATGGCGGCGGCTTTAGGGCTGGTAGCGGCCCTTTGCATGAGAAGGCCCAGTGTCCAGGAGGGAGTCCTGGCCCTGGCGGCACAGCCCTGGGTGTCGGCTCTGACCATTGTTTTGTTTGCCTGCATTCTGTCTGTGATTCATGTCAGGATCAACAGCCAGTCTATGAAAAATACCAAAGCATACCTTCAGGATCACACAGGAATGGAGCTGCGGCTTTCCTATCTGCTTGATCGGGTGGCGGGAAGTTTCAATGCGGCAAAAGTGGTGCGGATCTATGATATGAAGGATATGCTGATGGGAAATATCACCAAGTATAACCAACAGTCCAAGGAATTTTACGGGGGCATGTGTGATATGACGCGCACGAAGAATTTTGTCAGTGGCAGGGCCAACAGCTTTTTTGTCGTGTGCAGCTATCTTTTTGTGGCGGTGAAAGTGCTGGCAGGGGCCGTCTCCGTGGGGTCATTCACCCAGTATGTGGGGGCTCTTACCAAGCTTTCCGGGGGCTTTGGACAGTATTCCTGGTTCAATGACAGGCTCAGCCAGATAATCACTTACATGGGAGATTTCCTGGAGCTGATGGGAAGAGAGAATTGTCATGCAGGAGGTTCTATCCCTGTGGAAAAACGTCTGGATGGGGAATATGAGATAGAGTTTAAGGATGTGAGCTTTCATTATCCAGGCAGTCAGGATATGATTTTGGAGCATGTGAACTGCCGCCTGGACATGAAGAATAAGCTGGCGTTGGTGGGAAAAAACGGCGCAGGGAAGACCACCTTTGTGAAGCTTTTGTGCAGGCTCTACGAACCCACCGACGGGGTTATCACGTTAAACGGAATAGATATTCGCAGGTACAGGGAGGAGGAATACAGGGAACTGTTCGGGGTGGTTTTTCAGGATTTCAAACTGTTTTCTTTTCCTCTTTGGCAGAATCTGGCGGCAGGCTATGCCAGGGATGAGAAAAAGATCTGGGAGAACCTGGAGAAGGCCGGTGCGGGAGAATTTGTCAAGGGGCTGCCCCAGGGCATTGACACGCTGCTGTTCAAGGACAAGGAAGGGGGAGTGGACGTCAGCGGGGGCGAGGCCCAGAAGCTTGCTCTGGCCAGGGCCTTGTATAAGGATGCGCCGTTTGTGGTGCTGGATGAACCCACAGCGGCTCTGGATCCTATCAGTGAAGCCCAGGTATATGAGAGCTTCCACGAGATGGTCAGGGACAAGACAAGCATTTATATTTCTCACCGCATGAGCAGCTGCCGGTTCTGTGATGACATTGTGGTATTTGATGATGGAAAAATAGTGGAACGTGGAAGCCATGAAGAGCTTCTGGCCGCAGGGGGATGCTATGCCGGAATGTGGAATGCCCAGGCAAAGTATTACACAGAGGATTGTGCAGGGGAATGAGTTTTTTCTTGACATAGGGGCTGTCTTGGCACTATACTGTTAATGAGAATGAGTCTCAAAAAGAACGACGGCAGAATTTTCTTATCCAGGTGAATTCTGCCGGGGAAAGAGAGGCAGGTATGGCAGATTTTATTATAATAGCGGCGCTGGCCGCAGCCGTGTTTCTGATTGTGCGCAGGAGGCTGCGGCGGATTCGCCGGGGCCAGTGTGCAGGAGGCTGCGGGGGCTGCAGCGGATGCGGTGCCAATTCCGGAGGAAGAGGAAGCTGTCAGGGCAGCTGCGGGCAGAATCTGAAGAAGTGAAAACGGTGTTTTCAGGGCCTGATAGTTTGAAAGATTTTCAGACTGCAAAAAGCCTCTGGCAGTTTTCCAGTGCATAAATCTTTATACTTCTTTTAGCAAAATTGTCTTTCCCTGAAATGATTGATATGTTATAATGTGGAAATAACGCACTGTTTTTTGCCGGGGACAAAAAGACCAGAGGAAGCTATGTCATATAAAATAAAGAGTGGTATGCCGGAGACAGGCATGCAGGAAACCTTTCCGCCGCCGGGACGTTCCAGGCGTGTTCGGCGGATGAAGAGATATAATACAGTGATGCTGATTTTTTCCGTTTTGATTCTGACAGCCCTCAGCGGCTGCCTGCTTGCGAGGATATACAGGCAGGATGAAACCATCGGCAGGCTGTCGGCCCAGGTGGGACAGCTTTCCCGGGCTGTGGATGAGAGGCAGGAGCTGTTGGAGCTGATGGAGGAAGAGCTGCAGAGGCTGAGAGAAGAAATATCTGCGGGAGCCGGCCAGCAGGCCGGCACAGATCCTGGTCAGGAGATGCAGCTGCCGGAAGGGGAGGAAGGCCCGGAGGAGGGCGGGGAGGTTGAGGCTGCCCACAAGGTCTATCTGACGTTTGACGATGGCCCGAGTGTGTATACAGATGATATTTTGGACATTTTAGAAGAATACGGCGTCAAGGCCACATTTTTTGTGGTGGGAAAAGATACGGAGGAGGCCAGGGAGTCCATGAAAGATATCGTGGAAGCGGGGCATACTCTTGGCATGCATTCCTACAGCCATAAGTATTCGGAAATCTATGCGTCCGTGGAGGCTTTTGCGGAGGATTTTGCAAAGGCGCAGGAATATATCTATGATGTGACGGGGGTGAAGAGCTCTGTATACCGGTTTCCGGGGGGCAGTTCCAACTCGGTGAGCAAACAGGACATGGAGATTTTCGGAGAATATCTTCACAGTCAGGGTGTTACCTTTTTTGACTGGAATATTTCATCCGGCGACGGAGGCAGCGCGGTGCTGCCGGTGGAGACACTTCTTAAGAACTGTACCGGAACTGTGGAAAAATACAGTACATCCGTTATACTGATGCATGATTCCGCAGGGAAGAAGACCACGGTGGAGGCTCTGCCGGAGATCATAGAGACCATTCTGGAGATGGACGATACGGTGATTCTGCCCATTACAGAGTACACGGAGCCGGTTCAGCACAGGCACTGGGATTTTGAGGAATAGATATCGGCTGTTTCCCGGCAGTGTTTGATAATCCAAGCAGAATAACATAAGCATAAGGAAGGAATGTGAATGCCATGAAGAGAATCATGTTAAAACTGAGCGGGGAGGCCCTTGCGGGGGAGAAGAGGACCGGCTTTGACGAGAATACTGTCAGGGGGGTGGCTTTGCAGGTAAAGCAGCTGACGGAAGAAGGAATTGAGACCGGAATCGTCATCGGAGGAGGCAATTTCTGGAGAGGCCGCAGCAGCGAAAGCATAGACAGGACCAAGGCCGACCAGATCGGTATGCTGGCCACGGTGATGAACTGTATCTATGTCTCGGAGATCTTCCGCTCTGTGGGGATGAAGACCAGTATCCTCACACCTTTTGCCTGCGGGACTTTTACGGAGCTTTTTTCCAAGGACAGGGCGGAGCAGTATTTTTCTCAGGGGCAGGTGGTGTTCTTTGCAGGAGGCACGGGACATCCCTATTTTTCCACGGATACCGGGGTGGTGCTGCGGGCCGTGGAGGTGGAGGCGGAAGTGATTCTTCTGGCCAAATCCATCGACGGGGTCTACGACGACGATCCCCACAGCAACCCTGCCGCGAAAAAATACAGTGAGGTGACGATTGAGGAAGTGATCGCCAAAAATCTGCAGGTGGTGGACATGACCGCCTCCATTCTGGCCAGGGACAATAAAATGCCCATGTGGGTGTTTGGACTCAACCAGGAGAACAGCATTGTAGATACCGTCAGGGGAACTTTAAGCGGCACAAAAATACTGGTATAGATTTGCCGGAGGCTTTCGGGAAGGAACTGGGCGCTGAGGCCGGGCTTCCGGAGGCAGGCAAAATAAAATAAAAGGAGTAAAGAGATTATGGACAGCAGATTACAGCAGTATGAGGATAAGATGAAGAAGACCTGCGAGTTTCTGGAGGCGGATTATGCGGCCATCAGGGCAGGACGGGCAAACCCCCATGTCCTGGACAAGATCCGGGTGGACTATTATGGAACTCCCACCCCTCTTCAGCAGGTGGGCAATGTCACTGTGCCCGACGCCAGGGTACTCCAGATTGCTCCCTGGGAGAAATCTCTGCTGAAGGCTATTGAAAAGGCAATTTTGGCATCGGATATCGGTATCAATCCTGTAAATGACGGAAATGTGATCCGCCTGGCATTTCCCGATCTCACAGAGGAGCGCAGGAAGGACCTGGTGAAGGATATCAGAAAGAAGGCGGAGGAGGGCAAGGTGGCCATCCGCAACATCCGCAAGGACGGTAACAATGCCCTGAAGAAACTGGGCAAGACCGATATCTCCGAGGACGAGGTAAAGCAGCTGGAGGATGAGCTTCAGAAGCTTACAGATAAGTTCGTGAAGGATATAGATGTCCTGATGGAGAAGAAATCTAAAGAGATAATGACTGTGTAAGCCCATGGGGAGTGGAGAGGTATCTCCGCTCCCCTAGTATAACCCCCACCAATTAACCACATGTTTCACTTGTCTAAATTTCCATCTGCATCGTTGTCGTCAGTCATCGTAGCCCGCTACGACTCCTTCCTCCGCCTTGCAGACTGAAAATTTATCCTTCGCGAAACATAGTGGTAATTGTTGTGGATTATACTAGAGCGTGTGTGAAAATGGGGAAAGCTCGGGAACGCCGTACAATATTGAAGAAGGGATGCCTGCCCCGGACAGGCAGTTGGGAGCAAAGATGAGTGAGGAGTTGAAGATGCCCCGCCATGTGGCGATCATCCTGGACGGAAACGGAAGGTGGGCAAAGGCCAAGGGAATGCCGCGGAATTACGGGCATGTACAGGGGGCCAAGACAGTGGAGACCATCTGTGAGGAAGCCTACAGGATGGGCATTCAGTATCTGACAGTGTATGCCTTTTCCACGGAGAACTGGAACCGTCCCAGGGAAGAGGTGGAGGCGTTGATGAAACTGCTGCGCAACTACATGAAGACATGTCTGAAAACGGCGGAGAAGAACCGCATGTGCGTGAGGGTTCTGGGGGAGAAATCCCGTCTGGACGAGGACATACGCAGCCGGATCCGGGAACTGGAAGAGGCTACCAGGAATAACGACGGTCTTCATTTTCAGATTGCCATCAATTACGGCGGGAGGGATGAAATCGTCAGGGCCGTCAGAAAGATTGCCGGGGAGGCCGCCGCGGGAAGGCTGGCCCCTGAGAACATCACCCAGGAGACGGTGGAGGGGATTCTGGATACGGCGGGACTGCCGGAACCGGATCTGCTCATCCGCACCTGCGGCGAGCTGAGAATCTCCAATTTTCTGCTGTGGCAGCTGGCGTATACAGAGTTCTACTTTACACCTGTTCCCTGGCCCGATTTTACGAAAGAAGAATTGATAAAAGCTGTGGAGGCATATAATCATAGGGATCGGAGACACGGTGGGTTGAAGGAGGGCTAGGCTTATGTTTTGGACCAGGTTGGCAAGCGGGGTGGTATTGATGATTCTGGCCCTGGGGGGCCTGGGCCTGGGGGGGATGCCTCTGGCGCTTCTGCTGTGGGCTGTCTCCCTGGCCGGATTCCGGGAACTGACCCGGGCTCTGCAGCACAGACAGGGGGAGACATCCAGCCCGGGGACAGTGTCCGGTCAGGAGGAAGGGAAACCCGGCTTTTTGGAATGGATCGGCTTTGGCGGTGTCACAGCGTACTACCTGCTGCTGTATTTTTCCGGCAGTCATACCGCTCTGCTGCTGTGTGTGGTGGGATTTTTTCTGGCGGTAATGTTCGCCTATGTGGCTGCTTTTCCCAGGTACCATGGGGCCCAGGCGGCAGCGGTGGTGTTTTCCTTTCTCTACGCTCCGGTGCTTCTGTCCTTTGTATACCAGACCAGAATGTCACCCCAGGGCATTTACACAGTGTGGATGATTTTGATCAGTTCCTGGGGCTGCGATACCTGTGCTTATGTGGTGGGAAAACTTCTGGGAAAGAAGAAGATATTTCCTGTGCTGAGCCCGAAAAAGTCCCTGGAAGGCTGTATCGGGGGCGTTCTGGGGGCAGGACTCATAGGGTGGCTGTACGGTTTTTTCTTTGTGGGAAAGGCTTTTCCGGAGGCGGGTCTGGGGACAGCCTGGGCGGCTATGCTGATCTGCGGCGCAGGGGCCGTTATGAGTATGGCCGGGGACCTGGCGGCGTCGGGGATAAAGCGGGATAACGGTATCAAAGATTATGGAAAATTGATTCCTGGCCATGGGGGCATTATGGACAGATTTGACAGCATGATCGTCACCGCGCCCATGACCTATATGCTGGCCCTGCTGATGCTGCAGTAGGGGGTGGAGCTGCTTTTTTGCGATCAAAAGCAGAGCGTTCCAGGATACAGGAATGAGGAATGAGGGATGAAAAAGATAGCAATACTGGGCTCCACAGGTTCCATCGGAACTCAGACACTGGAAGTGGTCCGGGGGCAGAAGGATCTGCAGGTAGTGGCTCTGGCGGCAGGAACCAATGTTAAAAAAATGGAAGAACAGATCCGGGAGTTTTCTCCCTCGGTGGCGGCCATGTGGACCCAGGAGGCGGCGGCTGACCTGCGGGAGAGGGTGTCGGACTTGAACGTGCGGGTGATATGGGGCATGGAGGGCCTTCTGGAGATTGCGGAATTTCCGGAAAGCCAGGTATTGGTCACTGCCATAGTGGGCATGATTGGTATCAGGCCCACGATAGCCGCCATCCGGGCGGGTAAAAACATTGCCCTTGCCAACAAGGAGACCCTGGTGTGTGCGGGGCATATCATTATGCCCCTGGCGGAGGAGTGCGGCGTGTCCATACTGCCTGTGGACAGCGAACACGGCGGCATTTTTCAGTCCCTGAACGGTGAGCCTGGGGAGAGGATCGAGAAGATTCTGCTGACGGCTTCAGGGGGGCCTTTCCGGGGAAGAAGCAGACAGCAGCTGGAGCAGGTGCGGCCGGAGGATGCGCTGCGTCATCCCAACTGGACCATGGGGCCTAAGATCACCATTGACTCTGCCACCCTTGTGAACAAGGGGCTGGAAGTTATGGAGGCAAAGTGGCTTTTTGGGGTGGGGCTTGAGAGGATTGAAGTGGTGGTTCATCCCCAGAGCATTCTTCACTCTGCGGTGCAGTATGCGGACGGCGCTATTATGGCCCAGATGGGCATGCCGGACATGAAACTGCCCATTCAGTATGCGCTGTTCTATCCTGACAGAAGGCCCATGGAAGGGGAGCGGGTGGACTTGTTTTCACTGGGACAGCTCACTTTCGAGAAGCCGGATCCGGAAACATTTCAGGGACTTTCTCTTGCTTTTGCAGCCGCCCGGGCGGGGGGAAGCCTGCCCACAGTTTACAATGCGGCCAATGAGAAAGCGGTGGCCCTGTTTCTGGAAGGCAGTATTCCTTTCCTGGGAATTCCGGAGCTGATCGGAGAGGCCATGGAGCGGCACAGAATTGTTTCCTGTCCTGGAGTGGAGGAGATCCTGGAGGCGGAGCGGGAGAGCCGGGAGAGTGTTATGAAAGGTATGGAGCGTTTTAGATCCTGAGCAGTGCCGGCGTTCCGCCAATATTTTAGGAAGGATTATAGCATTGATGATGACTTTGATATTATTTATCGTCATTTTTGGCGTGGTGGTGATAGCCCACGAGTTCGGCCATTTTCTGCTGGCCAAGGCCAACGGAATACATGTGGTGGAGTTTGCCGTGGGTATGGGTCCCAGTCTGGTCTCGTTTAGGAAGGGGGGCACAAAATATTCCCTGAAGCTTTTTCCCATCGGCGGCGCCTGTATGTTCGAGGGGGAGGATGGGCTGGAGACAAAGGAAGCGGAGGAGAACCCGGGGGCAAAGGAGGAGGCCGTGGGAGGTTCTTTTCTGGAGGCCAATGTCTGGGGCAGAATCTCCACGGTGGCTGCAGGGCCCATTTTCAATTTTATCCTTGCATTTATTGTGGCGTTCCTTATGGTAAACATGACGGGAACCATTGCAATCCGTGACCCGGTGGCAACAGAGGTGTCCGAGGGAGGCGGTGCGGAGGCGGCCGGGCTTCAGGACGGGGACAGGATTTTGTCCCTGAACGGGGAAAAGATCCGGCTACTCTGTCAGACTGATGGCTGGAATGTCCAGCTCCAGTTCTTTTTTCTGGAAGTGGTCTATGAGCGGGGGGGACAAAAATATGAAACTGTTATCACTCCTCAGTATGATGAGGCTTCGGGAATATACCTTCTGGGGGTGATGAACGCGGATTTTGTGGAGCCCAGTGGGTTTGAAACGCTGAAATATGCCTGGTACGAGATGCGCTATTCCGTGAAGGCCACTTACAAGAGCCTGGGGATGCTCGTCAGGGGAAGGGTTTCCAGGGAGGATGTGGCCGGCCCTGTGGGCATTGCCGTGAACGTGGTGGGCAAGACCTACGACACTGCCAAGGATTACGGATGGCAGAGCGTTGCAGTGAGTATGATGAACATTGTTCTGATGTTGTCGGTGAACCTGGGGATTCTGAATCTCCTGCCGATACCGGCTCTGGACGGGGGAAGGCTTGTGTTCTTGTTTTTGGAAGTGATCCGGGGCAAACCCATCCCGCCTGAGAAAGAGGGCATGGTTCACTTTGTGGGATTGATGTTTTTTATGGTCCTGATGGTGGTGGTGTTTTTCAACGACCTGGTAAATATTTTTATGAAGTAAGTGATATGTGACCGCGATTATAGTATTTTCCCTTGTTTTTGTCCTTATGGGCATTTTACAAGGGAAATTTTTTATCAAAAATTTTTTGTTTTTGATATTGCACAGGATAAAATTATCTGATATAATGTCTTGCAAGAGAAATTTTTCTAAATTATTTCTGCTCTATCCAGAGAGGGCCCGGTTCGTTTCAGGCCGCTCAGATCCGGCGTATCGCCAGAAATTTTTCTATTCGATTGTTAGCCTTTTGTGGTTATCTTTTTTGTGGATTTAGAAAGGAATGCAGTTTTTATGGATTTTTTGTCGGCTTGCTGCAGGCAGCAGGGGGATTGTGCGGTTTCTCTGTTGCTGCAGCAATATCAGTGTGGAAGTACACAGGTGCTGTTTGCCTGTGTCTGCAAAGAGCAGGAAAATGAGGAGGATGGGGCCAGGCAGTTTCTGGAGTGGTTTCAGGGACTGGACTTGAGAAAAACCATCCGCTTGAAGAAAAGAGGGATGAATGTCCTGGAGAGAGAAATGCGCAAAGTGGCGGAGAAGGCTCTCAGGACAGGGGGGCGGAAGGGAGGAGTGGGGGGAATTTTCTGCCTTGGGGAGGAATGTCTGATGTTCTGCGGGGAAGGCTGCCGGATTTATCTGCTGAACACTGCTTTTGGCCAGGGGCATGCCAGGCGTCTGTGTGCCATATCCGCCGGTTCTGGCTTGGATTGCCGTGAAGGGTGGTACATGGAGAGATTTTTTCTGGAGCCGGATGTGGGGCTTTTGCTTGCCACGGACTCTCTCTGTGATTGTGTCAGTGAGACAATGATGGGGGAGAGCCTGTCAGTGCGTGAGGTAGTCTCCCAGGAGCAGATGGACAAAATCCTGGGCTACATCGATAGCGGCAAGGCCTGCTCCACCCTGATCACCGGCGGATACCGCCTCACCGAAAACGGCCTGGACAAGGGCTTTTATATCGCCC
>OFFV01001396.1_pt1 | contig 14141 bp, 7 predicted proteins | sample 1521461 | NCBI WGS metagenome assembly OFFV01 (sample SAMEA3504120, study PRJEB24116) | mouse gut metagenome | biome: mouse gut; feature: mouse-associated habitat; material: faeces | place: Denmark | collected 2011 | reverse complement strand
CCGCGGCATGTCGTTCTCCGCGCTCGGCCACCATTTTGGCGGCCACGGCAGTATTGGCGCAGGGGATCACCTTCACGTCCTTCAGACCGCCCAGGAATTTAGAGCATTGGCCGATAGCCTGTTCGTGGGAGTAAATCTCGGTGATATCCTCCTGTTTCGCCCCGGGCAGGGCCAGCAGCTCGTGGCGGATGCACAGCCGGGCGGAGCGGACGATGGAGAGATCGTGCTCCTGGAGCAGCTGATACACCGCCCGGACGGAGCCGTTGGAGCTGTTTTCGATGGGCAGCACCCCAAACTTGCAGAGGCCGGATTCCACCGCGGCGGCCACCGCCTCAAAGCTCTTGACATAGACGATACTCCCCCTGGGGAGCAGCCGGTCGCAGGCCATCTGGGAGTTGGCCCCCTCCACCCCCTGGCAGGCCACCATCCCCGTCTGGGGGAAGACCTCGCTGTTGGAGGCCAGGGCAGCCCTCACCCGCTCTGCCACCTTTGTGGGGGCGGAGATCAGCTCCGCCTGACGGGACCGGGCCAGCTCGAAGAGGGTGGAGTAGAGATGGTAGGCGTAGCGCTCCTTGTCTCCGGCCCGCTCCGTGACCTTGGCCAGGATCTCCCGCTCCCGCTGCTTGTTGAGGATGGGCAGATGGTGCTCGTTTTTGCAGGCGGCCACCTCCTCGCTGAGGGCCATGCGCTCCAGGAAAAGGGACAGCAGCTGGTCGTCTACGGCATCGATTTTCGTGCGGATCTCAGAAAGTTCCATGATTTCCCTCCAACAGCATATCCAAAAGTACGGCGGCGGTCACCGCCTCCACCACCGGGACGGCCCGGTGGGCAATGCAGGGGTCGTGGCGCCCGTGAATCGTCAGCTCCGTGTCCTCCATGGCGGAGAGACTGACGGTCCTCTGGGGGCTTCCGATGGACGGCGTGGGTTTTACAGCCACCCGGAGCACCAGGGGCATTCCCGTGGTGATCCCCCCCAGAATGCCGCCGGCGTGGTTGGTCTCCGTGCGGATGCGGTTTTCCTCCATGACGAAGGGGTCGTTGTTTTCCGAGCCCCGGAGCCGGGCGGCGTGGAACCCCTCGCCGAACTCCACGCCCTTCACAGCGGGAATGCCGAACAGGGCCGCCGCCAGACGGCTCTCCACCCCGTCAAACATGGGATCTCCCAGTCCGGCGGGCAGGCCGACGGCGGCACATTCGATGGCGCCGCCCACGCTGTCCAGGGATTCTTTGGCGGCCAGAATGGCGGTCTGCATGGCCTCCCCGGCGTGGTCGTTCAGAACGGGGAAGGGCTTCGCCGCCAGGGCGTCAAAGAGCTCCTTTGTGGGGCGCGGGGGAAAGAGCATGTCCTGGGCGTAACCCACGGAGGACAGATGCGCCCCCACGTAGACGCCCCGGCGGGCCAGAATCTGCTTGGCGATTCCCCCGGCGATGCACAGAGGGGCCGTCAAGCGGCCGGAGAAGTGGCCGCCGCCCCGCATGTCGGCGCGGCCGTCCCACTTGATCAAGGCGGTGTAGTCCGCATGGCCGGGTCTGTAATAAGAGGCAATTTCACTGTAATCCGAGGATTTCTGGGAGGTGTTGCGGATTATCAGGGAAATTGGCGTACCGGTGGTTTTTCCCTCGAAAACGCCGGAGAGGATTTCCACCTGGTCCGCTTCTCTGCGGGAGGTGGTGATATTACTCTGTCCTGGCCTGCGCCGGTCCAGATAACGCTGAATGTCCTCCTCCTGTAAAGCCAGTCCGGCGGGACAGCCGTCCACCACCACTCCCAGGGCGGGCCCATGGGATTCTCCCCAGGTGGTGATGCGGAATATATTGCCAAAAGATGATCCTGCCATAGCATTTTCTCCTCGCTTTCTGTTTTGGGTTCCGGGGCATAGCCGGAACATTTTTTATAAGATTATATCGAATTTGAAAAAAAATAGCAACTTTGCGTAAAAAAAATGATGCGTTTTTGAAAAAGCTGTGATAATATTATTTTGAGAAAGTGCTGATGCCTGTATTTTATGCACATTGAACAGTAATTACTGCCGTATTTCCGGCAGCAGAAGCAGAGGAAACCCATGAAAACAACAATGGAGGAAGTAGTCAGATATTATCTGCTCAAAATGGGAAAGAAAGGACCGGTGCGCAGAAGAATTGCCATAATCGGTATGTATTTCTGTGTTTCTCTTTTCCATTTTGCGCATTACATACGGGATAACAGAAAGCGGCTGGCCATGGTAATGATGTCGCTGGTGATTTTTATTGCCTATGCCAGTTTTTCTTTCCCGATTTTCCCGGACGGCGAGGAACATAAGCTGAACGAGCGTCTGACGGCGCTGATCAGCGATGAGTCAGTGTCGCTGGCGCCGGAGGCGGAGGTGGATCTGGAGGGTCTGGAGGACTGGGAGGAGGAATTGCTTTTTGAAGAGGAAGAAGCGGCCCTGCTCCAGGAGGACGAGGAGGACCAGATCGTTCTGGAGGATATTTTGACTTACCGTAGGGAGCAGGAGGAGAGAAAGGACGCCGTACCGGAGTCTGTGGGAGAACAGGACGGGGAAGTCTTTTCCTTTTCCTCAGATGACTGGCGGCTTATTCTGGTAAACAAGCAGCATCCAATCCCTGAGGACTATGATTTCACTCTGGCCACCATTAAAGGCAGCCAGCAGTGTGACGAGCGGATTATTGATGATCTGCTGGCCATGATGCAGGCGGCCAAGGAGGCCGGATTCAACCTGCTGATCAAATCTCCCTATCGAAGCGATGCCCGCCAGGAATGGCTGTTCGCCAGGAAGATCAGATTGTATATGGGAAAGGGTATGTCCTACATGGACGCGTTCAAACTGTCCAGCCAGGTGGTGATGGTGCCGGATTCCAGTGAACATCAGATCGGTCTTTCTTTGGACATCGTCTGCGATACCTATGGCACACTGACTCAGGGCTTTGGGGAGACGGGGGCCGGAATCTGGCTGGAGGAGCACTGTGCGGAGTTCGGCTTTATCGTGCGATATCCCAAGGGCAAGGAGTACATAACCAGCGTGGAGTATGAGCCATGGCATTTCCGCTATGTGGGAGTGGAGGCCGCCAGGGTTATCATGGAGCGGGAGTTGACATTGGAGGAGTTTTTGGAAGAGATAGATTGATTTCGTAAGAGAGGAAAGGCGGATACATGTATCAGATATTAAAGAGGGAGGGCAGGGCCAAGCGGGGCCGTCTGTCCACCGTACACGGGGTGGTGGAGACTCCGGTATTTATGAATGTGGGTACTGTGGCGGCCATTAAGGGCGCGGTGTCCACGGAGGACCTGGAGGGCATCGGTACCCAGGTGGAGTTGTCCAACACCTATCACCTGCATGTGCGTCCGGGGGACAAAGTGGTGAGACAGATGGGGGGGCTGCATCGCTTCATGTCCTGGAACAAGCCCATTCTTACGGACTCCGGCGGTTTTCAGGTGTTCTCTCTGGCAGGACTGCGTAAGATTAAGGAAGAGGGGGTGCATTTCCGCTCTCATATAGACGGGCGCAAGATTTTTATGGGGCCGGAGGAGAGTATGCAGATCCAGTCTAATCTGGCTTCCACCATTGCCATGGCATTTGATGAGTGTGCTCCCAGTAAGGCGGACCGGGCTTATGTGCAGGCTTCTGTGGAGCGTACCACCCGGTGGCTGGAACGCTGCAGGAAGGAAATGGGGCGGCTTAACAGCCTGGAGGACACTCTTAATAAAAAGCAGATGCTTTTCGGCATCAATCAGGGGGCGGTCTATGAGGACATTCGGATTGAACATGCCAAGCGCATCCGGGAGTTGGAATTGGACGGCTACGCCGTGGGAGGGCTGGCGGTGGGTGAGACCCATCAGGAAATGTATCATATCTTGGAGGAAGTTGTACCATATTTGCCGGCAGACAAGCCCACCTATCTGATGGGAGTGGGAACCCCTGCCAATATCCTGGAGGGCGTGGAGAGGGGCGTGGACTTTTTTGACTGCGTTTATCCCAGCAGGAACGGGAGACATGGACATCTGTACACGAATCAGGGTAAGATCAACCTGTTTAACGCCAAGTACGAACTGGACGACAGGCCCGTTGAGGAGGGCTGCGGCTGCCCTGCCTGCAGGCGGTATTCCAGGGCGTATATCCGACATCTGCTGAAGGCCGGAGAAATGTTGGGCATGCGTCTGTGCGTGCTGCACAACCTGTATTTTTACAATACCATGATGGCGGAGATCCGGGATGCGCTGGACCAGGGACGCTTTGCCGCTTACAAGAAGGAGAAGCTGGCGGGTATGGCAGCGCCTGAGAAGTGAGGATCATTAATTTTTTGTAAAATCAGTAAAAATACTTGTCTTGGGGACAAACATTGTGTATATTGTTATATTGAGTGCATTAAAAAATTGGAGGGAAATAGATATGGGCATATTATTGAGCGGTGAAGAGGCGGCAGCAACCCAGGCCGGGGGAACTATGGGAATCTTATCCATGGTGGTTATCTACGGCTTGTTTTTTCTGGCCATTTGGTTTTTCCTGTTTCGTCCCCAGAAGAAGGAGCAGAAGAAAATGCAGGCCATGTTATCGGCGCTGGAGATCGGTGACAGCGTGTTGACTACCGCCGGTTTTTATGGGGTGGTAATCGACATTGCGGACGACACAGTGATCGTGGAGTTTGGCAGCAACAAGAACTGCCGTATTCCCATGCAGAAGTCAGCGATCAGCCGTGTGGAGAAGCCCACAGAGTAAGGTGGGGCAAAGGTCACGAGGCAGAGATGCCTCGTGATTTTCCTATATATGGAAAGATTCCAACATTTCTTTACAAGATATTGCGAAAAACACTTGCATTAATTTGAACATATAGTAAAATAGAAGTGATATGGAGTGAATGTGGGTACATATGTTTCTGACTAGGACAGGAGCAGCTAAGGCAGGATGATGGCACAGAAGGTTTATATCGTGGAGGGCAGGCAGTTTCGCACGGAAGCAGAATACCGCAGGGCCCTCAAGGACAAACAGGTAATAGATCGGCTGCGGGCGGAGGTGGATTTTCAGAACCGCAGTCAGCTTTCGCAGCTGGTCAAGGTATTGCAAGAGAAAAAGTACCCTTTCCTTACCCTGCTTGGGCAGGATTTTACAGAGGAAGCGGAAGATGCGCTGAGGCAGTTGTCCAAATCGCCTCCTCCCCGCGGAAAACGGGCCAGGCAGGCGGCCGGGAAAACCGGGGCTTCCCGGGGAAAGGGGGTGGCCCGGGATCCGTCCGGTGAGACAGGAAGTAACGACCAGATGGAGAAGTTCGTGCAGGAGGAACTCCGGCGCCGGGAGAAAATCCGAAAGCGGCTGGCCCTGCTGTGCAGCGTGGTGGCAGTGGGATGTCTGGGATATTTTGGCATATACACCTACCAGGCTGCCCGGACGGAGGAGGAATTCTCCCGCATGGCTGCTTTCCGGGAAAGGGCGCATGAACTGCCTGTGCAGGAGGTCAGCCCCGTGATTCATTACACGGAGGAAGGGGAGCGGGTGATCCCCGAGGTTCTGGACGAATATAAAAATTTGTATAACAGTAATAAAAGACTTATCGGATGGCTGAAAATTGACGATACAAGAATAGATTACCCTGTGATGCAGACTACCAACAACGAGTATTTTCTGGACCACAATGTGAATCAGAAAAAGGACAGGAACGGAGCGCTGTTTCTGGATAAGGACTGCGATGTGTTAAAGCCCAGTACCAACCTGATTATCTACGGGCATCATATGCAGAGCGGCAATATGTTCGGAACGCTGGACAAATACAGCTCGGAGGAGTACTATAAAGAGCATCCCCTGATTCAGTTTGATTCCATTTATGAGAAGGGTACATATGAGGTTATGTATGTGTTCCGATCCAGGATCTACAACGAGGAAGACGTGGTTTTCAAGTATTACCAGTTCATAGACACCCTGAGCCAGCAGGAGTTTGACTCCAATATGCAGGAGATGGCGGCCATGTCTCTGTACGACACGGGGGTTACGGCCAGTTATGGGGATCGTCTGTTGACCCTGTCCACCTGCGATTACTATGTGGATAACGGGAGATTTGTAGTGGTGGCCAGGCGGGTGGAGGATTGACACCGCCGGTTTCAAGCAGGATATGACAATCTAAATAGACAGTCATTGGAAAGGAAATGGTTGTTAAGATGGCAAAAATGATGAAAAGCAGAAGATTAAGGAAGAGAGTGAGAAAGACTCTGGGAGCCTTGTTCCTGGCGTCCGCTATTGCGGTGGCGGCGATCCCGGTGGATGATTTACAGGCCAGCACAGGGACGAGTGGGAAACTGGGTGTGACGCTGACGGAAGCGGACAGCACGATCCCGAAGATTAAGACGGATGAGCATATCTATGCCACTGGTGACGGCGTGTATCAGTTTGCCTATGTGAACCCCACATCTGGCGCCGGCGGCAATAAGGTAGCGGTGATTCTGGGATATAACAGCAGCGGACACACTTTGCCCAACGGTAAACTTACGATTCCCGATACCGTGAACGTGTATGATAAATTTACCGATGTCCAGGGTTCCTCCGACGGCTATGTGGCTGTAGGTCAGCGGCTGAACTTTCTGTTCTGGAAGCATGTGGTACATGAGAAAGATCCTGCCACGGGTAAGCCGCTGTATGAACAGAAGACGGAGAGCCTTCCGCATTATAAGCTGCTGGACGGTACTAAGGTATTGAAGTCGGAGTATGATAAGAATCCGTCTGCATATGGAACAAGAGAAACGGAGAAAGTGCAGGCAACGATCAAGGATGAGAACGGTATTGACCAGCCCCAGTATGACGGCCAGGGGAATCCAATTATGGTGGATAAGACAGATCCCCAGGGGAATGTGGTTTATGTAGTGGTCAATGAGGATGTGACCAGCGACGATTTGGATAAACCCATTACCCGCACGGAGTTTTTGCCTTGCTACTATGATACCAAGAATACGGAAGTTGGCTGGGGATCATTGGATTTTGATGAATTCTACACAAGGATAGATGATACGAAGTATGATAAGTCCGATGTCTCGAATTTTAAACTGACAACAGATTCGCTGGATCAGTGGATCACCAATGTTGCGGTAGAATACATTGGGAACCAGGCGCTGCACATTGATGAGGTGACTAAGAAGATTACCGTGAGCGACTGGATCACCGCAGCGGATGTGGAGGCCGGCAAGGTAAAGGGGGTTTTCCAGGGACAGGGAAATATTGTAGACCTGGTGGTGGGGCCTAACCTCAAAGGTATCGGTGATTATGCTTTCTGCTCTTGTACGGGTTTAATGAGCATTACTCTGGGCAATGGCCTGGAGATCATTGGCAACCATGCCTTTGACAGTTGTCTGAATATCAAGCAGATCATAGTAGACCCCAACTGTAATATGCGCAGGATTGGAGATCATGCGTTCTACAACTGCCAGAGCCTGGCGGCATTTCAAATGCCCACGCCGGTGGAGGCCATTGGTGACGGCGCTTTTGAAAACTGCCAGAAATTGGCTACCATTGAGTTGTATAGCCCGGACAGGGTTACGGCTTTGAATACGATCGGTGATCACGCCTTTAAAAATTGTATCAGCCTGACCAGTCTGGTCATTCCCAACAATGTGACGGGCAACAGCAATTACGATGGCGGTAAGCCGGGAGATAAGTTGAAGCTCAGTATGGTGCAGGGATGCAAGAATCTGCAGACTATTAAGGTAATAAATGAGAATGCGGATTTTACTGCAGACGGCGCTTATGATTTTGAAGCGTTTAAGGCGGAGATGCCGGAGACTTTTTACTTTGAAGGTGTCAACACAGCCACATCAAGCAATGTGGCACGGCTGGATACGCTTCATCGCACGGCCAACGACAATAGCATTGCGTTCAAGTATCTGGATCAGAATGTGTATGAGATTGTCAAGCCGGATCCGGACAATCCGGATAAGAAAGCGATCTTCAGAGTCAATTCCAATAATGAATTGATTTACTGCTATATAGAAAATGGCATGGAAAATATTATCCTGCCGTCCACCATTGGTCCGTACAGAATTACAACCATCAGTTCCACCAGTTTTCAGCATAACTGCTTCCTGAAAAAGATAACAATTCCGTCTTCTGTACTGACCATTGCAGACGGTGCTTTTCTGGGATGTCATAAGCTGACGGATGTGATTTTTGAAAGTCCGGTGCAGTGTAAGATCGGTGCCAATGCCTTTAAGACCCAGGAGGCCGCAGTTCATCAGGCCGGGTGCGACCGCAGTCTGCTGACGGGAAAAGATTTAAAACTTACCTTCACAGGGGATATTTCCTATGCCAGCGGTCCCTTTGATTATGCAATGAATCCGTCCAACAACATTAATATTGGCAGTCAGGAGCGCACATATATCACGTATTACAGTGGCTGGCCTACCAATCTTACCGTGAAGTATAATGAGGATACAGATAAGAACGAGTTGATTGATTACCCGATCTTTGAGAATCTGGATCAGAATACCTGGTTAGATCAGTTTCCTTATATGACTGACGAAATGAAGGAGGCGGCAAAGAACGCAAAAGCGAATTTTGGCAGTTCTGCCGATTTGACAGACTATGAGAGGGAGATTATCAACTCCGCGCTGAATATCCAGCTACCCCAGGGTATTGAGTCTGTCAAGAAAGACTTGTTTATAGAGAATGAGAGCAAAGAAACCAAAAATGGTCTCGAGAAGACCATTACAACTAACGGTATCAAGGAGATTTTACCGGAGACATTCAAGGGCTGTTTAAACTTGAAGGAACTGTATATTTTCGGAGACACTTCTACGATTGGTGATTATGCTTTCAGAGACTGTGTGAATCTGGAGAAGGTTGAAATATCGGCCAATGTGAATGCCATGGGCGTTAGGCCGTTTGCCGGCTGTCCGAATGTGAGTTATGTCAGTTTTCAGGACGGACCCAATTTCCGCTGTGAGGAATCCATTATTTATGGCCTGAACGGCGGAGAAAAAGGAATGTTGATTGAATGTCTGGAATCCAGAGGCGTCAAGAGCGGTTCTACTTCCGTTAAAGCAGGAGAACTGGCAGGGGTTACAGGGATTGCCAAGGAAGCTTTCTATGACTGTTCCGGAATAGGTATTGTGGATTTGAGAGAGTCAGCCATTGATAAAGTACCGGAGTATTCATTTGCGGCCAGCGAGATGGCAAAGAGTAATATGTTTGCCGTGTATCTGCCCAAGACCTGTAAGCAGATCCAGAAGAATGCGTTTAAGAACAGTGCCGTCAGTTCGTTGGAAATTCCCGGCAGTGTCAGCTATATTGATTTGGATGCTTTTAATACAGATAAGAACAGTCCTCATACGGAAACAGAGGAGGACGATGGAATTGCCAGAGAGAAGTATAAGACGATTGAATTCTACTGTGAGCCTGACAGCGCAGCCAATATTTATGCGAGCAACCATGGGAATATCAATATCAGCGACAAGCCTATAGAATTGGAGTTCAAAGTGTCATTTGGCGTATTGAATCCCATCAGCGGTGAACAACAGCTTCTGGAAACCCAGACTGTAAAAGGAGGAGAAGATGCAGTTCCTCCTACGCCTCCCGAATTTGAAGGCTATACTTTCCTGGGATGGTTCCCTGATTACCGCGGTGTTTCCCGAGATTTGGATTGCTTAGGCTCTTATAAGGCAAATAATCCGGAAGATTCCAAACTGACAGTTACCTTTATGGATGAGGATGGCGTGACGGTATTGGGAACGGATCGTGTATTCCCCGGACAGGATGCAAAGCCTCCCGTGGTTCCGGAAAAGCCCGGAAAGCGTTTTGTTGGTTGGGCGCCTCCTTGCACTAATATTGAGAAGGACACTATTTGTATCGCGAAATATGACAAGGTAGATACAGATGAGAATAAGTTTACCGTTAATTTTTATGTCACGGGTGATGACGGTAAGGATGTGCTTATTTCTTCCCAGCGCATAGCGCCTGGGGAAAAGGCAACGGAACCCAGGGTACCGGAACGGAGCGGCTGGAGATTTACCGGTTGGAAACCGGATGTTACGGAGATTACCAAGGATACGGACACTTATGCCCAGTATGTACCGGTAGGGCCCGGCTGGCCTACGCCTACGCCTGACCCGAACGCAACGCCGAATCCCAATGCAACGCCGACTCCCGTGCCGGGAGCAACGGCAACACCGAACCCCAATGCGACGGCATCTCCGTCCCCGTCTCCTGTGCCCGGTATCTTCACACTTACCGTCAGGAACGGTTCCGGTTCCGGCAGTTATGTGGTGGGCGCCCAGGTTATTGTAATTGCGGATAATCCCAGCAACAATTCGGAATTCAGTGGCTGGACGGTGGAGCCTTCAACAGCGGTGGTGGCCAGCAAGTCCTCAATGGGAACCGTGTTGATTATGCCGGCATCCAATGTAACTATGACGGCAAACTATAAGTCCAAGACCAATACTGGTAATACGGGAACCGTTACCCGGCCCGGCGGCAGCACAGGCAATGGTACCGGAACGGGCAATGGCAGCGGTTCTTCCACAGGCAGCAGCAATGGCACTACTGTTGTAATCAATAAGAATGGCCTTTCCAACACAGGGGTAGTTTCCGTGACGGTAAACGGCTCTTCGGATAATTTCGTTGTAAAGATTTCGGAAGATGCCAATGCCACGGAGGCAGCGCTGAAAGCTCTGATGAATGAGTATGGAGATTTGACAAATATTTCCTACTTCCCTATGGATATCAGTCTTTATGATTCTACGGGGACCAATAAGATCACGGATACCACGGGCCTGGCAGTGGATATTACTCTGCCTATTCCGGATTCCCTGATCCCTTATGCGGGTAACAACAAGGTTGCAAGCGTGGTGGATGGCAGACTGGAGAAGCTGACACCCAAATTTACCACCATATCCGGCGTGCCCTGCATCAGTTTTACGGCCACACATTTTTCACCCTATGTGATTTATGTGGACACCAAGGATTTGTCAGCGGGAACGATTCAGGACAGCACCCCCAAGACAGGCGACGGAATTCATCCCAAGTGGTTCCTGGCCATGGGCTTGGCATGTATTTCCTTCATCTTGTTCATCAAGAAAGAGAAGAATGGAGTGCCGGTGAAAGCAGCGGCGGCAAGATAAAGAGGATACTATGAAAATTAAATGGAATGTGATAGGGATTATGCTTATTATAACGGCGGTCCTGATCATGCAGATTCCTGTACCGGAGGCGGATGCATCGTCATTCGCTTCCGATTTTAAAATGGACGGAACTACGCTGATCAGTTATACAGGCACGGCAACCGACGTGTCTGTTCCGTCTGATGTAAAAGTGATCGGTGAAGGTGCTTTTCAGAACAATACTACCATTACCAGAGTGACAATCCCGGAGAATGTGGAAAAAATAGAACCCTACGCTTTCTGGGGATGCAGTCAACTGGAAAAGGTGTTGCTGGGAGAGGGGCTTGGCGAGGTGGGAGATTACGTTTTTGCCAACTGTCCGGAACTTGAGTCGGTCTATTTCCCGGACAATATCGCTCGGATCGGCATTATGGCTTTTGCGGACTGTGCCTCCCTTCGGACTGTCAAAATTCCCTATACCGTGCGTTCCGTACATGATACGGCTTTTGACGGCTGTTATCGGTTGGAAATCGAATATGATATTGGCACGGAGGGAGAACGTTTTGCCCTGTATTTTTCGGAGAAACGGAAGGAAATGCCGGAATACGAGGATATTGAAGATTATGGGGAGACGGTTACACCACCTGTTCAGCCCCCTTCGGAAGGGGAATTGCCCGCGCCGCAGCCCGGAAATTCAGACAATGTTTCCGGCAGTTTCCTGGAGAATTTGGTCAATGGTATTTCTGATATTTTCGGCGGTTCTGATCAACCGGTTACAGATATTCCGGGCAGGGAATTGGGCACTTCCACAGTGGTGGGCAATATGGCGGTGGTGTTTATGGATAATACCCAGCCCCAGGTATCAAGCGGGGGAGGTTCGGTGTCTGAAAGCCGGGAGGCTCAGTCCATGCGGGAATACACCACGGAAAAGGCTAAGGGAACTGTGAAATACACACTGGTGGACGGCAGTGTACTGGCAGATCGGGCTTACTATGGTTATCAGAATCTGGGGAGTCTGGCGCTGCCGGAAGGCCTGGAGGAGATCGGAGAGTTTTCCTTCGCCAGAAGCAGTTTGCAGGAGGTGGTTATACCGGAGGGGGTGACCAGCATTGGCTATGGCGCCTTTTATCATTGCGACCGGCTGGGACAGGTGCAGCTGCCAGGCACAATCACCCATATAGCCCCCAAGGCCTTTGATCATACCGGCTGGGTAAATCTGTTTTTTGAGCAGGGAGCCGGGGACTATCTGGTGGCCGGGGACGGTATATTGCTGGCCTATAAGGGAAAGGAAGCGCAGGTCCGCATTCCTGAAGGAATACGGCAGATCGGCCCCGAAGTATTTCAGGGTCATACGGAAATTACTTCGCTGACCCTGCCGGATTCATTGGAGATCATCGGGGAAGCGGCCTTTGCGGACTGCGATAATCTCAGACAGGTGTCGGGCATGTCCGGAGTGCGGATTATCCGTGACAGGGCTTTTTACCACTGTCCCCTGGAGTGGGTGGTATTGCCGGCCTCAGTAGAAAGTGTGGGACTGGGGGCTTTTGCCCGACAGGATGTGGGGGGCGTGGTCCTGCTGCAGGGGCAGGTTCCCGCAGCAGGCCGGGAACTTTCCGCAGACAGGCGGTCTAACGAGGGCTACCGTATCAATGCGTTTGACAATGTGGAATATGTGTTGGCGTACAATCATCTCATGGGTCAGGAGCTGGAAGGCACGGTTCTGGACAGCGGACAGACGGTATACAACGGGGTCATGGGACATCTGGAAGGCAATGTGCTGGTAGCGGACGCCGCCTATCTGTCTGTGGCGGAGGTACAGGGCAGATCCTGGAGCGGAACGGTTCGGATTGACGGGCAAAGTTACACGCTGCAGGGAATGGATCAGATAAGTTATTCCATACCCAAATGGCAGGTTTCCTCAAGCGGGGATTTGACAGTAGCAGGGGATATGGAACTTCAGGCCCAGCTTTCTCCCCAGGGTGAGGGGGATTTACTGCAGGTTCGGAAGCTGGCCGGCATCGGGGAAGCGCCGGAACTGGATGCTGCCTACAGGCGGATTTATCAGCAGGGGCTGCCTCTGGATACTTTGTGCTATACCCTCAGTCTCTACGAGGGCAGCAGCGGAGGAAGGATTGTCCGCCTGGGCAGGCAGGCCTTGGAAGTTACGATGCCTCTGCCGGAGCAGCTGCAGAATCAGGATTTACGGTTGGTAACATTGGACCGCAATGGGCAGTTGGAATATCTTCCCGTTGCCACAGACGGTGAGCAGATCAGATTTTCTACGGATTATCTGTCGGTATACGGTATTTATGGAAGCGGAAGTTTGTATGCTCAGGGGGATGTGGTGGATGGCCGGGCGGTGATCACCGGTTACGGCAGGAGAGACGCTTCTCCGGATACAGGAGACCCTGTCCATCCCAAATGGATACTGGGCACAGGCCTGTTGGCCTTGGGGTTGGCAATGATCTTATTACAGCGTAAGAAGAGGACGGCGTGACTTTGGTCACGCCGTTATTTTATGCCATTCTTCCGATTCGTTTATAATAACAATACGCACTGCGCGGCATATCTTATAGATGGGTGGCGACAGCTGCCCGGCAGAAGAAGCGGATTGGGGGAAAAACGGAAATGCAACGCGTCAGAGGACAGATCGGAGCGGAGAAGATCGATTTAAAATCCTGGCAGAGATATGGCGTCACAGTGGCGGTGCTGGATACAGGCATGGCCGTGCATCCGGACCTGGAGGGGCGTTTGGATGCTTTTTTTGATTTTGTCCGGGGAAAGGGCAGAGAAGCGGCCTGTTATGACGACAACGGTCACGGAACCCATGTGTGCGGCATCCTGTGCGGCAGCGGCAGGATGTCTGACGGCAGATACAGGGGGATCGCGCCAGACAGCCGCCTGGTGGTATGCAAGGTGTTGGACCATCAGGGAGACGGCAGCATGGAACAACGAAAAACCCTGTGCGCTCAGGTACCCCCCAGCCTCCACAACCGAGTAACGGAGGCCAAGGAACAGCTGGGCCAGACCACCGCAGAGTACATCACCAACCTGCTTATTGAGTATTACGAAA